>Ga0209208_10009149_pt1 | contig 13072 bp, 13 predicted proteins | sample S1TSphfallax_3_FD_187694 | JGI IMG/M metagenome (GOLD analysis project Ga0209208, IMG submission 187694) | Host-associated microbial communities from peat moss isolated from Minnesota, USA - S1T2_Fd - Sphagnum fallax MG (SPAdes) (version 2) | ecosystem: Host-associated > Plants > Peat moss >...
CCGCCAGCGCCCCCTTCCTCATCGCCCAGCTTCCTCTCAAAGCCAGCATCAAGAGCAACCGTTGCCATAGCCGCCTTTCGTCGATGCTCGCTCGCTCGGAACAGAGGAGAACTCACACCCGCTACTTCCGTAACATAAAACACATGAAGGACCGCGGAACGTCGAGCTCCTTCCTCCCCTCTAATGATCGTCAACCTGGGATTTGGACGACTATATATAGTCACTGCAAGAATTGATCACCGCCGGAATCGATGGCTACGTGACCGTCGCGTTCCCAATCAGGGGGGCGGAATGTGGAGCTCGTGGGGGCAGAATGTGGAGCCCGTGTGGGCAGGCGGAGGAGTGGTAGTGGCGGAGCCTTGCAGTTCCAACCATGAGGCTCCAAGTGGCTGAAGAAGAGAAAAACACCCTCAACCCCCAGCCAAGTGGTACCCTGCCATCGCTCTGACGCCAGATTTAGCCAAACTGATTTAGTTTGTGATTTAACCAAACTGGCGATTATCCACAAATTGATATAGCCAAATTTAGCTATAGACCAGATATGGAAGTTGAAAATTTTAAGAATCCCTTTTTATTTTGGCTACCTGCTGGAACTTCTTTTAGAAACTTGGCTATATCTAAAAACAATTTCAAAATCTGGCAAACTAGGGGTTTTTTTGGGGGTATGTGTTGAAATAATATGGCGTTACCACCAGGTGTTGGCCTACCTTTAGTTAACTTTTTTTTAGCAGTCGGTGTGGCTGGAGCTTAATAAGTAGGACATTTGGACTTTCCAATTTTATAAAATAGTGTTGAAATTAAGATAGGATTCTGGCTTTTTTTGGGAGCAAAAATAGTTCAAACCCTAATCCTCACAAACCTAAAACCCTAAAAGCTGGAGCTTGACAGGGTGATCAAAGCAAGGAGCGATCTACAAGAACTGACGTAACCATACTTGCGCAAAAATTCGATCAGCATTTCCGCAGAGGGTGGATTGTCGAAATTTTCACCGAAATTGCTTCGCTTCGATTTCGTTAGAATACAAGACGCAAGGGTTTTAGGGTCGTAGATTGAGTTTTTGTAGCGATGAAGCGGACAGATGGTAATGCGGACAAGGGAGAATCGGGAGGACGCGGTTCCGCTTTCTTCAAGAAGAATAAGAAGAGGAAGTTGCTGGGCGGCGGTGGAGGAGGATTAAGCCTGGAAGCTCTGGCGTTCGGCAAGAACAAGCCCTTTGCCACGGCGTCGCAAATTCGTGAGTTCGATCTTTTTCTCTTTCTGCGTTGGGGTTTCCGGAATCCGTCTGTTGAATCATTATCACAACTGGGCAAGATCCCTGACTGAATATGAAGCCCTGAACCCTCTGGTATCTTGGAAGCAGTTTCTTGAATCAATCATGCTCCTGCATTTTCTCAATCTATATAGAGCTCTCATGTTTGCCTCTAGTGTCATTGTTGTGGGTACAGGAAAGCAGCGAGAGTTGTATCAGAACGCCAAGAAAGTGCAGAAGTACCGCAAGACGGTGAAGCACCTAGCTGAGGAAGGTCATAAATTCGAGCCTTGTATTGCACTCACAACATCCGATGCAGAGGTGGGTGGTCTCAATTTGCTTTCTTTTACTCATCCTTGCCAGTCTATGGTGCATTTGCAAAGGACACATGACCATTTTATCCCATTGTTTTTAGATTGGCCAGATTATTGTACACTTATCTATTCCCACTATTCGGACATGCTGAAGTCAGTGGGGAGACATGGCAGTTAGTCACTGCTCTTAGTGATTTAGGTGATGGTCTGATACTCACCAGTGACACTGATAAGGTTATGACTACATTCATTCTTGTGGTGTACATGTAAGACCTGAGGACGGGGGCATTACCAGGTTCTGAATTCTGGTTACCCCCATCCGAGGGCCTTACTGAGTTTGAAGATATGGTAGAATCTTTTATGCCTCTTTTTTTTTGGCCAAGGAGAAGATGTTTAAGGTTGCTCCATTTTGAGGAATCTTACACATAAGGTGCCTCCTCTGTTGAGGCAGGAATCTTACTGGAGGTAAGGCACCCTCTGCATATACTAAGAAGATTTTTCGAGTTCTTTATATGTTGGTTTTGCTGAGACTGACATAACAAGCATGTTCATGGGTTTATTGTGGATTTTTCTCTACAATCTTGTAGAATTATACATTTAAAAAGTCTGGGTTTGAGTTTATTACATGTCAAGCTGTTTTTTCTCATTGTGTTTGATATTTCATGAATGCAGCTTTGACTTGTAATCCTTGCAGATTTTGGGTCAACATGACAGGGCTGTAGGGGATGAGGACATTAGCAGAAATGAGCAGACTCTAGTAGGAAATATGATCAAGCCACATCATTCTGGGAACAGGGAAAACAACATGCACACACAATGGAATGGAGCTTCTACAGAAACTCGTGGCAGAGTTCAGGTTCAATCAAAAATTGAGAAGCTTAAACAGCAAAGTGAGAAGAAGGAAGAAGAAGAGAAACTGTGGACAGAGAAAAGGGAGGCCATTGCTAGGCAGCAAGAAGCACGTGATAAAGCCCAATGTGAGAGAAAGGATGCACAGAGAAAAATGAGAAAGAAAACACAAAGAGGTCAACCTGTCATGAAACATCGAATAGAACATTTACTTGACACCCTGCAACGCCAGGTAGCACAATAATTGCCATTCCTTTCTAAGTGGTGTTTGGAGGATGTACTTGAAATTCTGCAATACCTTTTAGGACAATAGTTGCTTTTCCTTTCTAAGTGATGTTTGGAGCAGCTTATTTAGGTGTACTGCAAAGTGTTCTTTTTTTGTTGAAGTTGCCTTGATAGTCAGAAAGGACTAATGTGACATTTGCTACAATGTGATAGAACTTTTGATGAATCATGACACACTCTGGGCATTTCAATGTGTACACTGTGTATGGATTAGTTAAAGAATAAGTGATTCAAGTCAATTGGGAGTAACAGCAGCTAGCTATTGCCATTCATGATGAAGAGTGATGATGGTTTGATACTTTGTGATTGAAACACCCACAAGATTATGTCCAAAATCTTTCTTTTTATTTTTGTTTTGGATTTGCTTTTATTGACACAACTGTTACCTTCAAAGTGTTATTGTGGAGCTTTCTCTGCAATTCCACAGTTACTGATATAGGACCAGACATAAGCCCATTGGAATCAGATCATCCGAAGTACATAGCTGAGAATGTGATCCATCTAATGTGTGTCAGAAATGCATTTTTTGCAAAATGCAGCTAACTTTTGTAACAGGTATTTTGCATGGAGTCATGCTTTGGGAAGTAATTTTCATTCTCAGCTTGACCCAAGCTACAGCAAGGAAAATTTTCTCTTGAGCAGGTCAGATGCTGCCAGGGTTAAAATTATCTGTTTCTCTTCTCATTGCACAAAATGTGATGCAAGTTTGCAGAAGCTTGTAATCAGACACTTAAGAAGAGCCTTGCTGCACAGAAGACCACCAAGAGCAGTGGCCTATGATGTCACAACTTGATGCATGTTATGAAACCTCCCCCTTTATCATCATGAATGTTACAACTTACAAACTGTAACATGCATGAAGTTACCAACACAACCTTCCACATCTGTCAGCAGGCATCCCCATGTTCATCCATGCATCTGCTACCTTGTGGAGTGTGATAATTTGAAATTTCCTGCCAATCCTACCTTATCACCTTGAATAGAAAAGTAACCTTAGTGAGGTCTTTGTGTCTTTTGTACCTTTTGCTGACAACAGGTGCTATGGCTGGGGGCACCATGACCAACTTATCAAGGAAGAAGGCCATGCCACCAAAACCTGCTAAGAAGGTATTGGAATTTTCTTCTAGGACTGCTTCCTCTTCATTTAGGACTTTGCACACTGCAATAGAGTTCCATCCTGTCCATATTGATTTCTCCTCTCCTTTGTGATAGCATGTCCAAGGCTGGTTTTGTGCACACAAGGAGTGCACTTGAGGATTGAATCTGTGGTTGCAAGGAAATTCTTTGTTTCTAGGTTCACAATTTCAATTGAATTGCCACATTCATGAAGGTTGAGAGGGAAGAATATTTGATGAATGTAAGTTCCTCGCCAGAGCATTATGTCCTTTTCAAGAATGTTGCACTGTGCTGTCCTAAACATTCAATGTGTATGCTGATAAGTGAAGTGTATAGGGGTGTAGACTAGAGAAAGTGGCTATCTATTGAACCATAATGCACTTCCCTGGGTATAATGATGATTAAACAACAATGTAGCATGGCAGCAAGGAAGAGTGTGTGTGCCAAAGTAATGATTGTATGCTGCAATGCTCTGTTACTAGAACCAGTGGAGCACTGCATGGGCACTCATCTAAACAAAAATTTGAAGGTGGGCTGAGCTTTGAAAATGTACCCACAATGGGACTATACCCATCAAAAACTTTTGCAGCACAGTGCGCTTCTTCCCCAAGTCCGATGTATAGAACTGAAGAGGGCACCTGAAGAGGGCACCCAGAGATGAAAACACTTGTAAGCTTTCTTGCATTGTTCGTCTCTCCCTGTCTATCTACTGCCTTCTCTCAGAGTATGAGTATTTGCAAACCTGATTACAGTGACATCTTCTGAAGCAAATCAAAATATTTGGACACAATCTATTCAAGATGCAATAATGCTTTGATAAGGAGTTCTGTTCCAGTTCCTGCAGGTCAGAGCGAGAAACTGTAGCTGAAGTTGTGTTTGGATCCTTCAAATGGTGGGATCACAAATTAGAGAAGGTAAATGAATATCAATCCAGTTAGAATTCTAATGTCAGTTGGAGTCGTAGCTCTTGTTGGTGTCAATCTCATTGCTTTCTCTTGGTTGCTATCCTGCCATGGTCTAAATTTTTGTTGCCCATGTAAACTCTTTTTGGACTCTTTGAAAAATATCCTTTGCACTGGTGGGATACCGATGGGATACCAGATGGTAAGTAAATGCAATATGTTGTGACAGAATTTCCTGACTACCATAGAAGGTCAGTATAGTGTTCTATGTTCTTATGACAACATTTGTGTTTGGCACACAGTGGGGAATACATGGTTGATCAACATGATTCAGAATGGAAGGTTTAGGTTACTTGTTGATTTGTACTTCATATGTGGTTTATAGCCATATTTGGCTAAAACTTCCTAGTGATGATCAGTCACATTTTCTACATCTTCCTATGGATGATCATCACTTTGGCTCACAAACAAATATTCCTAAAAGAACACCACTGGAACATACACATGGAAAATTCAACAGTATAAGGTGGAAAACTATATAAATGCCACAACTGGGCCAATCAATATGGCCAGCCAATTAGTAGTCAATATTTAAAGACTTGGCCTTATCAAGACCACTATATCCTGAGCAAATTTACAGGTCCAAAGTCCAAAGCCTTTTTCACACCATTTGAAGACTATATCTCACCCAAAAGACAGTGACCAGGCCATTTTGCTGCTATCATTGGACCTGCTCCTAGTATATCCTGACATGGTGCAACAAAGAAATGCACCAATGGACTCGCACAGGAGAAGGTAAAATCATTGTTGTGTAGCTTGTCCAGTTACAAATTTCCAACTTCGTGCCAAAATGCCCTTATGAGTTTCTTAACTAGATATGCACCATGCACTCTGCTAAGACAAAAGTTTGAGAACCATGTATTCCTCTTCATACACTTGTTGGATAATATACACTTGATAACAACCTTTTGCCAGACATTTGTATTGAATGGCCTAAGTAGGCCAGGCACTCCATGCCTACTACCTAGATGCATATAATCTGTTAATTGTTTTGATGATTTTGTGTTTTCAACATGTCCACATTAAAACCACCTATGAATATTGTCGGGCAATGTTAATTATATCAATATCTTGTTGTGTTTGATGAATTTTTCTAAAATTATTAAGGATTTCAATTAATTGTGTACCTTGTTGTCACATAACACGTGGTAATTCAAAACATTGTATTTTGTTTTGCCAAAAATAAATAGCTAAAGAATTAAGTCCATCATCTATTGGTTGAAACACCCATGAATCATGAACTGGTGGCACTTGATGGAAATCAACACTTATCAAAACATTTAAATTTCCATATCTATATATATATATATATAATTTTTATGTTTAATTATTTGTAGTCTTTCATCAATGTTCATGAAAACATTTGACTACTAATCAATGATATTTTATCCAACACTAAAACTTTTATTTGTGTATTGTTTTGCCAAATCATCACATCTTTCATCAATTAATGGTTTAAAGTCATTGATTGATTTGTTTAATGGAATTGATAATCCTGAGTGTAGTGTCGATCCACTAATATTATATGCAACTTTTCATGTGTATGCCATTTTTTTAGTTCTTTATTTTGATGGATCTAAATCCTTTTTTTGTTTGAAGTAATATTGAAGAAAACCTTGAATAATCACCATTAAAGTAAATGTTTTTCTTCTTCCCACACCTCCAATCAAAAAATATTGATAAAGGTTCATTTGGATTCATTCATTTTTTATAAAAAATGTCATCAAAGAGGACACATTGTTTTTCATTTAATGAATGAACCATGCTTGAAAAAATGGAATATGGATGAATTTTATCTTTAAGTAATCGCAATGAATCAATTGAAAATTGGTTGTTATTTGCTTTTGGATTCATTTGAAAAAAATTTAATATGCCATTTTTTTCATGCCATGGAAATTTGGTTTGATGACATCTAATACAAAATTTGTGTTTCTTTTTGAAGATTTGATTTGATTTTCATGACTTGAAAAATCTCCATCCATAATGTGTCATTGTTTTCAACAACCAATTTGTTGATTGTCAACTCTATTTCATCCCAATCAACTATTGTAATGTTCGTAGTGTTAGCACTAAATGTATTTACAAATTTATTTTGAATTGTTTGAATGGATAATTCCTTTGTTTTATAGGCATCATGCCAAATTCAATATGTTTGTTTTTGTGACATTTCATTCATTATAAAAGGTGGAAATAACAATAGCAAATCTCTATAATGGTTTTTAAGATCTTTGTGCTTATTAAAACTAACGAATGACATTTTTTTTTTGTATATTTTAAAGATTATGATATCATAAGTTGCAACAAATTCAATAAATGAAATTTGAGATAATGAAGCACAACTCAATTGATCATTGACGAACATTGTACATATGTGGCAATTAATGGCAATTTCATCAACATGTGATGAGGTTTCAAAATGAAAAGTTCTTTCATCTTTTGGGGATGTATTAATTGGAATGATATTGATGCATGGTGTAATGGTAATGAAAGTATTAAGTAAACAATTAACTATGCAAACATTTGTTGAACATTCAAAAAAACATTACCCATTTGTCAAATGCATTGAAAAGCTCTTTTTTTTTTGCTTTACATTTTTTAAACATGGTGTGTAATTCTTGTGTAACATTTTTATCTGCTTTGGTTAAATAAGATGTACAATAACTTGCTACAACATATGGATCTAATATGAATTGTGTAGATCAATATTTGCTTCACAAAGTTTACCAACAAATCTTCCATATGCATTTGTTTGTATATCTTTGGATTTCACTTCAAAAAAATTGCTGGTTTTTGTAACCTAGATTTCAAAGCTAATATGTAAGTTTGTTCATCCATTTGTAATAGTTTTAGAAATTCATCAAATGATATGTCTTGTCCCTTGTCCATTTCATTTAATGTGCTAAAAATAGATTGTGCTTTCAGTTGTAATTTTTTGTCTAGATTTAATAATGGACTTGATATTTGTGTGCTATGAAGTGTGGATATGGGAAATGAAATCTATGCACAAGTTGGTGTTTTTTACAACAAGCTCGTTTATGACAGTGAAGTTGGCTTTCACATGAATTTACAAGCAATAAAGATTTGTCACAAGTTATATATTTATCAACAAATGATTGTATTTGATCATTATTATTGATTCCATATATTGGTGCATCTTGCATCCATAAGAGTCCGTGATCATGTTCACTTCCTCTAGCTTGAAACTTTGTTGCAAAAAAATAATCTTGTACTTGTCCAAATAATGTATCTATTGATTGTAATAACTTATGAAGGCATTTCATTTTATGGTCATACTATCATGCACAAGTTATTAAATCTCCCCTAACAAGTTCATAAATGTCCACCTTCATGTTGAATGTTTTTACTACTTATGTTATTATAATTTTTATATTCATGAAGTGTTTCTACTAAATCTATCCATTTACTTTTAGCACTTGTGAAAGTGACAAAAAACATTTGGGGTCCAAGTTGACGAATCATTACAAAAACATTTTTTCTAAGGTGGTATTATAATTTGGAGAGGTACAAATACTTTTAAGTTCCTTATATCCTAATTCTAAACTCAATATTTTATCTAAATTAGGTTTATCAATAACATCTTTTCATAGTAAGATGTTGGCTTCATAATTGTGCCTTATGAACATGAACCCAAGATGATGATAGAAAAAAATGAAATAAAACTTTGATGACTTAAAAATAAATATTTGCAATGTGATATGTAGATTTTCTATTTACATTAGTTTATTATGCTTTTGCAATTTTTTGGTAGGAACGATTTAATTGTAATTCAAATGATCATGCTTTTCCAAAAAATAAAGTAGGGTAATTGTATTTTTCACACTTCACATGGTTGGAATTCTTCACTAGGAGCCACAAAAATAAAAGTTTCATATACTTGATCAAATATTTGTTCAATTTTTTAAAAATTGTACTAATGAATATGTTGATGTATTTTCTACTACCTCTTCAAACTAATCCATATTATGCTTGTTGAATATAACATTGAAAAAAATTGTAAGTTTGTTTTCTTCTATTATCTTATTTGATTCAAATAGGTTTGCCCAATCTTTTTTTATTGATACTTTTGCTTCTTTGTAAATTGGGGTATTACAAAGATCAAGCAATGTTTTCATTATGACTTTAGGTTGCACATAACTTGACAAATAAGGAGATTTGTATTCCATTTTTCCTTTTTTACAAATACAATTATTGATTCACAAGTTGCAAGTTGAGGTAGAATAGTTTGTATTTTTTTGTCAACATTTGCTAGAACATTAATGATTCTAGCTTGGATGCCATATTGACTCCAACAATTTAATTGGTAGATTTGAGCAAATGCCATTTGGTGTGCTACAAGACATTCTTTTAATCTCTTCAATGCCATAACAAAAAAAAATTTGTTTTCATTATAGATGTGTTTACGCATTAAAATGACATTGTTGATTTTGTTAGTATTCAATACTTGTTTGCAACTCTTGCAAATTAACACATTATCAAGTTGTAATGTTTTATCAATAGGAATGATTGATTCTATTTTCTTATAAAAATAATAATATGTTTTACTTGGTGTTTAAACCATTGTATTTGGCAACATATACATGAATATTTTGGTGTATAATCTTTTATGTCGTTAAAATATTTAATGATTGGTGACATTGATTTTTTCTTTTTTACCCCCATAATTTGTGTTCTTTTTCATAATGTTTGGATCCGTTACAATATTTGGTTATCATTAAGATTTGAGTTAAAATGTGAATGTTGGAAAAAAATTAATTACGTTTTGAATAGATTGGTTTTTGTTGTGGAATAACATGGATTGTAATGTTACATTCATTGTATTTTTCCACTTGAATATTTTTCTTTCGTTTAATAAATTTGACACTTGAGATGTTTTATTTTTTAAATCTTTTTTTTTGTTAATTTCTTCTGTCTTTTTGGTATTTTTCATATTAATATTTTGTTGATGTTGTAAATTTGGTTTTATCATTTTTCATCATTTTGGAATTTGTTTGTGTTTATGTTTTCTCTTGCATCATAATTTAAATTCACATTTTCATTATGAAGGTTTTTTTCCTTTGTTGTTGAATTATAATTTTTGTTTTGAATTGTACTAGGGATAATGTATTTTATATCGAGTTTTGATTTTTTTTCTTTTGTTGTAAATATTTCAAATGTTATATTGTACTTGAATTGGATTTAAATTTGTATCATTACATTGTTCACAAAACAATTTTGTAATATTTGATATAATGAGGTTAGGAAAGTTTTTATCAAGTTCAAGTAAGTATTCAATTTTAATAAGTGTCCAAGGTTTTAATTTCTGAATTTTATTTTATTTTTTAAATTTATCTTTTAATTATGTTCAATGTCAACTTATTTGTCAAGGTGTTAAATTCAAGTTTAGATGTCGTTTTTGAAATGCAATTATGGCATTTTGAGTAGTTGATAGTGGGTTCTCAAGTTTTATATTGGTCAATGTGTTATCCATAATTTGAATCCAAATAATTTTCTTTTTGTTGGAACATTGTGTTTTTTTTCCAATTTGTTTCGAGAGAAGGCTCAGGTTGTTTGAATGGTCTATTTGTTTTAGACAGTATGCAACTATTTGATGAAATTTGGTTGTAATTTTTTTGTTATTTTTCTAAAGTTAAATCATAAAAGGATTGAGTGGGGTTTTTTGTATTGGAATATTGTTATTAAAATTTGGTCCCCATTCTGTTTTTGAAATTTCACTTTGCAAATTGGATAAAATCATTATTTCAATAGGTTCAAAATGTTGATTCGAAAAAGCCAAATGCATTAAAAATGTTAACTTACATTCTTCTCCACATTTTGTCATTATTCGAGCACTTGTTTTGCACCACACATGTATTGGTCTTTGTATGTATTGTGATATCCAAAATATTGTTGTGAAATCTCCCCAAAGGCCACCATTGGTACATTTTGTAACATTTTGTTAAGATATGTTTTTTCAATTGAAGCTTGGCCATTGTGTAGATCATGCAAAAATTCTAGATACAATTATAATTGTGCACAACGCATGGAAAGTGGTGTTTCCATGAACAAACAATTTTTAAGATAATTCATAGTAGGGTGAAAGCATGATCAAGTATACAACAAAAATAATTATGAGTGGTTACAATCATGTTTTTACGCATAAATGCAAGAAAATAGGGTTGAAACCTTTTCAATCATTGTCAAACCATCATGGTGCACAATATTAAGTTTATAGTATGTTGTATACAAAGTTTGGAAAACTTTAGTGTACTAAAAGTAGGTCAAAAGTATTTTTGAAATTGATTGGTGGAATTGTGTTCAAAAAGAATTTTACATTAAAAGATTGATATATTACTATTTTTACCTTGGAAGTTGAAAGTGCATTAGTAAATCTTAAATGGCCATTAACCAAAAAAATTTAAATAAAATAAATCTACTTGATTTTTTTAGAAATCTATTTAAATCTATTTTGAACATGTGATTTTTCAATATCATTGACATTAATTTTAAAAACATGTTCATATGATCATTAGATTAAATAATATTTCAAAATTTAATATGTTAAGGCTTGATTAATGGCTACTTTACACTTTTTTTTAATAAGGATCACGAAATGTATATTTAATCATGCCTTCACCCAACATTAATCTGCAATGAAGAAGGGGTCTTCAACTTTTTTAACATGTATGATATAAAATCAAATATACAATCACCAAACTTATATACATAATTAGAAACACACCTCAATTGATATGAATGTAAAACATCATCAATATTTGTACATGATTCCATGTTTATTACTTTAATATCAATTGTCAAAATATGAAAATTTGAATAATTTGATGATTGAAATTTGTATATTTTGAATTTGGTATACGCATTGAGGTTTCAATTGGAAATGTAATGTCAAAAATTTGACCACAAATAAAATCTCATAATTATGATTAGAACATTGAATGCTAGAAAATATGACCAATAGACTTGGAATATTTAATGGAATATGTGTTTTGTAAGAATGATTCAAAATTGTAAAATGATAGAGCAATAGATTATTTAACCATCATAAACCTTAACAACAATAAATCTTAAACTCTAAAAGATAAAATCCTTGAATTTAGAATTTCAAAAAAACTTCAAAATTTTAACCTAAAAACCCATACACCTAAAACTAGCAATCCATTTTACATGAATCAACAAAGAAAACAAAAACATATGTACAAAGAGAGAAAAATTTACATATAATTTTTTAAAAATATATGTTGTATAATTGGAATATAATGTTTAAAACCTAGAACTATTTGTTTTATTTCAAAAGAAATACCTATATAAATTTACAAGATATGATCTATCAATTATTATGTAAGCAAAAACTTATAATGAAGATACAAAAAATTGATGACTATGAGGTTGGCATTATGCTGGTTCATGAGAGTAAAATAAAAAATTTCAATGACAAGACTTATAATTTGCATTGTTTTCAATAAATAAACTTGAATGTTCACCAATCTACACTTTAAGAAATTTGAATGTTCATCAAATTTGTAGGAAGTTGTTCATTTGTAGAAATCAAATTCTCATAAGTCTTGAAGAATGTTATATCTAATGACCTCATATGTGGGACTTAAAGAAAAGTACAATGTGATCAATTCTTAAACTTTTGGAAATAACCTACACGATTTTTCTTGTATTCATGTATAGTGAACAAAGATATATTTGTAATTGCTTTAATCCAAGGACCTTTAAAAAAACAAGTATGGGCAATGTTGTTTATTTTTATGATTGTGCACTCAATGGATATATCTTGGGACACTTGTCAAATTCCTTTGCAAGTGCTACAATAATGATATAATGAATTTAACAACAATCTCAAATTTGTAAAATTATAGTTTTTTCAAACCATTTAAAAAGGTGCCACACTTGGAAATGTCATAATGAGCACACCTAGCATCTACAAAAACAATTTTGGAATGTATCATATGTTTTTACAAATTTTTAAACTAAAATAAAACAATAATCCAACACACCTTGCAAAAAAAATTGCATATAAAAAGAAAAAAGGTAAAAGAAGCATTCAAAATTACCTCCAAATTAATTTGAAAACTTGTTCCATTAGTCAAATCTTTCTAGACTAATTCAAGTTGTTCATGAGCTTCTATCTATAGAATTGGAGTGAGGATGATGGAACTTGAGGTTGATATAAATTTCACCTCATCGTAAAAATAAATGAAACAATTTTCAAAAGAATTCTTTCCAAAGGGATTTTAAAAAAATATCTAATGCTCTTGTCCCATCAACAATAA
>Ga0209208_10009150_pt1 | contig 13072 bp, 13 predicted proteins | sample S1TSphfallax_3_FD_187694 | JGI IMG/M metagenome (GOLD analysis project Ga0209208, IMG submission 187694) | Host-associated microbial communities from peat moss isolated from Minnesota, USA - S1T2_Fd - Sphagnum fallax MG (SPAdes) (version 2) | ecosystem: Host-associated > Plants > Peat moss >...
TCGACGAGGGCTACAACTTTGCTTTAGACCGCATTTTGATTCGAGGTTTGCTCGCAAAGTTATGGGGTTCCAAAGTCGCGAGAGTCCCAACTTGGGCAATTTCGGGACTCCCAAGTGGGAGTCCCGGGACAAAAAGCCATTTGGATGTGGGCCCTGTGGAGAGGTGCAGAGTATACTATAAGGGGGAAAGTGGTGGCTTCCCCTAAGTCCGGGCCGTGGTGAGTCTAGTATGTCCGTGTTGCCCATGGAGTGCTAGCACCAAAAATGTTCTAACTATGCACTAACCACCTTATGTGGGTTTCGTGCAGGCCCGTGTGATTGAGTGAAGCTTATCAACTCTTCCTAATCCCATCCTGAAGCTCCAACACGCCTTTCTACCCCTCAAATTGTTGTGAGCTAAGGAACGTGCTCTGACTCCTTATTCTTCCGCTATTTTTTGTTTAGGACTCAGATTTGAATCCCTCAATGAGTTGGAAATGCGTCAATAGTAAATAGACAATTGGATTGTTCATATGTTGGAAGTTTAACACAATACTTGAAAAATCCAACGCATGTCCATTGACAAGCTATTAAACATGGTTTGCAATACATTCAAGTTAAAATAAACCATAAAGTAAAATATCACAAGATTGATAATGATGTCATCTTGTACATGTGTATTCTAACATTGATCAAGTTGGTGACATGGACACCACATGTTCAACCTCAAGTTATTGTTTTATTTTTGCTAACAAAGTAATATGTTGGGGCTAGTAAAAAACAACGATTTGTTACTTTCTTAAGAATGAGATTTGAATATATGGTCTTTTCCAAAACATTTGTATAAACTATTTGGCTTTGCAAGTTATTGAAGGACTTGGGTTTCACACAGCAAGATCTCTACAATAATATATGTAAACAACTAAAGTGCAATTGCTCTAATGGCAAACCTTAAATTCCATTCTGGCAACAAACAAATAGAAACCCAATATCATTTGACACACCAAAATATTTACAAGCAAAGCATATTCAATTTAAATATATTTCAAGATCTCAAACAATATGGGATGTTTGGTGATGCATGAGTTAAAACAGATTATGATTTCAGTCTTAAAATCTTTGATTGTTGCACCTTTGCCTGTGGAATATAAAGAAGTTTTGTAAAGCCCTAGTTGATGCACCCATTAGATTTTTTAATTCCTCAAAACAGACTGAAAATGAGGAAGATAGAGGGCTGGAACTAGAAAGAGGTCAAATGCTGTTGAAGAAAAAATTGAAGGAACCTATCACTCAATCCTCTTCCTGTGTTCCTTTCCTTATTTCTGATGTTCAAAGAACATTTGTAACTTTCCAGTTTGTGCATCCATTGACACAAAAATCGTTCAATTTGATTAAGGAATGAGGAAACTGTTGAAAAGTGTTAAGCAATAGAACATGTTCTATGATGGACGGTTCCACCTTAGTGCTTGAGGGCTGGGGTGTTCCTGAAATAGCTAAACCCCCAGGAACACCCTGGCCTGAAGGTGATTGCACAGCATAAAGCCGGGTGCTCTTTTTTTTTCTTAATAAATTTTTTATCCTTTCTTAATAAATTTTTTATCCCCGTGATACTGGCTGGCACCTGATTAGGTAGCTGCCTCATTTCATGGGGATTAAAAAAATAATCATAGGCATTTCGAAAAACCTGCATTCCGCATCTACCAGTACTCTGTTTTTCGGAAACGCCCACAGGTTTCTTACACTTTCTAAGTGTATCTGCAAATACAGTACAAGAAAACAAGCAGGGCTTTTCACCTATAGGTTGTGACTTCTGACATTCCACACCTAGGGGAAAAAAATCCTTAATAATAAGAGAACTATTAATCCTCCAAGGACCCACATCCCAATAAGTGTATACTTCTGACGTAATTTTTTGGGAACATTTTGAATTGCTTAAAGATAATAATTTAGATTTCTAGTTTCCAGGAATTTTACAGGTGGTGTAAATGGCTCTTTTAATTTCAGTGTATTTTGAGGGATCTCAACAGGAGAGTAACTCTAGGGCATTATGCCAGGCAAGATACTACTAGGCAACATCCTCCTAATTTTTATATGTTCACGCATTCCCATGAAGTAGAGAGTTGTTTACATATACTCATGTTCTCTTGAGGGAGGGACACCGAAGGGTGTGACCTATGAGGTTCTTGTACTCATGGGTTCGCTTGAGGGAGGGCCACCCTCAGGCATGAGTCATGCCTGTGGGCGTTCCTGAACCTTATGAGAAGCCACTTCTAGGGGAACGTCCCTTATAACTTGAATATTCCGAAATTCATTAATTTTTTCATTAGTAGGTTCATTTTTCAGTCACGTGAATTCCCCCCCACTATGCTTGAACATTAGTTGTGCATGGAAATTTATCCCAGTACACGTCATCAAATCCATCAATCACTATTACCTGCAAATCTAAAGTTCATCTGTGGGACCCATTGTCGCCCATCATTTCAATTTCTCCATCCAATTGGATTGTTAACATCCATTATAGTTCATTCCATCACATCAGCATCTAATTAGTACAAAGAAACATGACCCGTCCAAGAAGGCCAGATTCATCAGCCCATCATAATTCCTTTCATCTTTGAAAATTTCAAGTTGTGGGATGCACAATCATTTACGTCAATAATTACTCCATCCAATTGGACTGTTACCATCACCCTAGGTTTATAGGGACTAAATCAATCAATAGAAATCCATCCCATCTAAAAAACCCAAATTCATCAACTCAAATTCATTCCATCCATCAAATGAAAAAATCTATCCCACAAGCCCCATTCATCATCTAGTGGAGTGATATTTTAAGACATCAACAAGATTCATCCAAATCCACAATCAGATACATTTCTGCAATATTAAGGTTATATAAATACTCTTGCATGCAACTGGACAATTTCTCCTCCATTTTTTGACAGTTATGACCCTATCCCCCATACAATTTCACCAATACATTCTAGGCACCAAAATCTTCCCCATCACCAAATTCTGGATTGGTAAAACATCTCCATCTTATCAACCGTCCCCAATTGGTGATGCAGATTTTGGGCCTGGAGTAGAACAAATGGATGCTGCATTGTATTCCTATTTGAGCAAGCGCTTTCTAAAAGCTGCTATCCGTCCCTGTGCTCGGAAAAATAGAGCTGCACCAATGAGTGGGCATGATGTCACCACTGCTACATAAGCTAGAAGCCAAAGTATTCGGCAGTTTTGAGATGCCACACCTGTGAGTCCCTTCAGAAGACGATCATTGGACTTCAATGAGCGCCTTCCACTCCCTCTGTGGGCAGATCCCTTCCAATTAGTTGTGTGTACAGGATTTCTTGCAGCACCCAGTTCTGTAACTCCGTTCATGGCTCTCAACTCCTCAGGTATTTTGATTTTGAATTTCTTCCTTGACTCTGCCAATTTTCTCACTGCTCCCGAGTGGTCTGTAAGTGAAGACCTCACTACTGTTGTTACAGGCACATAAATTGCTGGTGCTTGCAATGCTGAAATTGCTGATTCTTTCAGATGGTTTGCAACCACCACTTCCAGTGTATCTTCTGGCCTAATTCTCAAACTAGATGCATTTACATCACTGACATTATGATCACTGGGATGATCTTTGCTGACTGGGGATAACTGCAGCTGCAAATGTATAAAAGCACTACTTTGTCAGAAGCAACAAATATATCCACCTTGTTGCATGAAAACCCCTGATCCCCCTCAAGTCATACCCTAGAGCCTTCTCTGATAAATAAGTGCAGCACCTGGTCCCTTCTGGTGCATAAAATTCCTGGAATTTCCTGAAAAGCATCATCACTATACATCTTCTCTTATAGAAGGTATACTTCCCAGTTACTAATGGAAAAGAGGATCAGGATGTCTTCAGTAAACATGCAAACCTGTCCTAGAAGCTGTGACAAGGCTGACTGCAGGGCAAGAATCTCCGAGCAGTTCTTCAAACAGAGAGTGATCTGGCCACCAGACTCTACTTTCATTCCTGTCTCCTGAGATGTAGCGATTGGCTCTCCACCTAATCCTTCTCCTGAGGTTGTGGCTTCCCTCTCCAGTGCAACTTCCATAGATTCATCCCTCCTGGTTGACAAACCTGCGAATTCACCATGTACTTGCTTCAGTGCAGAATTGACTACTGAGAGGACTCCAAACTAGAAAACAGTCCCCTGCATACACTGTCCTCTTTGTGGCTTTGAAATATGAGTGAAAAATGGGTCAGTCTGAGCCAGCGCTTTCTTAGGTGACTAAAAACAGCCAAAATGCTATGGAAAAAATTGGAGTGCTAAAAGCAGTACAGAAAAACTGTGGGGAAAAAAGAAAATATCACCAGGATTCAACTACATTTCATACAATGTTAGCCAATACTCATCCTACTGAGGCTCCATCACCCCACAAAACTCATGCCATCCAAATACATTTGGCACTTTGCTCACATTTCATGGTAGAGCTGGGGTTTTTTCACCACTGTACATGACTGAAGTGGGTAGATAGTCACCATAACATTTACTAGTCATTTTCTTCTCAATAGAATATTTTTGGCTTAAAGAAAAAAATCAAAAAAGTGCTCTGAGTTGAAAGAGAGTTGGGATGTGTGGGTTAGTTTTTCTTTTTAGTTTGGTTAGATTTAGGTTTTGAACTCTTTGTTTCAGGTTTTAGGTTGCATCTTGCTTTTGGCCTTGAAACTTGTGAAACAAATTCTGCAACAAAACTTGCTTGGACTTTCACCTTATTTACATTTCATTTGTCTTCTTTTAGCAATTGTTTGCTATTTTGGTGCCACAACCATTACCACATGCACATGAAAAATGATCAAATTACTATAGCCAGAATGATCTAAATAGTTCACTAATTTAGCCATTCATGTGCACAAGAAAAAAATCAAGTTTGCCAAAAATAGTCCCACTTTTCTGTTCAAATAGCCATCCATCAAAAGCTGAAAAAGTCCAGGAAATATGCTGGTCTGAGCTCATAAGGCCTATCTTACCTGTATTTGCAGGACTTGCTGGCTGCAAATCCTCTGCTGCCACTTCACCACTGCTTGACATTCTCAAGTATGGTCCTTTGTCAAGATCAGATCCTTGGGCAGTGTTTAAGTTGGAGTCAGGAACCTATTCACACACATCTTTTAGTGTTCAAGAGAGTTATTCAATGTACACTGAGACCTTCTGACCAGAGCCCTTCATAACACTCCTGTGAAGAACCAAATGTATTTGTGTTGTTTTTTAGGGTCTTTGCATCTATTCAGGTTGACAGGAGCACTTTGATAGCTGACACACACTACTATCAGAACTGTCTTATGGTATGGAGTTACCTGAGGGGAGCAATGACTGACAGGGTCTTACCTCATGTTGTTTGTGCATGAGAGAGCTTGGAAGCATCACTGCCATGTACTCTGTCAGGGCACGTACCCACCTGCACCAAGCACTCTTTGGTTTCAACAGCTTGATTACATGAATGAAAGCTTCTGTGACTGTCTTGATACCTAAGGGTTTCAACAGGATTGAAACAAGTTTTTAGACAAGAGAGCATGGATATACCAGACACTGTGAGCTGTTATGCCTTCAAAGTACCCAAGATGACCACCATGCTTTGTAACTGCCAGCACCACATTTGGATTTGCACTGGACAAATTGAGCATAAACAGAAGAACAAATGTCAGATACTACTTTCTTTCTTGCTATTCCTACTGTTATGAAGGGAAGGCTTGCTAAAGTGCTTCAGAGCAATTGCACATAAAGTAATCAGAAATCATTTTACAGACCACTAATCAGTCAGCTTACATGCTTTCATCCCAGGGTATAGCCTCTTTTGTACATACTGGGTCATCCAAGGAATTAAAGCAGAGTAGAGGAACTGCCACAGTTGCCAAGTAGTAGGCACTGCTACAGTGCCGATAATATGTGTCCACAGTCTGCTTTCCAACCCAAACAAATGGGACATCAATGCACTCCATCACATAGAACAACATGCCAGCAAAACCGTGGAACTGGACAGAGTACTGAAGATGCTCACAGCCAGCTTATTTCATTGCCACAGGATGTGCACTGAACTAGGGAAATAATATGGTAAGGGTGGTATGTCATGTGCCAACCTTGGGAAGCATATTAAATGACTAAGGGAATGCCTTCATTAAAGCGAAGGCAGTCAAAAGTCAGCAAGCAGCAATGCAGATCACTACCTCATACTTCCCAGTGTGCCGAGTACAATATTGATCAAAGTCACGAACAGTTTTACTCTGTTACACAAGGCCAAAAAGGTAAGTAAGAACCAGAAATTTTTCCACTGACTTTACAGTGAACCCAAAACAACACTCTGTACTGACCTTGCTTAGGAGATCCCAATCTGCAATGCGTGCAAGGACACTCTGGTGCCTTCACCCATGCCCCAGCACCACAGGATCAGTGAAGGGAATTGTTCTGAAATCACAGAATGAGTCATGATGGGAAAAATGACAATCACATGATCATTTGAGCCAGTTGCAAACAGATTTGCAGTTTCCAACACAAACTTTCAAGTGGAATTCTGGACTAACAGGTCTAGGTTTGGTACATTTTAGCATACTGACGGAGTCCAGTTGCCAGAATCATGTCATAGATTTTTTGAATTGTTTTCCTTGAAATGAATCTGTCACAAACCTGCCACAATGACCAGAATGCACATTGCAAAGATCACTTCCAGAATTGATTGGGAATGCTTGCCACACAGATTGGAGCACCAAAAGCATCCAATCACATGCAAATTTACCACATTGGCCTACTGGATAATTAGAAATGTGGACATAGGACATACCACAAGATCCCAAGGACAACAAACAGCTGCTGCAGCACCAATAGGTGTAGCTGCACCTTCCTCTCCCAGGTACTTCACCTGCACAATGCTACTGTGAAGATCTGAGAGTGCAATGAATGGATGAAATACTTTTTTGTCACCTAAATTGCTTTGATGTCAACAATGATTTCCAACAAGATACATTCACACACTTCTAACCGTGTACTTTCCCAACATGTCAAAGAAACAAGGACCACAACACTCATGAGACATGCTCATAGTAACCACATGAAGCAAGGGAGGTCAAAAGGTTGTCAGCAAGTACCAGAATGTTGGCACCAATGCTATTGCCGATTGCAAAAAGAGGTGCCTGTGGATACTTTTCGTGCACATAATGAATAATTGTCCGCAGATCTTCTGTCCACCCAGCATTGTAGAACTGGTCTGACTGGACCAGACATCAAAGAAAGCCATTTCAGTCGACCAAAGAGATCCTGACTATGTGAACTGCCACAACTATAGACAAACACAGAATGCTGGGTCCTCACAGATGATTTAATTGCACTCCTCTCTCAATCACCTCCTGCAACCAGCTGAATGATGGCAAATGTCTTCTTCTACTTCATTGTGTCCATGGAGGTGAAGGGCAACTATGCTTGTGCTACTGCTGCACTGGCTGCAAACTTGAACATGCTCCCACCTCTAAAGTAACAGATCTTGAACTCACCGTTATGGAGACACCTCCAAGTCCACGATGATTGGCTACTAGAGTCCTCCATCCCTTCAAGGCGGAGGAATATGCAATGTGCTTCACATACTGTTCCCAAAAAAAGTTACTATGGCTGAGTATCTCCAGAAAAACAGGACTTGGGAGAATTGTTGCATCACTGAAGTAGTAATATCTGTAAGCTTGTCCAGGCTGTGGCAGTGTACGATCTTGTGTCGTAAACTTACCGAGTCATTTGAATCACTAGTTAAGCCAGGGATGATGACGATCATTGGAGTTTCATCTGAGGCTGAACTCTGAGGAGCACTTGTGATTCCCACTTTACCAGTAGCTGAAATGCAGTTTCTCTCAAATGTTACAATTTGCTCAACATATGCCTCAGTGTATTTACATCTTCAAATCACAACAAATGAATCATCCAACCTTTCAGTGATTTTGTATCAACCTTACCAAGAGGGGACATAACCCAGTCCAAAGCTATAGTTCCACCATCTGCAGTGATGTAGAGTTGCCTGTTATTTCCAATCCTCCCCACACCACACAATGCCTTCTTTGTATCAACCAAGCAAATAATGAAATGAAAACAACATCTAGTCTCTTTGAAATACCTACAAATATCTGGTCACATTCAGCAGGCAGAAGTAAGCATATCCACAACATGTTTGCACTTCTTGCAGTGTTTCAAACTCCAGAAATCATAACATACAATAGATAGTATAGTTTGTTATTGTACCGGTCATATTTGATAGGAGGTGGCCTGCCATTGAAATAAAGAAAGCAAGTTTGTAGATGTGGACTGCTTAGCCATAGTGTCGTATAATATCTGATCCAAGGCAAAAAAACAACATTGTCAATTATGCATAAACAAGAAGGATAGAACACCCATCACTGCATCAAAGAACCAACAGCTCTTCTATCAGGATTTTGTCATGTTGATTGTAGTTAATTGGCTACAATGCTCTGCAACTTTCTTCCAGCATCTCAACATTGGGATTAGAAGAAAGGAAGATATCCTCAGTCACTTCTGCATAGGCTGGACATAGAGTGGCATCAGAAGAACATCAAGCAGAGCATGTCAGATCAGGTATGAAATATGCTAGTTCAGCCAGCCATGCAACCATGCACCCTAATCTCTGCATGTGCAACGTGATAACTATACAAAAAACAATCAGGCAATATACAGAAATTCATCTGTTTGCTCAAATTCAACTGCTGCCGTTAAAGTTGTGAAATGCACCTCTCTTTCAGGACCCTGCAGTGCTGCAAAATTTGGCATTGGATCTTTGACTCATGGTTGTAGAACAGGCGGATTGCATCACCTCTAAGAGCACTCATGAAGTGAAAATCAAGAATACAATATAGCCAGGCTAATGTCAACAATGACACCAGTGAAAAGTACTCCCATGCAGGTACTGAAGCTGCTGTCTCCATCAGCTTCAAGACTCCCAGACTCGTCCATCCTATGGCGATCTCCTCCCAGGATCCCATCAACCTGTCACAAAGAGAAATACATAAAGAACTGCTGCTTGCAAATTCTGAAGACAAACTAAGAACAAGTCTTTGTGTTTTGGCAATCCTGACTCATTCTCTTCCCATATAAGGCCAATTGCCTTATTGGGAGTTGACACAACTCTAACAGCCATGGTCAAGGTAACTTGGCTGCCTAAAGCTTCCCCCAAAGACTTGGAAATCAGTCCTGAGACATTCTGGATCCAAACCAGCTCCTCTCATGATAGCTGTAATGGCTAGTACAACTAACCACCTGTTTCCATTTAACAGGATCCAAGAACTTGAAAGGCAACCAGGAGCCCTGACAGTAGAGCAATCAGCTTTTCCAGAAGGTTCCCAATCAACAACAGACACCACATATAACAAAATGTTCAGCACAGTTGTCGACTGTGAATCAGTTTTAGTTTTGTTCACAATACTTGCACAAGAATGGTGATGAATTGTGATTGATGATGTTCAATGCACAACTGTCACAAGCTGATTGCAGAGATCTTCAACAGCAGCACTCAAGAAACATCACAATAGAAACCACCTCATTACTACATTATGTAATTTGAATGGCAAGGTTGATCCCAGTGAACTATCCAGCCTGAAAATTTTGGAGTATAATCAATGGCTCTGCAAGTCGAAGTGGAGTTGAAAAGGCTGATACAGGAGCTGATTTAGGAGAACTGCTAGAGGTAAAGCCTCCTCTCGCAACACTAGTCTAGAACAAAAATTGTGTACAAGTAGTGACTTGAAGTTGCTGAATCTAAACCTGAGAAGCGATTCACAAAGCAGAGAACGTTGAAATAGGGCCCAAAAAGCTCATTGGGGTTTCAGTTGTGAATTACTTCTTTCGATTTCCAAAATATATAACAGACGACGGCAACGACGGAGGAAAACAACAACAACAACAATAAAACCTGAGTTCAATACTCAGCAATGTACCTTAAGTAAGTCCTCCATCCCCCGAAAAAAAAATCTATGAACCATGTCAATTCGGATCAGCATTTCCAACATCCTGTATAAGACCTAATCCGTAAAGAAACAGAGGCCAAAAGCAATCTTTCTCTGCGAAAATATGCAACAAAATGGACGACGCTCGCAAAGCTGTGCTTTCAATCAGCCGATCCAAAACTCAGCTTGATACACTAACGAAATGCAACTCAAATGAAACAAAAGAAGAAGAAAAAAAACAAATCGACATACATCAATCCTCCATTCCATACCTTCAAAAGGGCTGAATGGGTAGACGAATCTCTAGGACTCCTTCCGTACCACCTTCAAAGCGTCGAAAAAGCTGCTCCGAGCACCAAAATCACCAGGAAATTTTTTAGGAGAGAGAGGAAAAATACATGACGGAGGACAAGAAAACATTCCTGGAGAGAGGAGACGGAGAAGAGTAAAGAACAAGGGGCGAAGAACTTACCCCGACGACGAGCAGCAACGAGCAGCAGCAACACGTGAGGTACCGCGGCGTAGGCGCTGTTGAGAGACGAGGAGCAGAGAGAGACGAGCCGGGTGGACCCATGTACGGCTGTTCACCTGACCCGGCCCGACCCCGCCCCCCGATCCAGGGCAAAACCCGGGCTCTGCGTTGACCCTACTAAGCATGGATTTTTTTTTCCCACAATTTTGTAATATATCGAAAATTTGGCGATTGTTTTCCAAAAACATTAGCTAAATTAGTCGAATTTACTCCCATTTGCGACGATTCACTTAACCCTGCTCTACATGTAACTTTAACAAATTTTTTTTTTCCTGTTGTGGCGAGTTTTTGCACTTGTGGCCACCCCAAAATTAAAGGAATACTCTGTCATAAATTATTGGTTTTAACAAAAGATTCGCCAAAAAAACCAGGGAAATTTTGGTTTTTGAAGAAATGTCTTTAGCCACTTTTCTATTGCCCTCAAAAATTTCTTGCCATTTTGGGACTTGTTGGTGAAAACTTTGGGACAGTCTTCTAAAAATTCTCGCCAATAAATGCTAAATCTAGCTTGGGATGCTTGTTGCCTGTCCCCTACGTTAGAATTTTTTTTTAAAAAACACAATTTGTTAAATTGAAGAACTCATGGGTAATCCAATTTTGCAATATTCATGTTCCCAAATTCGTTTCTGTCTAGTGTCTTTTTCTCTATGTTTTGATTTAGCAAAACAAGCATATTTCTATCGAAAAATCATGGTTTTTCAAATCACATTCGGTAAAATATATCAACACATTGCTACCCAAAAAATTGTTTGTGTGTTTTCATAGTCTGTCTTTCAGTCTTCGTGTAGGTGAGTTGTCATTGTGATTTGGAGTTGGGAAATTGACTAATGTTGTCATCACTGATCGCATTTACACATATTTAGTTTTGCAAGTAGTTTTATTTTATGTAACTCATGTAACAGATCCAACTCATGTTAAAGGATGATATTTATCACGACTAATATTCAACAAACTTGTTGTTTTCTTAAGTTATATAAGTTTTTAAATGTTTACATCGGTAAGCTGACAATCTTTTTTCATCGAAGCTTCTCGTGGAAGAGAGACACCAGCCCCGAAACCTTTCACCTGTGACGGCTGAGGAGACAAAACTAGTGAGAATTCTCTCCCCCCCGGACGGGATGCGACAAAATTTAGAACCTGCTTCCTGGTCATGGATCGGGGATCTTGCGATCTTGGACGCGCCATCATTGCCTCCCCTCCACCCCCTATTCTGTGCATTCATCTTTTTCATCAAGCCGTGAGAGAATGATCCCAGAGCGACGGGTCTTTCCAACTTCTCTGCTGTCAAAGAACCATCCGATCCGGCATCACGTTGCACAGAAAAAGAAACTGACCCGAAATTCGAGTTCGCTATCGCCATATACACAAAAAATCTCTCAGCAACCGCACCAGAAACACAAGTAAATGCTCTATCACTCGCGTCTGCCATCGAGCAGCAGGTCACGAGAGATGGAGCGAGCTCAGCGAGAAGTCCCTACCGACAAAAAAAAAAAAAAAAAAAAAACTATATGCATTTTAGACTGGGTTTTTATGTGGGAGTAAAAAGAAGTGTTGGCCAAGTACCTGTTTTGGTGGGTGAAAACTTCTCTGGACATATCATGGGCTCCCTTACATTCTAACGTTGTTCAATTGATCATTCATGCTTGTTTGAAGCTTCCTTCTATTTCTGCAAACTGCAGGATACTGTTCAATTGGTTCAATTATGTGGAAGGTGAATATTAACCAGGGCCAGCAGATTGGATAATTTGAAGCAAGACTTCAGCAGTTTCCATGAACAAAAGGTTGCGGGCCTCTTTTTATTGACAGGAATTTGTAGGTCTAGTTTGAGGTGCTTTGTGTTGTTTTCATTAAATTGGTTTCTTGGATTACACTAAGCAGCAATGTGTGTGTTGACTATCAGTGAAGATGCTGAGGGAGGAGCTGCAGATGCTGCAAGAACAAGGTTCATATGTTGGGGAAGTCGTGAAGGTCATGGGCAAATCCTAAGTTCTAAGACTTGTCAAGGTATGCGTTTTGGGGTTAGAGCTTGTGCAAAAGAATATCAGAGAAGGTTCTTTGCATGGTCTGTGACTTATTTCTTATGGCTAGTTAAGTAAATTGCTACTATGTGTTAGCCTGTCTTTGAATCTGGTACATTTGCTGTTCAAGAGCTTTTCACGGGCATAGTTGAGAAGAAGGTTTATGCGTGTAATTTGTTTCCAACTTGCTGGTATTGATGGCTACGAGTTGCATTGATATCCTTGATCAGGCACTCTTTGCCCAGGTCGTATTGACCAGAAAATTGAGTTTCCCAGTTCTACTGAAGAGTATGTGTTTATACTTATGTCACTTGAATCTGTCAGAACATTCTGTGTTGTTGTTCATATCCTAATAAATAATCTTGCAACGAAGAGGTTTGCAAATCTGACATTTCTTCATGTGCAGTCATGACTGGACATGAAGAAATTCACTCTAGAAGGATGAGTTTGATGCAAGGCATTGATCTCAAGAAAATTGCAACAAAGATGGGTGGTGCATCAGGTGCTGAGCTAAAGGTATCTCTTTCCTTCCTCTTTTTCATCAATTTTGTTTGATTGTGTCAGTTTGTTTCT
>Ga0209208_10009151_pt1 | contig 13068 bp, 11 predicted proteins | sample S1TSphfallax_3_FD_187694 | JGI IMG/M metagenome (GOLD analysis project Ga0209208, IMG submission 187694) | Host-associated microbial communities from peat moss isolated from Minnesota, USA - S1T2_Fd - Sphagnum fallax MG (SPAdes) (version 2) | ecosystem: Host-associated > Plants > Peat moss >...
GAGATGGTGATCTGGGTGGCGCTCGGCGGCCGGACCAGCCTGGCGGGGGCGATCGCCGGCGCGCTCCTGGTCAATTTCGCCAAGGACAAGATCTCCACCGTTCTACCGACCTTCTGGCTCTATGTGCTGGGCGCCCTCTTCATCATCGCCGTGACCGCGGCGCCCAAGGGCCTGGCCGGCCTCGTTCCAGAGCTGGGCGCGGGTTCGATCCGGCTGCCCTGGCTGAAACCCAAGGCGCGATCCTGATGTCCAGCCCGCTTCTCAGCCTAGAGGCCGTCACGGTCGATTTCGATGGCTTCAAGGCCCTCAATAGCCTGGAGCTCAGCCTTGAGGCCGGCAGCCTGACCGCGGTGATCGGCCCAAACGGCGCTGGCAAGTCCACGATGTGCGACGCGGTCATCGGCCGGGTTCGGCCCACCGTGGGCCAGGTGCTGTTTCGCGGCGAAGACATCTCCCGCCTGCCGGAGCACGCCATCGTCGCGCGCGGAATTTGCCGCAAGTTTCAGACGCCCGGCGTGCTGGTAGGCCTCAGCGTCTTCGACAATCTCGCCATCGCCTCAGGCGACCGTCGCTGGTGGCGCGCCTTTGGGCTGAAGCCGGACACCGAGACTCGGGCCAAGGTCGAAGAGACGCTGGCGCTGATCGGTTTGCAGGATCGGCGGGACGTGCTGGCGGGCGAACTCTCCCACGGCGAAAAGCAGTGGCTGGAGATCGGCATGGTCGTGGCCACGGGGTGCGAACTTCTGCTGCTGGACGAGCCCACCGCCGGCATGGGCGCCGCCGAAACCCGTCGCACCGCCGAAATCATCCGCAGCCTTGTGGGTGTGCGCACCATCCTGGTGATCGATCACGACATCGACTTTGTGGAGCAGCTGGGCGGCCACGTCGTGGTGATGCACCAGGGCGCCGTCTTCATGGAGGGTACGCTGGCTGAGGTGCGCAGCAACCAGGATGTGGAGTCCATCTACCTGGGGCGGCCGCGCGGATGACCGAGCTCTTGAACCTTCGCCAACTCGGCGCGGCCTATGGCAAGGCGCCCGCCCTGTTCGATATCGATCTGGACATGAAGCCAGCCACAGCCACCGCCGTTCTGGGGCGCAACGGCGTGGGCAAGACCACCCTGCTGCGCACGATCGTCGGCCTGCACAAGCTGTCCGACGGCCAAATCTTCTTGAACGGCGACAATATCGGTCCCCTGCCCGCCTATCGCCGAGCGCGGCGCGGCATTGGCTTTGTGCCCCAGGGGCGCCACGTCTTTCCGCATCTGAGCGTGGAGGAGAACCTGGTCGTCGGTCTGTCGGCGCTCGACGGGCGCAAGACGACGGATCGGAGCATTCCCGACTACGTCTGGGACCTGTTTCCCAAGCTAAGGGACATCCGCCGCCGCCAGGCCGGTTTCTTAAGCGGCGGCGAGCAGCAGCAGTTGGCGATCGGCCGGGCGCTGGCTGGGCGACCGCAACTGCTCCTCCTAGACGAGCCGACCGAAGGCGTGCAACCGTCCGTGGTTAAGCACATCCAGGCTGCGCTCGGCCGTATCCGCACCGAGCTGAAGGTCGGCGTCATCATCGTCGAGCAGAATCTGGATTTCGCCTGGGACTTCGCCGACCGCTATGTCGTCCTGCAGCGCGGCCGGATCGTCAGCCAAGGCGCCACCGCGGACACGCATCCTGAGGTGATCTCACACCTCATTCATGTCTGACGAGGCCTTGATTGAGGAGAGGCTGTTCAGACGACCTCTTCGACGCCGCCGACATCAGACCGGCGTAGAGCACGAATGCTAGGCCAACGCCGATGAACCAGGCGTAGGTATAGAGTCCAATCCAGAACGATCCGACGAAGGCGAAGGCCTTGGGCGCGGCGCTGTACAGAAACCCCGGAACATTCAGCAAGACAGGCACGAGAAAAGCGATCAGGGCGACGGGGTTCCAACCCTTGACGTAGCTGTAAGGCCCTTCGGCGTCATACAGCCCCTCGACCGAGAGCCTGGTCCGGCGCACCACCCAGTAGTCGGCGATCATGATCCCCGCGATGGGCCCGAGAAGCGCGCCATAGCCGGTCAGCCAGACAAAGATATAGCCTTGCGTGCTCGCAAGAAGCTTCCAGGGCATGATTAAAGCGCCCAAGGCGGCCGTGATAAAACCGCCCGTGCGGTAGGAAATTCGGCTGGGCCACATCGCCGAAAAATCATAGGCCGACCCCACCAGATTGGCGGCGATATTGACCGAGATGGTATCGATGGTGATGATCAGAAGCCCGATCATCACGCCGATCCCGCCGATATTGCGCGACAGCAGCACCGGGTCCCAGATCGCCTTGCCGTAGATGATCACCGTCGCGGAGGTGACGACAACACTGACGAGCGCCAAGAGCGCCATCGGGCCGGGCAGGCCTAGGCTCTGCCCGATGACCTGATCTTCTTGCGTCTTCGCAAAGCGGGTAAAGTCCGGGACATTCAAAGCCAGCGTGCCCCAGTAGCCGGACATGGCCGTAAACAGCGGCCAGAACACCGGCCAGAACTGCCCCGCCTTGGCCCCGCCCGGCCCAAAAGCAGAGGGCGCCGAGGCGATGGGTCCCACGCCCCCCGCCGCATGGAGCGCCCACCAGACGAGGCCCGCGCAGACCAGCACCTTCAGCGGCGCCGTCCAGGTTTCGAATTGGCGAATGGCGGTCAGGCCCTTGACCACAAAAATGAGCTGCGCCGCCCAGAAGATGGCGAAGGCGAGAAGCTGGCCCAAGCCGATGCCGAGCCCCGGCAAGGGCGATCCACTCAGATCATGGCCGACGACGACCCCAACCAGGGCCAAAAGCGTCGAGCCGCCGATCCACGTCTGGATGCCATACCAGCCGCAGGCCACAAGCGCGCGGGTGAGGGCGGCGAGCTTAGCCCCCTCCACCCCGAACGAGGTCCTGACCAGCACCGCAAATGGCACGCCATAGCGCGAACCGGCGTGCCCGATCAGAAGGATCGGAACCAGGACGACCAGATTGCCCAGGAGCACGATGCCCACCGCCTGCCAGGCGGAAAGACCCTGATCGATCATCGCGCCGGCCAACATGTAGGCTGGCACCGCGATCACCATGCCAAGCCAAAGCGCGGTGAAATGATACCAGCGCCAAGTCCGTTGCGCCGCCTCGACGGGGGCGAGATCAGCATTGATCAGCGCGTTTTCGGAACTGGCCATAAGCGATCCCATCGACTGATAGCGGACTAGGCGGCGCCAACTTGCAAAGGTCCCATAAAGCGCCGGCCATGGCAAAGCTAGCGCTGGGCGGCGGGCTCACTGCTATCTGGTCAGCGCCGCCGATCAGCGCGGTTGAGGGATGTGGGACTCGAGGCGACGGTGCGACAACAAAAGCTTAGAGCATGTTGCCGAATTCCAAGATCATGCAACATGCTTAGCCTCAGAGGCCGAGTTCGGATAGGCCCGGATGGTCGTCGGGGCGTCGGCCCAGCGGCCAGTGGAATTTGCGATCTTCAGAACGGATCGGCAGGTCATTGATCGAGGCGAAGCGCCGCTGCATCAGCCCGTCCGCCTCGAACTCCCAATTTTCATTGCCGTAGGACCGAAACCACTGGCCGCTATCGTCATGCCATTCATAGGCGAAGCGCACGGCGATGCGATCGCCCGCAAAGGCCCACAGCTCCTTGATCAGCCGGTAGTCCAGCTCCCTCGCCCATTTGCGCGTCAGAAACGCCACGATCTCGGCCCGACCAACCGGGAACTCCGCCCGATTCCGCCAGCGGCTGTCCGGCGTGTAGACCAGAGACACGCGCTCGGGATCGCGGCTGTTCCAGCCATCCTCCGCCATGCGCACCTTGGCGACCGCGGTCTCAAGGGTAAAGGGAGGCGCCAGAACGGCCATATCAATTCCATCTATAAACGGATTGGACTGCTATAGACCGACCGGTTTAGATGCGAGAAGGCCTTTCGAGCGCCGGAAGGGTGGGTCTCGACAAAGCCGCCTCGCCCGTCAATCCACCGGTGGGGACGGTTCGTCGAACTGTAGACTGAGCTGCGTTGACGAAGGCGCTGCAGGTTTGCGCTGGGTTGGCCGACGGCGGGGATTGTCGTCGTCGATGCGACGCTTGCGACTGGCGTGTTTCTCAAACACCTGACGCGACGCCTCGCGATAGCCGGCCGTCGAACGGAGCGCCGTCAGCCGGGCCTTCGCCGACCGCGCCGCGGTCGCCACATCGACGATCGGCTCGGGATAGCCGCCAAGGTCGGCGCCGGTTAGAAGCCAGGGCGTCTGGAGACTAGCCAACGGGACATGGGCCAGTTCGGGAACCCAACGCCGCGTGAAACGGCCTTCGGGATCCTGGTCCAGCCCTTGCTTTACAGGATTGTAGATACGGGGGGTGTTGATGCCGGTCTGTCCAGACTGCATCTGCACCTGGGGCCAGTGGATGCCGGGCTCGTAGTCGCTGAACAGCTGCGCGAGCCGTTCGCCGCTGGCGCGCCAGTCGAGGCCTAAATGATAGCTGGCGAAGGACTGAACCATCGCCCGCATGCGGAAGTTGAGCCACCCGGTCGCGATCAGGCTGCGCATGCAGGCATCGAGGAACGGCACGCCCGTCCGCCCTGTCGCCCAGGCGGCGAGCCTCGCATCGTCGGGCGCCGTCGGGGTCCGCGCGCCCTGGTGAACGGGGTGAAACGCGCGGATTTCCAGTGCCGGCTCGCTCTCCAGCTTCTGCATGAAATGTCCCCGCCAGTGCAGGCGCGCGATTAGGCTATCCACCGCCGTCACGGGAACAGCTCGCAGGCCGGGCGGGGCGTCGACCAGCGCCCGCCTCGCCGCATAAAGGCGCTGCAACACCTCGCGAACGGAAACGGCGCCTGTCGCCAAGGGGACAGACAGGCGCGAGCAGGCGGTCGCCCCGCTCAAGGGGCTGGACATGCCACGGCGGTAATTCGCGCCACGCCCTTCAAGAAAGCTGTCGAGCAGATCGAACGCGGCTTGGCGCGTGCCTGACTGCGGCGCGATACAGCCATCGTCGCCAAGGCCCAGCGTTTCAGCTGTCGGAAGCGGAGCGACCTTGGCCGCCTCAACGGCTGTGAGCCTGACGGGCTCTGTCGCGACGGTCGCCGAAGCGAACCGGCTGAAGTGGGCCGCCCAGCGATCGCGCGCGCCAGGGCCGCGGATCACGCCGGTCTGGCTGAACTCCTGAAACGCAATCCTGTGATGTTTGCAAAAGGCGCGCACGGCGATATCGCGCCGAAAGGTCCAAAGATTTCCGGTTTCCTCATGGGCCAAGAGCCTGGCGATCCCCACGGCCGAATGGATCCGCTCCAGCACATCGACGACGCGCCCCACGCGCACGATCAAGGGGGCGCCGAGCGCCGACAGCCGTTGCGATAGCTCCTCCAGCGCGGCGCGTTGGACGATCCATTGGCGGGTCGAGACGTCCGGGAGGCGCCAATAGTCAGGCTCCGCCACATAGAGGGGCAGCACCGGGCCTCTGGCCGCGGCCTCGGTTAGGGGCGCATGGTCGAAGGTTCGCAGGTCGCGCTTGAACCAGACGACCTGGATCACGGGGCGCCCAGACGGGGTGGGGCGGCGTCGATCCGATCCGCCAAAAGCGTTCCCGACATCCAGGCCGCCTCGACCCGAGCGCCGATGAACCAGTCTCCGCACAGTCCGATCCGGGAGCCTGCATCCCAATGGGCGCCGGAGCCCTCGACGCCCGAGCGTGCATATCGCCACCGATGGGCGCTGGACGCGATCGGCGGCGGCGAAGGCCGCTCAAGCCGTGCGGAAAACGCTGCGCGGAGCTCGGCCGCCACCCAATCGGCGTCCGCCTCCAGACATCGCTGGGACCAGTCCGAGCTGGCCTGCAGCACCCACGCCTCAGGCCCCGTCCGACCTGGCTTGGCGCTATTTCGCGCCGCCCAGCCCAGCGTGTCGCCCTCGGCGCCTCTGAGACAATCGAGCTCAGTCGGCGCGCGCGCTGCGAACGCCACCATCACGGTCCAGCATGGCGCTGTCGTCGTCGCCCGACAGATCGTGGCTAGATCCTCGCCTATCGGGGCCGTGAGGTCCGCCGCCTGTTCGGCGGGCAACGCCAAGACCACAGCCTCGACCTCTATCGCCGCCCCCGTCTGCAGGGTCAGACGCCAGCCCTCGGCGACCGGCGAAAGCGCCATCGCCCGCGCGCCCCACTGAACGGCGAAAGGCTCGGCCATCTGCCGGATGGGCGCGTTCATACCCGGTAGGCCGACAAAGGCGCCCTCCCCCGCCGCGATCCAGGGCGCGACACATCCCGCCGCGACCCAATCGTCCACCCGCGCTCGAAAGCCGGGATCACGAACCGTGAAATACTGGGCCCCGTGATCGAAGGTCGCCTCGCCGACCGTCGTCGCAATTCGGCGGGTCGCCATCCGGCCGCCGGGCCCGCGGCCCTTGTCGAGCACCGTCAGGTCGTGGCCGCGCCGCGCCAGGGCCTCGGCGCACGCCAAGCCAGCCATACCGGCCCCCACAATCGCGATCCGCATAATTCTCTAACTCAAAACGGCTAATGCACCGACCGATGGGAGATGGGGCTCTGCGCCTGGGATTGAAGGGCGGCAAGACCCGATGCGCGACGTTCAGAACCGTCGGCGCCCCAATCGGCTTCTCGCGGACTTGCGGACAAGGTAGGCGTTCACGAAAACCCATCCGGCGGCCGCCTGATCCCGGCGGCGCCCACCCAAGAGACGCATGACGATGGCAGACAGGCCGCTACACGAAGACAGATCAACCGGCTCAGCCCCGCGGCGCCTCACGCTGCGGCGCCCCGACGATTGGCATGTCCATCTTCGCGACGGCGCCATGCTCGCCGATGTCGTCAACTACACGGCCAGGCAGTTCGCCCGCGCCATTGTCATGCCCAATCTCAAACCGCCGGTCACAACGGTCGCCGCCGCAAACGCCTATCGAGACCGCATCCTCGCGGCCCTTCAGCCCGGCCTGGTCTTCACGCCCTTGATGACCTGCTATCTCACGGACACCATCGACCCCGGCGAAGTCGAGCGCGGCTTCGCCGAGGGTGTGTTCACCGCCTGCAAGCTCTACCCGGCCAACGCCACCACCAATTCCGCCCACGGCGTCACAGACATCGCAAATATACACGCTGTTCTGGAGGTCATGCAGCGGATCGGTATGCCGCTTCTGGTTCATGGCGAGGTCACAGATCGCCATGTCGATATCTTTGACCGGGAGGCCGTCTTCATCGACCGCATCCTCGCCAAGCTGATCATGGATTTCCCGGCGCTCAAGGTCGTGTTCGAACACATCACCACGGCCGACGCTGTGGCGTTCGTCGAGGCTAGCGGCCCATATCTGGCGGCCACGATCACGCCGCACCATCTGGCGATCAATCGCAACGCCATGTTCGAGGGCGGCGTCCGCCCCCATCTCTACTGCTTGCCGATCGTCAAACGCGAGCCCCATCGCCTCGCCTTACGCCGGGCGGCGACGTCAGGCTCCGCCAAATTCTTCCTGGGCACCGACTCCGCGCCCCATCCCGTCGGCGACAAGGAGTCGGCCTGCGGCTGCGCCGGCATTTTCAACGCACCCTACGCCCTGGAAAGCTACGCCAAGGTGTTTGACGAAGAGGGCGCGCTCGACCGGCTCGAAGCCTTCGCCTCGGAAAACGGCCCGCGCTTTTATGGTCTGCCGCTCAACGACGGCGTCGTCGTCTTGGAGCCGCGCGAAGCTTGCGTCCCGGACAGGATAGACCTCACGCAGACCGACCTCGTTCCCTTCCACGCCGGCGAGACGCTGGCCTGGACCTTCACGACACCGAGCGTTTAGCGCTGCGGCGAGCAATAGTCTCCGACAGGCGCGCGCGGGTGGCTGGGTCGCGCCAGATCAAGACCACCATCGCGATTAACCCGCCGTGCAGGAGCGCGGCGCCCAGGACGATGTGCGCGAGCCCCCAGATCAGGCCCGGACCGGCCCAGGCGGCGGCGGTGGCAAGGGCGTAACCGCTCCACCGCGTCGCGGAAATCGGCGCGCCAAGTCGCCACAGGACCGCCGCAGACACGGCGCCCGCGAAGAGCATCTTAATCGCCGCCATGGCGCGCAAAAGGTTCGCCCAATCCGCGCCCTCGCCGGCGATCAGCCGGGCCGTGTGGGCGCTGTCGGTCGCGAGCAGCCCCCCGGCGAAGGCCAGCCCGATGACAGCCATATACAGCGCCCGAGCGACGACCGGCGCCGCAAAGCCATCGCGCGACGACGGCGGGGCCATCTCAGTCGGCGTGAGGATGACGGCAATATAGCTCAAGGACGCCTCCTTCGATCTGGGCGAAGCTTGCACGTCAGCGGCTCTAGGGTCAAAGCCGCAACGCGTGCCCGACATGGCGTTCATAATATGCAGCTCGAGGTGTTTTAAGCCAGGGCCGGCGTGTTCGAGAACGCAGGCGCCCCTTCCGGACAGCTCCCCCTTGACGACAGACTTTAGAACAAATAGGAAACTCTTATAGCAAGATTAACAGGCGTGGGGGCCTATGACGTTCAAAAAACGCCTTTCCGAATTGCTGTTTTTCATCGCCGCGGCCACCTTCGCGTTTGCCTCCGGCGCCGCAATACGCCGGTCCGGCGGAGGCCGAAGTGTTGTCTATGGACAAGGAGTGGCGGGCTCTTTCGTGACTCCTGTTCGCTAAGGCGGGGCGATGAGCAGAAGGACGAGGCGACCTATTTTGCTCTAACGCACAGGCCTGAAGCGGACTGTCCTTTTCTGACGCCAGTTTACTACGGCGGCCACGATAGTTTGGAGGGCTTGTGACGGTCAATCTGCAGGCGATTGAGCAACTTGCGACCGATCAGGCATCGCTCAAGGCCGCCGCCGGGCTGGCGAAGCCCGCCAAATGGTCGGGTATAGGTGAGAGCCACGACGCCGCGCTGGTCTGGGGCGAGTGCGCTGGCTCGGGCGCCAATCCCTATCGGGTGATGGCCGACCTTCGCGACTTGGGAAGCAAGTGCACCTGCCCCTCGCGCAAGTTCCCTTGCAAGCATGTGTTGGCGCTGTTTTGGCTCAAGGCCGAGGCTCTGGCGCCGTTTCCCGCCGCCGATGCGCCAGACTGGGTCAGCGATTGGCTGGGCCGGCGGCGGACGGGAGGATCGGCAAAGGTCGCCTCTGTTGCGGCCGAAAAGGACCTGCATGCCGCGCGGATCGCCGAGCCCGATCCTGTCGAGGACGAGAAGGCGGCTGCGCGTCGCGAAGCCGCCAGCGCCAGACGCGCCGAGGAGACGGAACACGCAATCATCGATGCGCTTGATGCGCTGGAACAATGGATCGGCGACCAGTTGCGAATGGGGCTCGGCGGCCTCATCGACGATGTCACCGCGCGCTGCCGTCGGATCGGTTCGCGGCTGGTCGATGGCAAGGCCGCGGCGCTGGCCGGGCAAATTGACGAAATGCCAGCACGATTGCTGTCGTTGCCGACAGGCGATCGGGTGCGCGGCGCGGCGGTCGAACTGGGCCGACTGGTGCTGCTGGCGCGGGCATTCCGGGCTGAGCCGAGCAATCCCGAAATCCGGCGGAGGATCGCGGTTGCGGAAAGCCGCGAGACGTTGCTGACCGATCCCGCCACGCTGCGGGTGAAAGCGACGTGGGAAGTGGTTGCCGAGCGGGTGCTGACCCGGCGCGACGGGCTGGTGTCACAGACCACCTGGCTTCTCAATCTCGGCGCAAGTGGGCCGCGCTTTGCGATGTTGCTGGATTACTTTCCGGCCAGCGCGGGACGGCGCGGGTCGGTCTTCGCGGCCGGCGATCAGTTCGTCGGCGAACTGGCGTTTTATCCGGCGCAAGCGCCCTTGCGGGCTGTGCTGCTGGGACGCGAAACCAGCGATGCGAAAGACCGCGACTGGCCGGAGGACGCCGAACCCTTGTCCGCCACGCTGACCGCACCGCTGCTCGCGGAACCCTGGGTGGACGCGTGGCCGATACTGCTGCCGGCGGGGCGGATCGGGTTCGACCGCACCGGTGCACCGTGGTGGCGTGGCCACGATGGAGCGTATATCCTGCCGGTCAGCGGTCAGCTTGGAGCGCTCGCCACGGGCTCGGAACTGTCCCGCACGGTCGGCCTGTGGTCGGGCTCCCGGCTCGAACTGCTTGCCGCACGCACGCCGTGGGGACGGATCGATGGCTGAAGCGCTGCTTCCGGCGCTGGCTCTGGTGCTTACGCGCTGGACGATGGGCGGCGGCGCGGCGGCGGCGGCCCCCGCCGACTGGCGCGGCGCGCTTGGCGCAGAGGCGGGCGAGGCGGAGCTGCGCCTGCTGGCGCTGGCGGGGCAATTGCTCGGGGCGTTGACGGTGGTTGAACCGTCGGGCGACGTGCAGATGCTCCCCGACATCCCGACGCTGGCCAAACCGCCGCTGGAACCTGAGCAGCGCCCGCGCGCGCGGCGGCTGATGCTGACGCTGCGCGAAACCAGCCAGCGCCGCGCTCTGCTAGACTTGCTCGAACGGCGCGGCTGGACAATGCACCCCAGCGACTGGATGCCGGGGACAAACGAAGACGACCTGCCCGAGGTCTATTCGCCATGGCAGGACTGGGTCGCACGGGCCGGTCCACAAGGAATGGACGTCGAAGAGGATATTTCGGCCGAGAATTGGGATCAGTTCGGCCCGGCGGCGCGGCGGGTCGCTTTTGCAGCATTGCGGCGGCGCGATCCGACGCGGGCGGCGGCGGTGCTGGCGGCCAAGATCGCCAGCGAGCCCCCGGATCGCCGGCTGCTATTCCTCGACATGCTGGCGGCGGGACTTTCGACGGCGGACGCCCCGGTGTTCGAAGCGCTGGCCAATGACCGCGCCCCGCGTGTCAAGATCCGCGCCGCGACGCTGCTTGCCCGGCTCGGCCAAGCGGACGCGGGCAGCGAAGACGCGGCCGAACTGGCCGGGTTCTTCACAGTAAAGACCAAGGGCTGGCTGCGAAAGTCGCCGGAGATCGTAGCGCAGGAATTGAAAACGCCGACACAGCGCAACCGCCGCGCCGCACTGATGGACATGCTGACATTCGGCGCGCTGGCGCAGGCGCTGGACCTCACGCCCAAGGAACTGGTCGAGGCTTGGCCCTGGGGCGGCGATGTCCAAGCTGACCATGCGCTGGCGGCCATGGTCGAGCGTTCCGCAGCCGATGCCGTAGTCCTGTTGGCGGCTGAGACCATGACCGCGCAAGCCACGATCAGCCTCCATGGGTTGTACCCTTTGCTGCCGCGCCTGCCAGCAGACTGGCGGCGGCGATTGGCGCTGAAAGTGCTGGCGACGAGCGGCGGCGCCTTCATGCAAGCGCTGGCGATCGCCGGTAACGATGGCGAAATTGACGGCGTGGTCGCCACCGCGGCCGGCGAGGTGTTGCTATCGGAGCTGGCGGGCCGCAGCGATGGCGAGCGGACCGGTCACGCCATCGAACTTCTGGCGATCGGCCTGCTGGCCAGCCAGGCCGCGGCCGTGCAGGCGCTCGAAAAATTGGCGGAAGCGGGGCTGATCGCTTCCGATCCGCGCCTCGACATGCTGCGGCTGAATGCTGCGCTCGATCCCAAGGGAACCAAACCATGACCGACATGCTGCGGATGCCCGCCGAACGGAGCCACGCCTCCGAACTTGCCGCGCTAGCCGCAGGGGATGGTGGCCGGCGCCCGGCGGGCTGGGCGCTTTCGCCCCAACGCGTTGTCACATACCTGATGGGCGGAAGCGCTGCAGATGGCACGGTGATCACGCCCAAGTATGTCGGCGACCGTCGGCTGATCGAAACCGCCGTCGCCACGCTGGCCACCGACCGGGCGCTGTTGCTGCTCGGCGTGCCAGGGACCGCAAAATCGTGGGTATCCGAGCACCTCGCCGCCGCAATCGCCGCCGATTCGACAATGGTCATCCAGTGCACTTCGGGTACCGACGAGAACCAGGTTCGCTACGGCTGGAACTATGCGCAGCTGCTCGCCCATGGCCCGAGCCGCGCCGCGCTGGTGCCAACCCCGCTACTGCGGGCGATGGAGAGCGGCAAGTTGTGCAGGTTCGAGGAACTGACCCGGATGGGCAGCGACGTGCAGGACACGCTGATCACCGTTCTTTCCGAAAAGATGATGCCGATCCCCGAGTTGAACGACACCGTCTATGCAGCGCGCGGCTTCAACATTATCGCCACCGCCAACAACCGCGACAAAGGCGTCAATGAGCTGTCCTCGGCGCTCAAGCGGCGGTTCAACGTGGTCGTGCTACCGCTCCCCAACAGCGCCGAGCAGGAAGTGGCGATCATCGTTAAGCGCGTCGGCGAAATGGCGCAGAGTCTCGACTTGCCCGCGCCGAAGAACGTCGCCGATGAAGTGGCGCGCGTGGTGGCGATCTTTCGGGAACTGCGTTCGGGATCGACCGAGGATGGCAAGGTCGCGCTCAAGACGCCTTCGGGCGGGCTGTCGACGGCGGAGGCGATCGCGGTGATGGTTGGCGGCATCAGCCAGGCGACGTTCTTCAACGACGGCGAACTGACCCCGGATATGCTGGCGAGCAACATGATCGGCGCGGTCGTCAAGGACCCCGTGCAGGACCGCGCTGTGCTCGGCGAATACCTTGAAACCGTGCTCAAGAAGCGGCGCGGTTTCGAAGGCTACTATGCCGCACTGACCGAGCTGATCTGAGGCGATGGCCACCGAAGTTTCCGTATTCGGCGTGCGCCACCACGGCCCTGGCTCCGCGCGACGGCTGGTGGAGGCGCTCGATGCCCTGGGCCCGGCGACCGTACTGATCGAGGGACCGGCGGACGCTTCGCATCTGCTGCCTATGCTGGCCGACCCGGCGCTCGAAACCCCCGTCGCGCTGCTGACATATGATGAGAACGATCCCGGGCGAGCCAGCTTCTTTCCGTTTGCCGAATACTCGCCCGAGTTTCAGGCGGCCCGCTGGGCGGTGGCGCATGGCGCCGGTTTGCGCTTCATCGACCTGCCGGCCTCGGACAGGCTGGGAGAGCATGATGGCGGGGACGTAGCCTATTCTCCAACCGAGGCTGACGTCGAAGCCAGGCAGGACGATCCCATTGGCCGCGATCCGATCGGCGCGCTGGCGCAGGCGGCAGGCTATGACGATGGCGA
>Ga0209208_10009152_pt1 | contig 13066 bp, 13 predicted proteins | sample S1TSphfallax_3_FD_187694 | JGI IMG/M metagenome (GOLD analysis project Ga0209208, IMG submission 187694) | Host-associated microbial communities from peat moss isolated from Minnesota, USA - S1T2_Fd - Sphagnum fallax MG (SPAdes) (version 2) | ecosystem: Host-associated > Plants > Peat moss >...
ACCGGCCATCATTCCTCCTTAAAGCCGTTATGCGCCCCCAAAACGCCGCGGCGCCGGACGTTTTTTAACCTAGCGGGCTTTTCGCCTCGCGTCCGAGGGCGTTCGCCCTGAGGACGTCATAATGTGCGCCAGGCGCCGCGCGCCCGTCCTGCGGGACAGGCCTCGCTTAAGCGCCGGGCGGCGTTAGGTCCACGCCGCCCAGAAGGCCCCGGGGTCTGCGTCGATCAGGTCCCGCGGTGCGGGGGACGTCGCCGCGCGGCGAGGACACGGTGGGTTCGCCGGGGAAAGGGGCTGTGGGGCGGGGGCGCGGGAGGCCGCTCAATGGTGAAGGTCGATCCGCGATCGTCGGAAACTTCTACGGCGACGAAGCGTTTGCTCTCTTCAAGGAGATCCAAGGCGCGGCGGCGCGCCGCCGCTTCGTTCTCAAGCATGTCTAAGGCGAAATAGGGCGTCGCCTGCGTATTGTCATATAAGAGGAAAGTGAAGGTCTGCCGAGACATGCGTCGCCTCCCTCCAATCGTTCCTTCTAAGAGAGTAAGCGTTATAACCCTGCGGGTCGAGATTAATCGAGATTAATAGGTCGCTTTGCGTATTTGAACCGAACTTTCATTTTGGGCCCTGATGACATTGAGTATTTCTCATAACTCACTGATTTATAGCGCCTTCTTCTTATGGCTCAGCTTGACGACGTCAGGCGGTGGACGCCCTTATCAGGCTTTGAGGGGGAAAATGTCGCACAAGGGGCGCTCTCGGCCGATCCCTCGCCGGAGGATGGGATGAGCGGTCATCCGGGCGGTTGCCTGTGCGGGCGCGTGCGTTTTGAACTGGAAGGTCCGCCCCTGGCGCAGACCGCCTGCTTTTGCCGGGACTGCCAACGCGCGACAGGCGGCTCGCCGGGGCTTTATTGGGTGGTGCAGGGGCCTAACCTGCGTTTCACTGAAGGAGAGCCCGCCACCTTTTGGTCCCAGGCCGATAGCGGGGCCCTGGTCGGGCGGCGGTTTTGCAGGGTCTGCGGCGCGCCCGTCTCGACCATCTACCCTTACGACGACCCCCTGTGCCTCGTCCCGGTGGGCAGCCTAGACGATCCGTCGGCCTTTGCGCCGCAGGCGAACCTTTGGATGCGCAGCGCCCAGCCCTGGCACTGCGCCCATCCGGGCGCCTTGGTTTGCAGCTGAGGCGGAGGGCCGGGGTCGCGCGGGCGCGCGGCTTCATCTTGGGGCGGGCCGCGCCGCGCCCCATTCGTGCCATCCCGCAAATCGCGGGGTCCCGGGCAGATACATGCGCTCGAGGGCCTCGAAGACGAACCCGGCCTCCCTGATGGCTTCGCCCACGGGTCGGGTCAGCCGGCAGCCGCCCGCGATGCGCTTCCAGACAGGCTCAATACGCCTTTGCCAGCGGGCCACCGAAGGGTCGGGCGCGAGGCCGTGCTCGCAAAAGAGAAGCCGACCCTCGGGCTTCAAGACGCGGCGGGCCTCCGCCAGGGAGCGGGCTGGGTTGTCCACCGAACAGAGGGTGTAGGTGCACACCACCGTGTCAAAACTCGCCGCGGCGAACGGAAGGTCTTCGGCCACGCCTTCGGCTATGGAGACCTTCAGTCCGTCAGGCCTGGGCGCGCCCTCGGCCCGCGAGCGGAGTTCAGCCGAGGGATCCACGCCTACGACCACGCTCACCCGTCCAGGATCGTAAAAGGCGAGGTTCAAGCCCCCGCCCATGCCCACTTCCAAGACCCGTCCTTCAGCCAGGGGGGCCACCTTGGCTCTTTGGCGCATGATGGGTTTGGCGCCGCAGGCGCACGAGAGGAAGGACGGCAGGATGCGACGGTTGTAAAACGAGGTCACGGCCGGCGCCTGCGCGTAGAGGGGCCGCCAGCCCTAAGCGGCCCTCTGTCGCGGCCGGGGTTGGGCCCGTTCCGAACCTCGCACGCCGCCGATGCGCTCATCACCATCCTAACCCCGATCCCCCGCAGACTGGCCCCCGTCCGCAGCAACGACGGCCTTCAGCGCCGCGGTCGCAGAAAAGCATGCTTACACCCGTCCCGCTATCGATGCTGGGGACGGCTCTCCACCGACCGCGGGAGCATAGCTCCTGCTGAACAGGAGGGGACCATGGGTCAGGGGGTTACGATAGGTCTGGATCTCGCCCAGTCGGTGTTCCAGTACACGGCGTTGATGCAGCCGGCGCGGTCGTGGTCCGGCGTCAGATCAGGCGCTCGCAGTTGCTGCAGGTGTTCGCACGGCAGCCCTCCTGCCTGATTGGGATGGAGGCTTGCGCCTCGTCTCACCATTGGGCGCGGACCCTGAGCGGGCTGGGGCGCGACGTGAAGCTGATGCCCGCGCAGGACGTGAAGCCGTCTGTGAAGCGCGGCAAGAACGACGCCGCTGACGCGGAGGCGATCTGCGAGGCAGCGACGCGGCCGACGATGCGCCTTGTGGCGATCAAGAGCCGTGAAACACACTCTCGCCAACGGAGAGCCGTCCACACAGGGTTGAAAAAAACCCGGAGGGAGAGCTGGCGCCAAGTTTTTGGTCGTGGACTGCTTTAAGGGCGAAAGCCCGGTACTCTGTCCCACAAGCTGCGCATGCGGCGAGTCGGGAGCCTTGCGATGGGGACCTGGTTGTTTAGCGCCGCCCAATACATGCCCCACGGAATGTGTCTGCTTTGGACGCCGTGGCTCATGAGCCTGCATGTCGTCTCCGACAGCCTGACGGCGGCGGCCTATTTCGCCATCCCCATCGCCATCGCCGTCTTTGTCCATCGCCGGAAAGATCTCAGTCTGCAGCACCGGGCGCTGGCGTTCCTCTTCTGTCTTTTCATCCTCGCCTGCGGCGGCACGCACGTCATGAGCGTCGTCGTGCTCTGGCGACCCTACTATGCTGCGGAGGGGGTATTGAAGGGCGTCACCGCTGTCCTCTCCCTGACCACGGCTCTGGTCCTTCCCCTTCTCATTCCCTTCCTTCTGCGCATTCCCTCACCCCAGGTGCTGGCCGCTGAGATCGACGCCCACAAGGCGACCCTTGCGGACCTACGCCAGGTCCGCGAGGAGCTGGCCGCCGCAGTGACCGCCACCCGCACCGATCTTGAGGAGACCACCCGCCGCTTCGAGACCGCCCTTCGCGGATCTCCGGTCACCGTGTTCGAGCAGGACGAGGCGATGATTTACACCTGGGTCTACAACGCGCCCCTCAGCCTCTCCAGCACGGACATGATCGGCCAGCGGCCGGAGGCCTTCTTTAGCCCGGGAACCGTCGCCGACATGGTCGAGCTTAAGCGGCGCGCCATTCAGACCGGCTGCGTCCAGCGGCAGGAGCTTTACATCGCCGGCAAGAACGGCTCGGGCTGGTTCGACGTCTCCGTCGAACCTGTCACCCTTCGAGACGGTCGGCCCGGCCTCATCGCCACGAGCGCCGATATCACCGAGCTGAAGCGGCATCAGGATCACCTTCATGTGGTGATGCGCGAACTCAATCACCGCTCCAAGAACCTTCTGTCCGTGGTCATGAGCGTCACCCGCCAGACGGCCAAAAGCTTCGACATCCCCAAGGAGTTCGGCGAACGCCTGCAGGAGCGCCTGTCCTCCCTGGCGAGCGCTCACGACGTTCTGGCGCGGCAGAGTTGGCGGGGGGCGGACATGCGCTCCATCATCGAAGGCCAGCTGAGCCATCAACTGCAGACCTTCGGCGATCGGGTCGTGGTTCACGGCGAGCGGTTCGACCTCGCCCCTGAGGCGGCGCACTATGTGGGGATGGCCTTGCATGAGCTTGGATCCAACGCCGTGAAATACGGCGCCCTCTCCGGCGACGAGGGGTCTGTCGACGTAAGCTGGGAGCTCCTTGGCGCCGGCGAGACTCGGCGCTTGCGCCTCACGTGGCGGGAGGACTGGCGCGGCGCGCCGGCGGAGCAGGGGTCTGGAGGGTTCGGCTCCATGATCCTGAAAACCCTAACGCCCAACGCCCTGCGCGGCCAGGCTGAGCTCTCCATCGAGGGGACGAGCGTGCGCTGGACCCTTGAGGCGCGCCTCCCGGACGATGGGGCGACGGCGGCCTCAACCTTGGAGAGCCTGGGCGCCGCCGCCCCGGCGCCTGAGCCTACGCCGGCGGAGACCCGATCCTAGGCGCGGCGGCTGGCGGCCGTTCCAAGGCCGCAGCGCGGTTTGGACGGGCTTTGTCGCCGCGCGCCGCCGCGCGAGAGGGGATTTGCGCCGCTCGAGCGGCCTCGCCGCCGCCTCGTCCGCCGATCCAGGCGGCTCCTACGCCTTGCAGGCGGCGGCCAGGGCGCCGAAGGCGTCGGAGATTTGGCGATCGGTGAACGGTTTCTCCACCACGGCCACCGCGCCGAAGGCGCCTGAGGGAAGCTGCTCGGCGTTTCCCGTGACGAAAGCGAAGGGGCGGGGGCCCTCGCCGAGGAGCTGCGCGACCAGTCCGCCGGTGAAGCCATCGCGCAGTTTCACGTCGAGGAGGGCGGCGTCGAAGGCGAGGGTGTTCATCATTTCCTCGGCCATGGCCATGGTGTCGGCGACGCCGACCACCGAATGGCTGTTTTCGGCAGCCAAGGCCTCAAGATCAGCGGCGATAAAAGGCTCGTCTTCGACGATTAGAATACGCATTCGCCGCCTTTACGCGAATCGAAAGGTCGTCTCTCGACGTGCCTCAGGGCCGGATGTGTGTCAATTCGTCTTGACGTCTGTGAGCAATTTTCCGGCGCGGAGAAGAAAAATAGCGCCAGTTGACCTTGCAGCCGCCGCCCTCGCCTCGTCCTGCGGCCTTTCGTCCCTCGGACATTGCGCTCCTGAGACATTGTGCGCGCTCGTAAGTTTTTCAGGGCCCATTAAAGTCATATTTGCGTCTTGCGGGCGATGGTCCCGACGACGTCGCCAGCTGGGGGGCTGGCGCGACGGAGACCGTCCTGGGGATGGGGCCGAAGGGGCGCGGCGTTTGGGGATGTGCTGCGACGACAGCGTCGCGCCATCCCCAGACGTCCGCTGTGAAACACTAAGTCCGCCTAATAGTCGAAAGACGACGTCGAACTAAAAACACCGACATATTTAAGGCGTCAAATGTTCTTTATACGTTCTGATTCTCCGCCCAAAAACCCGTATCGGCGCCGATTACTGGGGGGTGCGAGGCTCAGGAGGCCTAACATTTAGGTGAGACTGTGAGCCGCGGTTGACAAAAAACGGCCGGGTACCGATTATTAACGATACGATAAAAAGAGTTGAGTTGGAGACGCCACATGCCCCTGACCAGCACGGACCTACACGGCCGGAGCGCGCTCGCCCGGGGCCATGTTCTTCGGTGGGACCGCCTTGGATTGATCGTCCTCGCCCTCGTACTTTGGGCCATCGTCGTTTACGCCGCCGGGGCCTTGACCTTCGGCATCGCGCGCTTCCTTTAAGCCCAGTCCCGTCGGCCGCTTTGGACCCCTCTGGGTTCCTCCTTTTTCGTCTTCCTCACGGTTAAACGGGCCTCGCGACCAAACCCGGCGTCGGGCATGGAAAAAATTATGCGCGCGGCGGCCTTGTCCCGGTCTTGGCCCTTGGCTGCGCGCTCCTGAGATCCCACAAGGACACTCTTTTCCTTGCCCTGGCGCCCGCCGTCGCTAGGGGAGGAACGCGCTGGAGACGCCCCTTGTCCGATCCCCTCATGCCCCTTGAAGCCGTCGCCGGGGAGGGCGTGGCCTTCGGCGGCCTGCACGACGGCGATGCAATCCCCCCGGCGCCCGCCGCCGCGCCGGCGCGCCACGGCCTGGCGCGCGCCGCCAAGGCCCCCTTCGGCCTTATCGTTCTTTTGGGGTCCTTGATCGGTTTTGGACCTGTGTCCATCGACATGTACCTGCCCTCCCTGCCGGCGCTGGCGCGGTCTCTTCATGCCTCGCCGGCCGAAGGGCAGGACACGGTGGCCGCCTTCTTCATTGGCATAGCCTTCGGGCAGCTTTTCTACGGTCCGCTCTCGGATCGCATAGGTCGGCGCCCGCCGCTCCTCTTCGGCGTCGGTCTCTACCTCGTCGCGACGGTCGGTTGCATGCTTGCGCCCAGTATCGAGGTTTTGATTGTCTGCCGCGTGCTTCAGGCGCTGGGCGCGTGCGCCGGCATGGTCATCGCGCGCGCGGTGGTGCGGGACCTGTTTCCCCCCGAAGAGGTGCTACACGTCTTCTCCCTCCTCATGCTGGTCATGGGCCTCGGTCCGGTCCTCGCGCCCCTCCTCGGCGGCCTTGTCCTTCTGGTGGGGGACTGGCGCTGGATCTTCGGCGTCCAGGCGCTCTTCGCCGTCATCATGGGCGCGGCCGCCTTTTTTCGTCTTCGGGAGAGCCGAACCGTGGAGACCGCCGCTCACGCCGCTGGGGAGAACCCTTTTGAGGCCTACTGGGCTCTCCTGCGCGAGGGACGCCTCGTGGGTTACCTCCTCGCCGGAGGGTTTTCCGGGGCGGCCATGTTCACCTACATCTCCAGCTCGCCCGACGTCCTGATCGGCTACTTCCATATTCCGCCCCAGGCGTTCGGCTGGGTGTTCGGCCTTAACGCCTTCGGCCTTGTGAGCGCGACGCAGATCAACGCGCGCCTCGCCCGGCGTCTGCCCTCGGATGTGATCCTCGCCCGGGCCAATATCTTCTTGTTCGCGGTCTCCCTCCTCCTCCTCCTCAACGCCGTCACGGGACTTGGGGGGCTCTTAGGGGTCCTTGTGCCGATCTTCCTGATCATGGCGGGCATGGGGTTCAACCAGTCCAACGCGTCAGCCGGGGCCCTCAATGTTGATCCGCGCCGATCCGGCGCAACCGCCGCCCTCCTGGGCTCATCGACATTCGGCGTCGGCGCTTGCGCCGCGGCGCTTGCGGGCGCGTTCGCGGACGGCTCCCCAAAGCCCATGGCGGCGGTGATCGCTTTGTCGCTCCTCTTGGCGGTGATCGCCGTGCGCACCCTCGTGGTCTCCCGGCGCCCGCGGCGCGCCTAGCGGGTCGGGCTGAGTGCGCCGCCGCAATCAGCATGCCGGATTAGCCCTCCGTGGGGCCGTCACGCGTCCTTGGTCTTAAGAACGCCGCGTCCAAACGGCGCCAAACGCGCGATCTCAGCGGCGAGGGGATGACGCGTGGCGAAGATCAGGCCCAACCAGACGGCGGCGCCGGCGCAGACGGCCAAGGCGACGAAGGCAAGCGGCGCATGTTCGGAGAAACCGTATCTCGCCATCACAAGGCCTGGGGGCGCAATCGTCGCTGCGGTGAGGAGGGCGCTCCTGAAATAGATGGGAAGAAAATCCCGCGTCCGCGTCTGCGTCATCCGGTCCAGGTGACGCCGATAGAGGAACACGGAGAAGACAGCCTCGCCCACGCGCGCGGCCGCGGCCCCGGTGAGGCTGATGAAACACCCCGCCGTAAACATAGCCACACCCGCCCCCGTGCGCACAAATTCGATCTGAGCCTGCCGGCCGGTCTCCTGGCAGACGACGAAAACCTCCCAGGTCATGGTGATCGCCACAAGGATCATGGCCGCCAGCGCCAGCATCACTAGAGGATGGGCGACGGCCACCCACTGGGGTCCGTAAACCGCAAGAATGAACGGTCCTGCGGTCACGGCCAGGCCTGCAAAGGCGGGCCAGAGCAGAGCGGTCAGAACGTCGACGATACGGATGTAACTATCGCGCAGCGAGGCGCCGCTCCGTTTCTGCGCGGCGAGGTCGACGAATATCACCCGCCCAATAACCAGGTGGATGTTCTCCCAGACGAGATTGTTGAGGCCGGAGGCCCGGGAATAGAGACCAAGAGCGGCGAGCCCTACAATGCGGCCGAGGAGAAAGTCAGAGGCGCGGGCGGCGACGGCGTTGACGCCCGAGATCGCCAGCATGTTCAGACCGAAATGGGAGATTCGCCGCCAGTCTGCGAACGCCAGCCGAAAGCTGACGTGGCGGCGACCGATGATGGTGTAGATCACCGCGCCCGCCGCGGCGGCCACCACCTGGCCCCACGCCATACTCATGTAGCCCTCGCCCATGAGGGCCAAGGCGATGGTCGCCCCCTGCAGCACGAGATTTCGCCCCATAGTGACGAAGGCGATCGCCTTGAACCGCGCTTCACGTTCGAGATTGGCGGCCGGGAGGAATTCAAAAATGCCGAGAAGCGGGGTCGCCGCCAGAAGCAGCATAACCCGGCGCACGCCATCCTCATGCAAAAAGCGCGCGACGACGCCGCTGAGACCGGCCACAAGACCGGACAAGGCCAAGGCGATGAGCGCGTTGATGGTGAATGTGGTGGCCTGCAGGCTCCGCGACATATGCGGCTCTCGCACCACGAACGCGTTGAGGCCGAAAGCCTGGATGATGCTGAGAACCCCAATGACCGCCATGGCAACGGCGTAGACCCCCATCTCGTAGGGACCGAGGAGGCGGGCGACGATCACTGAACTGGAAAACTGGAGCACGAAGAAGAGCCCTTGGGAGAGGCTCATCCAGGCGAGGTGACGGCGCGTCGACATGACAGTCTCTGATCCCCGCTCGGTTCGCCCGCAAAAAAAGGGCGTCCCGACGCCGTACGGTGGACACCCCTTAGCGTCTTCGCATGCAAGAAGCGACGCCAAGACGTCCCGCGAGGCCAAAGCGGGCCGTTTGGCGCGCGGACGCTCGCCGCGACGCGATCAGAGGGTGGTTTGCCGCACGGCCTTCATCATTCGCGCCGCCCGAAGCTCGCGTACGCCGCGCTTTATCCGGCTGGGAATGGTCCTTGCGACGGACTGGCCGGCGATGCGCCACACCGACTGGAGCAGGATGCGCCGGTTCATGAGGATCAGCGCCCTGCGCCAATGGGCATGACGCACAAGGCGCGCGATCGCGATGGCGCGCCAGCGCCTGATGTTCACAACATCGGCGTGGGCGAGGGAGCCGACAGGTTTAAGCGTGTCAGCGACGAAACGGCAGTCCGCCGTATCCAGTTCGTAAGGCCTGTAGGAGGTCAATTCCAACAGTTTGCAGGCGTAAGCGGCCTTAAGATAACGCGTTTCGGTCTCGTCTAACGACCGGCTGGCCAGGGCGACGATGCCGGCGGACGTGCCGTCCGCCTCCATGTTCGTGATCATCTGGCGCGTGAAGCTTAGGTCAGGACGACCCGATCGCCGACGCTGGGCGGAAATCGCCGCCAGCTGCGAGCAGGCGGAATTGATTCGGCCGTCCAGGATGGACCGACTTGTGAGGCTTTGAGCGCTATAGCGATAAGCCCCCAGCACCTCTTCAAGATTATGCAGTCGACCGATCTCCTGTAGGCGCCAGTAGAGATCCGTGTCTTCAGCGTGGTGGACGTACCGGTAACCGCCCACCGCCAGGATCGGCGCGCGCCTCGCCATCAAGAAGGGATGCAGGAGATAAGGCTCGCGAGAGGGTATGGCGAACGCATTAGCGGTGTGGGGTTGCCAGAATTTAGCGAGCGTTCCCAACGGGACGCCGGCGCTGTCAATGTGCCGGGCGAAACACGAGACGGCGACGCAGTCCGGGTGGGCTTCAAGATAGGCAAGCTGTCGGGCGAAACGATCCGGGTCAGCCAGATCGTCGGCGTCATGTCGCGCGATCAAATCAGCGGTGCATTGGGTGAGGCCCAGATTAAGAGCGTCGACGATGCCGCTGTTCGGCTTCTCCAACACCACAACGCGCGCGTCGGCGGCGGCGATGGCTTTGATGAGCGTCGTGCTCCCGTCGTTAGAGCCGTCATCGATGATGATGATGCGGATGTCCTTCACGGACTGCGCCTGGATCGTGGCGACAGCCTCCACCAACGTCCGGGCCGCATTGTAGACGGGGATCAGAACGTCAACTGCTGGCATCCTCGTCCCTGTCCGCGCTCAAACACGCGCTTAATCTGACTTCATCGGGCGCCGGTCCGGCAACTTCCGGTGGTGCATAGGCAATAGACGGGCTGAATTCAAGATTTAGCTCATTGGCCGCCATCTCTACACTGAATAGGCCATTTTTGTGGCAGGAATGTTTGGCGTGGCTGATCTTAGGACGACGTCTCAGCCCCCGGGCGCCGGCCAAGGTCCCGGCGTCGGACCCGCGATGATGACTAGGGCGAGGGGCGTGGGAGACGACGATTGTGGACTGTGGCTTGCATAGAGGGCCCATCAGTGTTTCGAAGTGGACCGGGCGCGCGTCTGACCATGCGGGACGTCCCTGGAGCCGCGCCGGTGCAAAGCCATGACCTCGCTCGTTGACCCGGACGCCAGCGCGCTCGGCATTCTCGGCCATCAGCCTGATCCCCTGCGCTACGGAACGGGCGACGCTGTCGACCCTGCCGAAGCGCCCGGCATCATAAGATCGCTCATGCCGGCGAACGCGCGTGTGCTTGACGTAGGCTGCGGTGCAGGCGGCCTGACCGTGGCCATCAACACTGGCAAGAACAACGTCGTCCACTGCGTCGAGCCTGACCCCGAGCGAGCCGCCGCGGCGCGCGAAAGGGGCCTAAGCGTGGTGTCCGGCGCCTTCGATGAGGCCTTCACCGCCACCGCCGGCCTGTTTGACGCGATCCTTTTCGGCGACGTTCTGGAACATCTCGCTGATCCCGCCGGCATGCTGGCGCTGGCGCGCCGCTGTCTCACCCCTGGGGGCGTCATCATCGTCTCGGTGCCGAACATCGCCCATTGGAGCGTTCGCGTTAGACTCCTCTTCGGTCGGTTCGACTACCGCGACGGCGGGATCATGGATGCGACGCATCTGCGCTGGTTCACCCGTAAGACCTTGCTCGCCATGCTGGCTCATGCTGGGTTCGCCGCATCGGAGGTTCACGCCAGCGCCGGCCTTTGGATGGAGGAGTACGCGAGGAAGCCGTTCAGCCTCCTTCCATGGCGCGGCCGCCGTTTCATCATCCTGCGCCTAGTGCGGGCCTTTCCGAGCCTCATGGCGTGTCAGTATGTCGTGGCGGCGAGGGTGTCCGAGGCGACGCTGCAAACGGGTGATTCTAGTGCATAGGGCGGCCGGCGCGGCATGCAGCCGACGAAGCCGTCATCGATTTGCGGAGTGGACCTGTTGCGTATCTCCATAGCTTTAGCGACCTACAACGGATCGGCCTTCTTGTACGAGCAGCTGGCGAGCCTTGCGGCGCAAACCCTGCTCCCCTGCGAGGTGATCGTTCGGGATGATCGCTCACAGGACGACACGCTCAAGATCCTTGACGCGTTTGCGCGAACCGCGCCGTTCCCCATCCATGTGGAGCGCAATGACGTCCGCCTCAATTTCCGGGCGAATTTCATGAAGGCCGCCGTCGCCTGCTCCGGCGATGTCATCGCCTTCTGCGATCAGGACGACATATGGCGGTCCGACAAGCTCGCCCGGGTGGCGGCCGCGTTCCACGACGACGATGTGCTGATGGTCTGCCACAACGCCAGGATCTACAGTGCAGACCACGGCGTCAGCGGTTGGCTTTATGATAAGGCCACGCCGTCGAAGGTCTACGCGCCCCTGACGCGCACGCTGTTCGACATGCCGCCCGGCTTCACTCAGGCGTTCCGGCGCTCGCTCCTTCCCCTGTCCAGCCTGCGCGAGTCGACGTTCGACATGTGGTCTCCCCCGGAGGCGCTGGCTCACGACCAGTGGGCGCACACCCTCGCCAGCGCCCTCGGGACCGTGTCCTACCTCAACGAGGATCTCGCCGATTACCGCCAGCACGCGAGCAACCTCTACGGCTTCACCGCTCATCACGTCTCGCGCGCCGACCGCATCGTTCGCCGACTGACGGAGGTCAGCGACTACGGGCTCATCGCTACGGCCTGCGAGCGGATCGCCCGAGCTTTCGCCGTCGCCGCTGATGGTCCGCTCGGCGCGCGTCTGGCGACACGGGCTGTCGATGCGGCGGCGTTCTATGGCGATCTTGCGGCCGCCTACGCTGACCGCAGGGACGTCCACGCCGCCGCTTCGCCCATGACCCGCCTTCGAGCCTGGCGCCGCCTTGACCGCCAAGGCCGATATCGACCGGGGGGGCCATTTTACTTCTCCGGCCGAAGCGTCCTTCGCGACTTTGTCCACGGCGTCTGCCTCAGTCGTCTGCGCCGCCCGAACCTGGATCTTGACGCCAATGACCAGTCATTGCGTCAGACCCCTGGGTGCGGGAGACCCAGCTTGGCTTAGGGCGACGCCCCGCCGGCGTGGGGTCGGCGCAGACCCCATACCCCATACCCCGAGAGAGTGAGCGTTTTCAGGAGGCGTTGGTGATCTACGTCAGATTTGTCGGGCAGCTTGGGAACCAGATGTTCCAATATGCTGCGGCGCGTCTGGCGGCTGAACGACTGGGGTGCCCGTTCATCGTCACTCAGGCGGGCTTCACATGGCGCGACTACGTCCGCCGGCGGGAAAAAATCCAGCTGTTCAGGAGTTATCCTGAACTCCACCGCGGCCTCGCCATGAACCTGGTGAGCGCCTTTGAGCATCACCTCGAAGGCCCAAGCGCCTGGATTAAGGACAAGGTGTTCCGGACGGAATTTAGGCCCTGGTCCCCCGAGACCGCCCCATGGGAAGGCCTCGAGGGCTTCGATCCCGCCTATCGGACGCTGCCGAGGTTCACAAGGTTGGTGGGCTACTTTCAGTCGCCCCTCTACATGTCGGGCCGAGAGGACGCGGTCCGGACATGGTTCGCCCGCTCGAGCCAGGAAGCGCTCGACGTCGCCGCGCGGTGGTCGGCGCTGGGTTTAGACCCGGAACGCACGGTGGCCGTCCACGTCCGATTGGGCGATTATCGCCATCAGGTCCCGCTAGGCCACAACCCGGATGGCGGCTGGATCTTGCCGCAGAGCTACTATCGTGACGCTCTCGAGCGGATTGGTCCCGATGTTAAGATCGCTCTCTTTTCTGACGAACCAGATACCGCCGCCCAATATATCGGTAAGCCTGCAGACTATATCTCACGAACGGAAGACATCAGGCTAGATTTTCTTATGATGTCGAGTTGTAAGTATATGATCACAGCCAACAGTACTTTTTCGTGGTGGGCGGCTTGGCTCAATTCTACGTCTGACCCGGTCATCATCGCCCCTGAGTTCTTTTTGGGGCGTAATCTATCTGAATGGTATCCTCGCGATATCCGCGTCGAAGGCTGGCGCTACGTCTAG
>Ga0209208_10009153_pt1 | contig 13066 bp, 17 predicted proteins | sample S1TSphfallax_3_FD_187694 | JGI IMG/M metagenome (GOLD analysis project Ga0209208, IMG submission 187694) | Host-associated microbial communities from peat moss isolated from Minnesota, USA - S1T2_Fd - Sphagnum fallax MG (SPAdes) (version 2) | ecosystem: Host-associated > Plants > Peat moss >...
TTAAGACCCAACTAGATTTTCACCCATTGTCACCATAGAGAGTGCTTTAAGAATTTTCATCCAGGTTTCCCAGACGAGTGTGTTGAGAAAAAAAAGAGTTGCAAAGGAATCAAATTCCCAACCAATGTCTTTTTGTTTGTACAAGGGTAATATCAGAATTCTCACCTTGCCAGCAGCAGTATTCCTGAGACGCAGCATTGTTGAAGCCATCCCTTCTGGGCACTCGTTGATGGGAGGTTGCCATGCACCAGATCTTCACATCCATTCAAGCAGACACCCAAATATCAGCAACACAGCCCACAAAAAGAAATGATTACAGATACCTGCATCATGATGATACATGTGTACAGAGTTTGCTTGTAATGCAACACACAGCATGCAACTATGACCAGGTGCCAACTGTGTGTATTAGTGCATGGTGCAAAAGAGAAGATATGGTGACTGGAGTGCAGAGAGAAAGTGTTCTCTATACCCTTGGGGAGCAATTATTAAAGAACCTAGTGCAGCAAAGCTCAGGTCTGCAGCTGTAAATCTATCTCCACATATGAATGAACGACCATCAGCTAATACCTCGTCCACCTGCTCAAAGACCCCACCCACAGCAACCCAGATCCATAAATATTAGTTTTTGAGAGGTATTTTGCAAAGAATCCCTGAACACTTAAAATTTATCTTGTGTAGGTGAGGTGAAATGTACAGATGCAGGGATGGGATATACTCATCGTTGAAAGCCTGTGAATGTCTCGAAATAGTCAGTTAATTCTGGAGAGGAATACTGATAGATAGATAGATAGATAGATGAACTTGAAGAGAACAGGAACTTAGACAAAATTATGACAAAGAAGCCATTTGGGTACAAGTCAAAACTGTATTTACATGAAGAGAGGAAATTATGTACAGCCTAAACTGTATTTGTATGAAGAGAGGAAATTATGTACAACCTACCTCCTTGAAAACAGATTCCACAACTGCAAGGGATTTTTCCCTTTGCCCAGGCTTAGTGACACTCATGTTTTGATCAACAAGTAGTTGAATTACAGGCAGCAGCAGGCGGGCAAATCTCCTCTGTGTTTTTGATACTCCCTGAGTCATCAGACAGTAGCTTGATTTGTCATGGAGAAGGTAAGTGTATGCCCAAAGCCGCACATTTGGACCCAAATCATTCCCGAATTTGGACACTGCCAGGACCAGCCAGCCAGCATGCACCACATGAAATCAATAGATCCATTGACTTGATGATGCTCTCTGAACACATCGTCAAAACCAAAAAACAATCACACAATTTAGCACTAACAAAGGGCTTTAGGGTTTAGGGTTTAGTGCTAGCCCACATCAAAGTTTCATACAAGTGAGCACTGGATTTGTCTACTTCTTCATACTCACCCCAAGATTCAACAAGCTTCTGCAACTCAGGATCATCAGGAAAAAGGCGGTCCTGCTCCTCTTGGATGTTGTTATCAGCAAATTTGACAATGTCTGTCGACTGGTGCAGCACAATTCGTTGGTCTGACTTCCCTGCTCCTCCCATGATCACCAGCTTTGGGCAACTGGTTCCTTCTCCGAGAGGCCTACAAATCACAAAGCCCTTTAAAAGATCACGTAACCGTCCCTAGCATTTTATCTGCACAGATTCTTAGCTCATTCCATAAGTTCTGAATTTGAGAAAGAGAAAGTTGGTGAAAAAAATTGGTGGTCAAAGAAGTTGGTTTCAAAGAGGAATTGCTGATGATGGAGAGAGAGAGAGAGAGAGAATCCCACGCACGCAGTGGCGAAAACGTGAAAAATAGCGACGTGTTTTGTCTCGCGGAATTTCAAGCCGGCTCTTTCCAGTGCCCATCTAGCCTGCACCACCCCAACACTCCAGGTGAGCTCCAGATCTCAGCGTTAAATCCAGACACAAAAGAAACTGTAAAAAACTTGACAAGTCGAGGGCGGGTGGAAAGAGGTGAACGGTCTGCAACTACACACCGTTTCACAGTAATGTGATGCACCTGCACCCACCCCACAGTTGCTACCACATCAGTCACAGCTACTTCATCACCACCGCTTCAGGAAAAAACAAACAAACAAACAAGAGAAATAACAACATTTGCTCGTTCTGGGATCACAACGCGAACTTAATGCATGATATGTGCTTTCCCGGCACTCTTCCAAGAGACAATGGAAGAAGGGAGGGAGCGGGGAGCAGGGACGGGGGTAAGAGAATTCATGAAAAGCTTGCAAATTGGAGCTGGGTTTCTTCTGGCATTGTGGGTTCAAAGATTTCAAACAGGATCTACTTGAAGCTTGTCAGAATCAGCTAGTCCAAACCCACCACAGAAATCGAGAGAGAGAGAGAGAGAGAGAGAGAGAGAGAGAGAGAGAGAGAGAGAGCTTCATGCCAACACAAGAAACAAAAATACCATGGAGAAGAAGAAAGATAATAGTATTATACAACCTATGGTAATCAGGTGCAACTCGCCCGACATGATGATTCTCGAAGCTGTAGGGATCCCCAACCTTCCTCTCTCTCTCGATGTCTCTGTGTGTGCGCCCTTGTTCTCTTCCTGATGTGAGCTCAGCAACTGTGGTTGTGTCTGCAATTCCTTTGATCTGCAAGATTGGAAAAAGCCCACCAGATTATATAGTGAACTTCCTCCTATTTTCTTCTCATGTGAACTCAAATGCCCCCACGCAAGCTAATTTGATGTTCCAGAAGAGTCCAAGAAACTGTCACCGGCACATCGCAGAAACATCACCCCATTGCCCGAATCTCCACTTTTTATTGCAACTGCCGTGTGTGGTGCATGGAAACGCCAACCCTCCCTCCCAGTGGTCCTACGCCCCATAAAACACGCCCATAAATTTCATAGTGCATTTTTCATTGAAAGTTCCCTCTAGGTATTTTAACTATTTGTAAGGCCTGCTTTTATTCAAAGCCACAGAGAAATTAGCTTGCTTGGGGGCATTTGAGTTCACATGAGAAGAAAAAAGAAGAGTCCAAGAAACTGTCACTGGAACATCGCAGAAACATCACCCCATTGCCCAAATCACCACTTTTTATTGCCTCATGCAAACTGCCGTGTGTGGTGCATGGAAACACCAACCCTCCCTCCCAGTGGTCCTATAGCCTTGTCCTACGCCCCATAAAACACGCCCATAAATTTCATAGTGCATTGGGGGGGCACCTTATATCCATGAATATCCCTTGTAGAATTGAGTAGGGATATTATGCCTACACCTTGAGAGTGGGAGGGATCTTAGGCCTATAGGAAAGGCATATATAACACACTCAATATTTGCATGTTGTGGCAATGCAAACAGAAGGTTGCTTTATATTATGTAATGTTTTGTCATGACCGAGTAAGCATTTCAAAATGCCTGCCAGCAGTACTTTTCTTTATTTGTTACTTGGATACTTGATGAGTATGTAACAAAGCTCAGAGAGAACTTGTAGTGTACTTATAGGGCAGATTACATTTTGTAATTAGGCTTACAAAAAGAGCCCTAGGGCGGACGGTGTGAGATTGTAAGATCCCTAGGGCACAGGATGTCAACTAATGAGATCTTTGGAAGGGAAACATTTTTTTAAAAACCCATTGATTACCTCAGTTGTTACACAGGGTAATGGCTTGCTGTCAGGAAATTACTGTGTGGACCTTGGGCTCTGCCTTTGGTGCTCACATTGCAATTCCTTGATTAGCAGAGCCTTATTGACACGCCCTTTCTCACTTGTCACCTTGCCTTGACAAGCTTCACTTGGGTTGACTCTTTTAGCTCTTAGCTATTTGTGCACCCCATGACACACTTGGTTAGTCCCAAGTCTTGATCATTTGAGATGGACTCAAACTTTCTACTTAGACTCACTAGACCCTGCCGTTGAGGCCCAAGCTTCGCCTTAGCCCATCCGGACCACAAGGTTTGGACGTCCCCTGACTCCACAAAAATTGAACTTCACAAAACCATTTCTAGCCTAATTATCATATCACCTTAGTGCCCCACTAAGGTGCTCCTGATATGAACCTTGCATCCACTTAAGACATCTCTTAAGCAAAAAAAATGTCATTCACCCCCACCTTTGGGAGGTTTATGCCCTCGTAGACATAATGCACATGTCGCCCTTATTATGGCAAGCCACACCTTTTGCCACCTCACTTACCTCAAGCCTTTCAAGAGAGTAGCTAGTTTTCAACTTAAGTACCATTTGCATCATAGGCTCCATCCTTTTAAATGTAGGAGGATTTTTAAACAATTTTATTGTCCATCTATATGTTAGTCCATTAAACCGCACCACACACCCCCTTTGGGTTTGCTTCTCTTGCCAAGTGACAATCCCCTTATTTAGGCCTTCTCAAAACACTTGAAGGTTAAGTCTCATGCCTAAGCTTGTTCTTTCAATGACCTTGGTAACCATGCTAGGGTATGATTATAAAATGTGCCAATAGATAATGCCGACTTGGGTTTAGCCAAATTGGACCCCCTTTGCTTTAGAACATGGTTTGTGACTCCATGCACTGAAAACCTCACTCCCACAAGTTTATTCTCAGTTTGGGGCATGTCATTTAATGTGCTCGCATCACTACCCCAATCTTGCTTGATTGAACTTTTAGAAGTATTTTTTTCAAATTCAACTCCTTAGGTCCATTTCTATTGGTTATCATCACCTTAACTTAGCTTTCATTTACTTTTTCCATGGTTTGCTTCGTTTCATATATCTTGACCTCAAATTGATTGTCAACTTACCTTAATTTCAATTTATATATACGTCCATTATTTTAGGTTTTGCTTTCAACCCTCGCCTTCTGGAGGTTGATGTCCTCATCAACGCTTATGTTAGTGTATTGGATTTATTTTTATGCGCTTTCCTATTGCCCATTTCGTGGCCACACTCCCACTCAAACTTTTCAACCATTTATAACAAATGGTTTAAATGAACGAACTTCACCCGCCACCACTTTTTAAGGTGGCATCATTTCCACTTGACCAAGTATTGTTTACCAATTTTCTTGGTCTGCTTTGAAGCTAGGATACACTCCATTTCGCCTACAAGTTTATGTTCAATGAGGTCAAATCTTGGGTGATAGGTATGTTTCTAATCCTTCCTTTTCTTGTCCTTGTGAATACGCTTCAACTTGGACACATGGAAGGTCGAATGAGTTATTAATGTCATTGGAAGTTATAAAATATACACATCAGGGTGGGGTTTGCAAATGATCTTATAAAGGTCCACATACTTTGAAACAAACCTATTCACTAAAGTTTTGAGCATCTTAAAGTTCTTTATGTTTAACCACGCTAGGTGCCGCACCTCAAATTCTATGTGCTTTCGCAACTTGTTGGTTTATTTTTCATAACTCATTTGCGCCTTTTCTAAGAGCTTGATGGCTTTTCCTTTCCTTTTTTCACATTCTTTGGCCATCTTTTCGGCCTCGTTGTCGCCTTCAAGACGAGTGCCTCTTGTTCTAGGAATGGCTAAATCCATGGGTTGTTTTGCTTCAATTCCCAAGGCCAACTCAAAAGGGCTCATTTTTGTGGTTGAATGTTTTATGGAGTTGTAGCAAAACTCCGCCAAACCTTAATGGTTGCCCCAATCTTTACGATTGTCGATGATATAATTATAAAAATATTGATTCAATATTTCATTCATTTTTCCTGTTCGACCATCGATTTGCAGATGGAAGGTAGTGCCAAATTTTTGCTTTGTACTCACCTTCTTCATTAACATCATTTAAAATTCTAATGTGAATTTCACATCCTAGTCATTCACTATGACCTTTAGCATTCCATTATGCTGGACCCACATGTCAAAAAATAGCTTTGTCATTCCCGCCACTATGGCATTTGTTTAGGTCAATGCAAACTTCATTAGTTTCAAGAACTTGTTTACCACCAAAAAGATGACATCCATCCCCTCCCATTCCAAAAGACATATCATAAAATCCATTGAAACACTTTCAAATGGACCTAATGGGAATGGGAGAGGCCTATACAACCTAAACTTCTTGTGTACCGACTTGGTATTTTGGCATTTCATGCATGTGCGAACATAATGTTCTACATCTTTTTTCATTTCCAACCAATAGAAAGTCTTCCCCAACAACTTCATTGTTGTTTTCTCACCATGGTGTCCCCCCATGGGTGCATCATGTTTGTGCACAACTTTCCTTCCGACACATAAACTTGTGACTATTTCCATTTTAACAATTCATCTAAAAAGGTGATCCTTCTCACCTTCTTTTTCTAGCATAAGTCATTAAAATAACTTTGCACTAACTGATTTTCCACATATGCATTTCATATCTTTCTTTCTATATCACTTTCTACAACGAACATGGTTTGGAGAATTTGAATATTTTCCTAAAGCATCTCCCCTTGGTATTCCTCTTTGTGACTTAACACATCTAGCACTACATTGTTTTTTCCAGGCTTATGGATCAACTTGATGTCCATAAAGGCCAAGGTATCATGCCATTGTAAATGTTTTGCCATGGCCCTTGCTTGGGTTTCAAAATATTTCAAGGATACATTCTTCGTAAAGACCTTGGTTTTATGAGAGCCCAAGTAGTGTTGCCATGCCTTCAAGCAGCTCACTATCACAAACAACTCCTTTTCATGAGTTGACCATCTCAATTAGGCCCTTGCCAGTTTTTTCCTTTCAAAGGCAATTGAGTGTCCTTCTTGCATCAGGACCTCACCTATTGAAAGCCACTTGCATCTATGTGCACCTCAAAAGGCTTTGCAAAATCCAAGAATTACAATGCTTACAACAACTTCCCCTTTAAGAAGTCGAATGCACTTTCTTCTTTGTCTTTCCATTCGAACGAACCTTTTTTCAAAAGGTGAATGAATAGTCTTGCCAATGTTGAAAAGTCCTTTATGAACTTATAGAAATTGGCCAATCCTAGGAATGAACTAACCCGTTTGGTTGAAACTGGGCTTTTCCATTCCTTAATTGATTCGATTTTCTTTGGGTCAAGTTTCACCCTTTCCTAGGACAACACATGTCCCAAAAAATCCATCTTCAAACTTGTAAACTTGTTTTTTGCTTGATTAACATATTTGAGGTTTTGTAACACAAACTCTAAATGTGTTGCATGCTCCTTTGCAAACTTGGAATACACCAAAATGTCATCTATATAAATGATTATGAACTCATTTAATTTCTCGTGGATTATTAAATCCATCAAGGTTGTGAAAGTTGACGGGGCATTACATAGCCCAAATGACATGACCAAGAATTCATAAAAATCGTATTTTGTCCTCATGGATGTTTTTTCCAGATCTGTTTTTTCCACACAAATTTAGTAATAGCCTGACTTCAAATCAATCTGGTTAAAATAAGAAGCCCTCTTGAGACAATGAAAAAGATCATCAATGAGAAGCAAGGGGTAATTGTTCTTAATGGTGATTTTGTTCAAGGCACGATAATCTATGCACATGTGTAATTTCTTGTCCTTTTTATCCATAAACAAAAAGGGTGAACCATAAGGCAACTTGTTTAGCTTAATGTATCCCCATTCCACTAAATTATTTATTTGAACCTTGAGCTTTTGTAGCTTTTTTTTATTACGCCAATAAAGTGACTTAAAAGGTGGTGTAGACCCAAGCACCATCTCGTTTTATGGTCCACATCACAAAAATGAAGTAGATGTTTAGGAAGGTCATCTGTTAAGACGTCTAGTAATTTATTAATTGTGTTGGAAATACAAGTAGGCCAAGACTTAACCCCTCTGGCTTTAGACTTGGCACTAGATTCATCCACAATTAAAAATGAGGTCTTTTGCAATTCTTGTAAGGAGACCAAATGAATACCTACCTTAGCTAAACTAACCTAATATTCAACTTTTAAACTAATAGACCTATTTGTTAACCTAGCAATGACTTTTAACTTAAAACCACTTCTTAAAACATCTACACAGTAAGCATTTAAAAAGGTGTTCCCTAAGATGGCCTCCATGCCATCTAAGGCGCAAATCGTGAAGTTTTCTACAAACTTTGCTTTGCTACATTCCAAAACAATCCCCAACACCACCTCGCTTATTGGTGTCATGACTCCTTGTGTTAAGTGGACCTTGATGGGTTTGGCCACTTTTGTGGCCTCCCATCCGAGTCGTTTTATCGCACTTGGGCTCACAAACAAGTGTGTGGTTCTTAAATCCAAAAAACACAACACCCCATTAATTCTTAGTTGAACCTAAGTAGGATTAAATTAAGGCCTAACTTGGCCATATTTGCCTTTGCAACAAACCCCCTTACGCCTAGTCTTGCCTTACCTTTTCACAATCCTTGGCAAAATGCCCCAATTTGTCATAGTTGAAACACTGGACTTTGGCAACATCCCATGGCTTCTTCTCCATCGGAGTTCCCCTGTCCTTGGGCAGGTTTTTACCCCACTTCCTCTTTTGGCCCCTCTTTAGGCCACTTGTAGCCTATGTTGCATTTCAAATGTTCACCATTGAAGTGAGATGTAAAACAAGCAACATTACCACCTTTTTGTGCATGGAGTCATCTTCCATGCACTCCACAACCTTCATCATCTTTTGTTAGTTGTGAGGACATCACTTCTTTACAAAATGGCATTGCAAACCCCTAAGGCTATAAGTTGTGTAAGAAGGCCACCTTTTGTGCGTACTCTTCTTTCATCAGGATGAGGCTCAGAAACAATGCAGAGGTTTAAACATACCTTCCCATTGCCCTAGGTCCATTGAATTAACACAAGCTCAAAAGTTTTTATCCATATTTTAGGATCTAGTTGTGAGGTGTAAACCTCTCGTTCAATTTGGCCTTGAATGTGCTCCAAGGCAAACTCCCCATTAGGTTTGGCTTGGCATCCTTTTGTGCCATCCACCACTCCAAGACGTGGTCTTTCAGAAGAGATTGTGCCAGCTTAAGTTGATCAATATTCATGTTGATCACTTGGGATTCAAAATAGGCCTCCACTTGGAACACCCATTGCCTAACACTTTTTGCCTTCGTATCTTTTCCTATGAAAGATTTGGCGCTTGAATTTTCATGGCCTTCGCAGCCTCCTTGCTTCACCCTGCTTCCTTTTCCCTGGGAACCTTTTTTAACTCCAAAGAAAATTGCATGTTGGTTTCCCTTTCGCTCACCACTAGGTCATGCAAGACCTTTAAAGCTTTTGCCATGGCATTCATGGACAACATGAAGGGGCTTCCTCAACTTGTTGGGTCTTAACCTTGGCCCATTCCATTTCCAACTCTAATCGAGCCGCCTTTCTTGTGGCTTGGAAGGTCCCTTTAGCCTCAAACTGTAGCTTCACCTCTCGAGCCTCTTTTGCTACTTGAGCTTCTCGAGCTACTTGAACCTCCAAAGCCTTTGGGTTGTTCTAAACTCATCCATTTGCTTCAAAACCTTGTTTGGCTTCTTTGGGATGTTAACTTTGTCTAGATTTTCCTCTTCCTCTTCATTTGATTTCAAAGAATTGGAAGTGGATATGAGTTGTTCCACCACTTGGACATTGTCCTTGGAGGCTTCCCCCTTGGAAGACTCCTTTTCTATCGATGCCCCTCCTTCCCCGCTTTTGGGGTTGAAGGGCCTAGTGGTTTCTTCCCTTTCACCTTTCGGTGTCTTGGAAAGCTTATTAGTAGAGCCTAGCTCCACCATCGCTACTTGCTTGGCCAATTTCTTCGGCTTGTGAACTTCCTTTGCGTTGGCCTTCTTCGTTCTGACTAGCACCATTTTTGCCTTTGTTCAACTTGAACGCTTTGCAACAAGGGACCCAACCATTGCTTCCTCTCCCATCTTCCGCTCATCATATCAAGATTTAGTTATGATACCAAATGACATGCCCTTTCCCACTTGCCACCTTGTGCTTTTCAAACCTTGACAAGCTCCTCTGGCATCAATTCCTTTAACTCTTAGTTATCTATGCACCCCACGACACACTTGTTAATCCGAAAGTCCCAACCACTTAGGATGGACTCTGACTTTCTACTTAGACTTGTTAAACCCTGCTATCAAAGCTAAGTCTTAGTCTAACTTGGAGCTAGTCCAAGCATGACTCCCAGAATCAAACCACATGGCCATAAGTTGAATTAGCCCCAGGCTGACTCGAAGACCTTTTGGGACCAACTCCTAGAGTTGGCCTAAAGAATTTAAACTAAGACAACCTGAGTTGTCTCAAGGCCAACCCTCTCTTAGGGTTTGGGCCTTGAAGCCTTAAAGGGATAACTTTTAATCGACCCAAACCTTTTAACGAGCTCACCCCCTTTTGGGGCGACCAAAGACAACGTTTAATCATTTGTTGAAGGTTTTAAGGAGATGGTGGCTTGCACCATAATCCCCAAAGACAACCCCCAATTGTCTTCTTTGGCCAACAAAACCAAAGCTTCACCCTAGTTCATTCGAACCCCGAGGTCTAAACGTTTTTCGACTCTTTGATGAATCAAACCTCGCAGAGCCATTTTTGGTCTAACTCTCATATCACCTTCGTGCCACATTAAGGTGGTCCCGATATGAAGCTCGCATCCGCTTAAGACATCTCTTAAGCAAAAGGGCATGTCACTTACTTTATACTAAATGGGTAGCCACCAAGTATCACACTTATTTTTTGAAAGGTACTTAATGCCCTAGCCCTCTTAGGTCACTAGACACACAATAACCTGCTAACTCTTCATGAGTATGCATAAGTAGCCTCCTATGCTTCATGATTTACATATGTTTAGCATGATTTACATCTATTTAAGTCACGATGACCAAGTTGTTTCATGTTTTACCATGGGTAAAGCTTATGGGTGGGGGACATTCACAAAATGTAAGGTCGCATTTGACTACCTATTGCCTCCTCTTAAGCTCCTTATTTTGGGAATGCTTGCACCCTAACGCTTATCCTACACTTATCTTGGGATTGTCTTTCACCCATGGGCTTTACACATTGTAAAGCCCAAGACAAAGGTTATCATGACCCTAAAGGTATGGAAAGCCTGAGGTGCAAGACCCGGTGCAGGAGGGGAAGATTTGATCTCATCCTTGTTAAGAGTGACAGGGACCTTCTTTATAAAAGAAAGATCCCACTCTTAAAGAGGTGAGAATAAGACCTATCTCACTCTTGAAGAGGAATAAGATCATTCCCACTCTTAACCCCTAAACATCATAGAAGAGTTCTTTTTTACTTTGGCACTTTTGTCCTTTGACAATATTGAGCCCACACCGCATAGTAGCAGGAAGGGGGCCTTGGTGGAGCAGATTCTGCCAGGCTTGTGGCCATCAAGGGTTAGTTTCCTGGCATATTTAGCAGCTTCCCTGGCACTAACGTTTAAGCAAACTCCCCCAACAGCACGTTTCTTGTGATGGAAAGTTCATTCTGTAGGGATGGGCTGAATTGGCCCTTACTGTAGTTTACAAACTCTTTAAAAGCAAGATGTGCTTCTGTTTTCATCCTCTCTCTGTAGCTTGTATGGAATGTAGGATTAAAGGTGGTGATTCAGCTTGTAAAATCAGGCAGCCAAGCACATGGTACCCATACTTTAGTATATTTAATGTCTTCTGAACTGACAAGTTGCTTTGGAAAATCCCAAATTTGATGATGCTATGATAGCCTAGTAGTTTCTTTGGTTGCTAAATTGCTTTAGAAAATACTGATTAACCCCATACCCAAGAGAGACATACTCAACTGGCATACAACCTCAGAACCTCATTTCAGAACTCACAGTTGGCCACAGTTGGTATGCAAGTTGTAACAAGGTTCTGAGGCATGCAAGTTTCAGCATGGCTACTTGTGTGTGGTAGTGTTGGGAATTCTCAATGGGAATCGATCAATTCAAGATAAAACCCAAGTACAAAAAGGTGGCCAGGTTTTTGTTCAGCTGACCTTGGATGACAATAAACTTTTTGAATGGTACAATGGGGATATAGAAGCTTCAAGTGCTGCTTCATCCTTGTCCGTGATTCATGTACTATGGAACAGGCCTGGTTAAGACCACGGAAGTCCCCTTCCACCTAGGAAAAAGACAAGAGCTCTGTAGGACAAACCTTCATTTCCTTATGTGGGAAAAGGTTTTTGGGGGGCCTGTTCCAGAGCATAATTAGATTTCTCCCCTCATTGATTCACACATCAAGTAGGTTCTTGACATCGATTCACACTACAAGTAAATCTGAGCGCACCAAAAGTGGAACCAGCAAATTGCTTGCCTCTCACTCAAGGAAAAGCCTGAAAATGTGGTTAAATAGAGCATCACAACCAGTTGTTACATTCCCCAGACGTAAAGCACACCTGGATTTTTTCATTGCAATTTCCTTAGCGGCCCGAAGAAACCTGTTTTCAGCAAGCGGGATCTTGTGCGGTGGAAGGTACCAGCCAGGCTGTACTGGGATCTTCTGACCACCGGAAGGTACCAGCCAGCGTGCCTCTATTTCTAAAAGTGAAAAAATCCCAGCTCTGCTTTATGTAGGAAAAGGACCTTCCATGATTTTCGACGTGTTCCCTCAGCCTACCGTCCTCGGGCACAGATCTCAAATAACGAAACGGCCTGTACTCAGGCCCTTCTCCTATACAGACAGACTGGGGTTACTGGCATTTTGGTTGAGTTCTATGAAGGTTCTTTGCACTTTTAAATATCATATTTTAGTGTTAAATACAGCTATTTTTCGATCTAGCAAAAGTCGTCATTTTTTTAGGAAAAATATGTTTTCTAAGGCTTTAAAATATATATTTCCTTTTCTTTTTGTGTGCAAAATAATGAAAATTGGCCACAAGAAGAATCAATGGTTGAGGATTAGGAATATAGATTACTATTTAAACAATTTGTAACCATCCTAAAGTTGTGGCATGAAAAACCAATTTCAACGTGCCATTTTTGTAAGCACCTTTTGGGATGATTTGGGCATGAAGACATGACATGGCCAATAAAAATAATTGGCCTCATCAAGTGGTTTTTGTGGTGGAAAATTCAAAACTTAAGGTGCATTTTGTAGCTCTTCTCAATTAGTATTTTAAACCAGTTTTAGCAAGTTACCCAATTTACAGTGTTAAACTAGGGGTTCAGGTTCTTATGAGCTAGACTCAAGCACATGTTTTATTTTATTTTTTGCAACTGGCACAAGAACCAAATCAGGGGACAATTTGCGG
>Ga0209208_10009154_pt1 | contig 13065 bp, 12 predicted proteins | sample S1TSphfallax_3_FD_187694 | JGI IMG/M metagenome (GOLD analysis project Ga0209208, IMG submission 187694) | Host-associated microbial communities from peat moss isolated from Minnesota, USA - S1T2_Fd - Sphagnum fallax MG (SPAdes) (version 2) | ecosystem: Host-associated > Plants > Peat moss >...
GTTTCTTCGGGCATGGCAGTGTCAATCCATCGGTGCGATTCATGCAAGGTTAGCATGCCGCTCCGGTTGCTTCGATTTCCACCAGCAGATCGAGCCGACAGACATCTGCCTGCACATAGACCACGGAAGTGGACGAACGCAATCTCGGGGCCAGAGTGTCCTCGACGGCGGCCAGATCCTCAGGGCGGCGAACGTACACTTTGAGCGCCAACGTTTCGAATCCATAACGCGCCGAACCAACCACACGGTTCGCCTCGCCCAGCAACGCGTCGATGTTCGCAAGCGTCTCGCGGGTCTGAGCCCGCACGTCGCCGCGGTGAATCGTCTCATGTCCGACGATGCTCGCCGTACCGGAAACAAAGAGCGTGGTACCCGCCCGATCAGCAAGCACGCAGGCCCTGGAAAACGTCGGGCTCTGACCGTATTGCGGCGGATAAAAATACGCGCTCACCTGGCGCGGGTTCTCCAACAGGGTCGCCGAGTGCCGCGAGGCCAGGAAATAAATCGACAAGGGGCTGCCGGCGGGGGAACCCAATGCACAGGCGGCAGGCACCGATCCCACGGTGGTGCGGCTCGAATATCGGAACGCTGCCTGGCGAGCCGCATTGAAATGCCGATAACGCTCCTCACCGTCGACTTGCCCGTTGATCTCGGGAATGTAATTCCAGATCCGCAGCAAGTGTCGATGGGAAGTCGCATCGAGCATCTCGAAAATCTGCTGGTAAGCAGACAGAGTTGCCGCTTGCAGGGCTGCCGCGCCGGTGCCCGGCATCTGATTTTCATTGATGCAAATCGCGCCGAACAGGAAATCATCGCTATGCCGAAAGTGCAGGCCCGCACGCGACGCCCGGCCGGAAACCTCGCCGACGCGGCCGCCCGAGACCCTCCATACCTCGCAGACATCCGTCGCCGCGCCGAGCGCGGGCGTCATGCTCGCAGCAACCGGTACGCGCGGCTCAGGGATGAGCGGTGGTCTTTCGAAACCCACGACGCCCAGCACAGATCCCCACCAATCGGCTGACCGACCAAGCAGTGCGTCTGCCCGACAATAGTCGAGATGTAACATCGCCGTGCCCATCGGCGATCAGTCTATCTGCGAAGCTCTGCGCGCGGTAGCTTTAGAATGCCACGTAAGGTCCCGCGCCCGCCGAGGTTGAATACCCTTGAATGGCGTTGTAGACATTGCGTCCGTAAAAGAACGGCAGCCCCCAGTCGAAGGTCGTGGTCGAGGAAGAATAGGTTCCGCCCACCGATGCGAAGGCCGTGTACGTGGGCTCGTCATCGAAGAGACTCTGTGCATTGCCGATGGTGAAATTCACCGAAGCGCTCACGTTGTTGTCACCGGTCAATGTCGCGGACAAGGCGAGCGTGCTCGAAGGACAGTAGAAATCGGCGAAATCGTTGCTGGTACAGGGGGCGATGGCCGAATCATTGAAATAGATTCCATTGGTGCCCGAATCGATGAAGCTCGTGTTCAAGGTTGTGCCATTGAACACGGTGGTGAAAGTCCCGTACGTGGGATCCACCGTCAACACCGTCCCGCCCGCGCCGGAGGCATTGTTGGTCTCCGTGTCGATCCCGAAGATCAGCGACCCCGTGACCGTCGCGGCACCATCGGCGGCAACGCTCGGCAACTCGATGATGGTGCCATTGTTGTCGGTCGCGAATAACGTCACCGGGTTCGGTACCTGGGCGGTCAGTGGTACGGCGATGGGATTACACGTCGTCGTCGTACACGAATAATAGGCGCCGGGGATCGCCGTACCGGCGCAGGTCGCTCCGCAATCCTGCGCGAATACGCCGATGCCGATGATGCCGTTGGCACCGAAACTCTCAACGGTGTCCTCGGCAAGTCCCGCACTGGAGCAATCCACAGGGATATTGGTGAAGGTCGAAGTGCCGATCACCTGCAGAGGCACGTTATGGGCCGACTCGCCGGAGATCTGCAAGTCGGCGGTCGCCACAGGCCCCCAGCTGTAGCCATCCACGAACTGCGTACATTCGACCAGCGAATTGCCGTCGGCCGCGGTCGCCGTCGGCAGCGCCAAGGTCAGCACCGAGGAGAGGATTCTGAGGCCATAGGAGCCGGTGTCGACCTGCACGTTGTCGATCGTCTGGCACTCCGTGGTGCTCCCGGGCACGCACACGGTCACCGTCGTATACAGCGTGTTGAAGGCATTGACGCCGGACGGGCCGGCATCGACCGAAACCGACACGACGTTCGAGGCCGCGCCGACCGAGGAGGTCGAGGACGAAGTCGAGGACGAGGACGAATCGCTCGAACCCGGGGCGTTACCGCCGCAGGATGCCAGAACGACACTCAAGAACACACTCAATGGGCCGACCCATCCGCGCTTGAAATTCGACATCAATGCAGCTCGTCCAAAGACACCCCGGCCGGCAGGGCTTGAGGCACATAGGCGCGGCCGGTGAAAGCGCGCATGTGGCCACTCGATTGCATCACAAAATTGTCCTGCCGGATCTCAAGATGATGATGTCCGGTGCGCGAGGCCTTCGCACCGCTCACGAAGGTCGCGTAATAGCTCCCCAAGGTTTGCTGCAGGTTTGGAATGGTGGGGCCGCTCCAGGCGACCGCGAATACGGTACCCGACAGGGTTGCATACTCTCTTACGATGGTGCCCGACGGCAGCTCGATCGCGTGCACGCGATAATTGGAGGTGTCCGTCGACTTTATTTCAGTCGACTTGAGTGAAGCGTGGAGCGCCGCGGCATCCGCTGTGGCACTCGCCTCGGGCTCACCCAAACCGGCGTCGGCAATATACGGCACCATAGCCGCCGCAGTGGCCATCGAGAGCATCGCGATTCGAAGCGACATGCGTTGTGTTCAATCCGGGTGTTACGTTGGGGCAGTAGAGCCATCATGGTCAACAATGGTTCAATAAAACTATTGTCTGCGTGACGCGACAGCCTCAGCTGCGACGCGGTTCACTCTTTCACCGGCGGCTTGGCACGGTACTGTCCTTGCATCGCGAGCATCCAGCCGGGGTACTCCGGTGGCAGCTGACTGACCGAGTCGAGCGTTTTCAATTCCTCATCCGACAATCGGACTCGCGTCGAGGCAATATTGTCGCGCAGCTGATCCATGGACTTTGCGCCGATGATGACGGTGGATACGAATGGCTTCGCAAGCAGCCACGCGAGAGCGATCTGCGCCACCGAGACGTCGCGCTCCGCGGCCATCGGCCGCATCGCATCGACACAACGGAAGGCACGATCCTTGTCGACGACCGGAAAATCGAAGGCGACTCGGCGCGCACCGGTGGGACCCTTGTCGTCCGCACTCTTGAATTTGCCGCTGAGCAGTCCGCCCGCGAGCGGGCTCCAAACCATCAACCCCAAACCCTGATCATTCAGCAGCGGGACGATTTCCCGCTCCAGATCCCGTCCCGCAATGGTGTAGTACGCCTGCACGCTGCAGAACTTCTCCCAGCCGTGGTGCGCCGAGACCCCCAAGGACTTCATGATTTGCCATGCCGCCATGTTGCACAGGCCGATGTACCGCACCTTGCCTGCCCTCACCAAATCGTTGAGCGCGGAGAGCGATTCTTCGAATGGAGTCAGTGGATCGAAGCCATGCAATTGGTACAGATCGATATAGTCGAGCTGCAGCCGCTTCAAGCTCGCGTCGACGGCATTGAACAAGTGGTGGCGCGATTGGCCACGGTTGTTCGGCGTCTCGTCCATGATGCCGGTGGCCTTGGTGGCGATCACCCATTGGTCGCGCGGCAGCCCGAGCGTCTTGAGTGCCTCGCCCACCAGTTTCTCGGATTGGCCCAACGAGTAGACGTTGGCGGTATCGATGAAATTGATGCCGGCCTCGACCGCAGCGCGGAGCTGTTCGTTCACCGCACTCTGCGGCAGCTTGCCGATATGCTCCCAGATGCCGCCACCGCCGCCGAAGGTCATGGTGCCCAGGCACAGTTCCGACACGTACAGGCCGGTGTGGCCCAATAAGCGATAACGCATGGTAGTCTCCGCGACTTAGGTGAGAATTCCAGGACCGAAGGATTCAGGGCCGAAGGATACCGTCGATCCCTTCAGGGCGGGCTTGAGTTACCGCCGCTCCGTGGAAGCGGCGAACACTCCGCCAATCTTCACGGAACTTAACTCGACGTAAAGAAATGATCTCGCCCAAATGGGGTCTAATACCGTTGATTTTCAACCGATGGGGTGCTTCTTGAAGGGCTGGAAATACCTGGCGACGCTGGTGACGCTGACGATGCTGCTCGGCGCAACCTCCTGCAGTTTCGACAAGTACTCGGTGGGAGGTACGGTTACCGGTGTGCTGGGCACCGGATTGCAGATCGCCGACAACGGCGGCAACACCCTGACGGTGACTGGCGATGGGGCTTTCGTCTTCACCTCCAACGTGAGCAACGGCGATGCCTATTCGGTCACGGTGGTCACCCAGCCGACGAATCCGGCACAAACTTGTGCTGTGCATAATGGCTCCGGCACGATCGACAAAGCCAACATCGTCAATGTATTCGTCACGTGCACCCAGGGCGGCAGCTACGCGTATGTCGCGAATGAGACCGACAACAGCATCTCGGCCTACGCCATCGACGATGTCAGCGGTGTACTGACCTCCCTCGGCACACCCGTCGCATCCACCGGAACGGCGCCTTGGGCGCTGGCCGTCGATCCCAATTTCACGTACTTATACGTCGTCAATAACAGCTCCAATACCGTGTCGGTATTCTCCATCGACACCGCGACCGGGCAGTTGGCTTCAACCGGCGCGACGATCGCCACCGGCAGTCAGCCCACCGCCATCGCGATCCATCCCAGCGCCCAATTCATGTATGTCGCCAACTCGGCCGACAATACCGTCTCCGCCTATACCTTGAGCGACGGCGCCGCCACAGAAATCGCCGGTTCCCCCTATGTGGTGGGAAATCTCCCCTTCGCCATGGCAATCGACCCGAACGGCAATTTTCTCTACGTCACGAATTACGACGATGGCACGGTCAGCGCGTTCGCGATCGATTACACCACCGGCGCGCTCACCGCGATCGCGGGATCGCCCTTCGGTGCCGGAACCGGTGCGGTGGCCATCGCCATCGATCCCACCGATACGTTTGCCTACGTCGCGAACGAGAAAGGGGATTCCATATCCGCCTACTCGCTCAACCCCTCGACAGGCGCCCTCGTGCCGCTGTCGGGCTCGCCGTTCTCGACCTCCTCGAGCCCTGAATCTCTGGCCGTCAACCCGGGCGGCAGCGACGTCTACGTCGCGAATGTGACGGCGGCGAACGAGATCACGAACTACGCCATCACCCCGAGCACCGGCGTTCTTACCGTCGGAACCCCAATCGCCTCAGGCGCTTTGCCGCTGTCCATCGTCGCCGACCCGGGCGGCCTGTTTGTCTATGCCGCGAACGAGACCTCGGATGACGTTTCGGTGTACACGGTGAGTGCGGCCACCGGCGTGCTGACGCCGGTCGCAGGATCCCCGTTTGCCGCCGGGGCCGGATCCCGTGCCATTGCCCTCTTCTGACGAAAAAAAGGGCGAGCCATCGCACATATTCCTGGGATGTCTGCGATTATAGTGGGAGTCTAGGATCACCCTTAAGACACCCTCAAGGCTGCGCAGGCTTACAATGACCATCACCCAGGTAACGGCTGGCGAAAAAGCACCCCACGAATTTAACGTCATCATCGAAATCCCGATGAATGCGGACCCGATCAAGTACGAGGTCGACAAGGCCTCTGGAACCCTGTTCGTGGACCGCTTCATGATGACTGCGATGCACTATCCGTCCAATTACGGCTATATCCCGCAAACCATCGGCGACGACGAAGACCCGGTGGATGTCCTCGTGCACACGCCCTTTCCGCTGCTGCCCGGAGTCGTGGTGCGCTGCCGCGCCCTGGGCGTGCTGCGCATGGACGACGAATCGGGCGGCGACGCCAAGCTGTATGCGGTGCCCACCGACGATATCTGCCCGCTGTTCGTGCATTGGAAATCGATCCAAGACGTACCGGAAATTCGCCTGAAGCAGGTTCAGCATTTCTTCGAGCACTACAAGGATCTCGAGGCCGGCAAATGGGTAAAGGTCATCGGCTGGGCCGGACTCGACATCGCCCATGCAGAGATCAGGGATGGCATGAAACGCTATCTCGAGCAGCACGATCGACGCAGCGGCGAAGATCGCCGTAACGTGTGATGTAGCCGCAGAGGGCCGCGTGCTCGTGAGCCCGGGCGCATGCGGGTGAGCGTGCGTGTGCGAGTAAGACCGAGCGGAAACCTGCGGCAAGCTCCTACAGGAACTCCTCCGGCGCGAACGGGGCGAGGATTGCCAGCAAGAAGCGCTGCCAATGTGTGGTCTCAGGGTCGGTGTGCCAGATTGTTTCCGCTCCCGGCTCCCCGCTCACCCATTCGAGGTGGCCGCCGCGGTCCAGCTTGAGCGTGTAGCTGCCGTCAGCGCTGATATCGTCCAGGAGGCTTTCGACCTGATGCGCGAGTTCGGGGCTGCGGATCACGAGCCCCATCTCGCTGTTGGTGCGCGCAGAACGTGCATCCATGTTCATCGACCCGATGAATACCGTGCTCTGGTCGATCACCAACGCCTTCGCGTGCAGGCTGGCATTCGCACTGCGAAAAGGATGGAAGCGGGTGCGCTTCTGACCCAGCTGGGGTCTCACCTCGCTGAGCTCGACGCCGAGCTTGAGCAGCGCGACCCGATACCTCGAATAGCCATTGTGGACCAGCGGCGAGTCCGTCGAGGCCAGCGAGTTCGTCAGGATGCGGATACGCACGCCGCGGTCCTCCAGCTCCCTACATAAAGCGACGCCGTCGCGACCGGGAACGAAATACGGGGAAATGATGATGACTTCGTGCTGCGCTCCGCGCATCAGCGCCTTGATGTTATTGGCGATGGTGACCTCACCATCGGGCGACGCGTCGCTCACCATTTTGGCAGGCCGATCGGCCAGCACGGTGGCCGGAACCCAGTTGAGCTGCAAGTCTCGGGCATCGAGCTCATGAGCCAGCCAAGCCGCCTCTCCGGTCACCGCATTGTCCGGAAGAGCGGGCGGCGCCCGTTCGGCCGTCACCGGCGCCGCCAACGACGAGATAGGGTAAGCGTACTTGCTGTTCCAGAACGCATCGAAGGTCGCGGACAATTGTTCGACGACCGGCCCGGCGGCAACGACATCCAGATCGATGAAATTGCTATGGGGATCGCGCGTGAAATACTGATCGCCGATATTACGGCCGCCGGTGATGGCGATGGCGTTGTCGGCGACGAAGAGCTTGTTGTGCATCCGGTGGTTGATGCGGGGAATATCGTAGGCCGACGCGACGAACCGCGCCCATGTGGCGAAGCGGCCCCCGGGAAACGGGTTGAATACGCGAACTTCGACATTCGGCAGCTCGCTCAAATGCATGAAGCGCCGATCTTCGCCCGCGGTGTTGAGATCATCGACCAGCATGCGCACCCGCACGCCGCGCGCCGCCGCCAGGCGCAGATGGTGCAGCAACAGCCGCGCCGAATCGTCCTCATGGATGATGTAGTACTGCAAATCAAGCGTGCGTTCGGCGCGGTCGGCCAGCGCGATGAGGCTGGCGAGGGCTTCGTCCCCGGACGTGAGCAATCGAAAGCCCGAGAGATTGCGGGCGCCTTCGGCATACGCCACGGTTCTGCCCAACGGCGTCGTGGCTGGCTGCGCGAGCGCAACGCTGGGATACTTGCGCACATGTTGCGGCAACCCCACGCAACCGGCGAGCAACAGCAACAAGCCTGCAGAAGCTCCGGCCCAGGATTTGCGCATCGACACATCATATCAGGCACACTTTGCACCCATGCATCAACAGCGTCGCATCAAGAGTTTTGTTCTGCGGGCCGGTCGCGTGACCGCAGCACAGGAGCGGGCGCTTGACGAGCTGTGGCCCGTTTACGGCCTCGAGTTCACGGATAGTCCCCTCGACTTGGATGCAGCGTTCGCTCGCTCGAGGACGCCACGCTGTCTCGAGATCGGTTTCGGGGCCGGTGAAGTGATCGGGACCTTGGCGAAGAGCAATCCGCCCATCGATTACCTCGGCATCGAGGTGCATCGAGCGGGAGTCGGCCGACTCTTGCTGCATGCCGCCGAGGCCGATCTCAAGAATCTGCGCATCGTGTGCCATGATGCCGTCGAGGTGCTTGAACGGGCGATCGCTGCGGGATCGTTCGACGAGATCTTGATTTTCTTCCCGGATCCCTGGCACAAGAAGCGGCATCGCAAGCGGCGTCTGATCGATGATCCCTTTGTCGGCCTCCTCGCCGACCGACTGCGCGGCGACGGCTTGCTGCGCCTCGCTACCGACTGGCAGGATTACGCGGAACAGATGCTCGCCGTGTGTAACGCCTGCCCAGAGCTCGAATCATTGAGCCCGACCGGTCAGTACGTAGAACGCCCCGCGGCTCGGCCCCTGTCGCGATACGAGCGCCGCGGCATGCGCTTGGGGCATGGGGTATGGGATCTCGCGTATCGCAAGCGCGCTTGAGCCAAGCGGCTCTCAGGTGAAAAAGCTGCCGCGAATGCCGTCGACGATGAACTGCACCGCAAGCGCCGCGAGTACGACCCCCGACAAGCGGCTCATCACGTTGGCTCCGGTCACGCCCAATATTTTCATCAAGTAGGGCGCTGCGCGCATCAGGAGCCAGCAAATCACGAGTACGGCTGCGACCACCACCAAGAAGCCGGCAAATAGGGCGGGCTGGCCGGAGGTTTCACCGGCGGTGAGCAGAATCGTCGCGAGCGCGCCCGGACCGGCGATGAAAGGAAAGGCGAGCGGGAACACCGAGATATCCTCACGGTTCAGCGCTTCCTCGCGTTCCGGCGAGGTGGAGCGGGTCCGCGATGGGTGCGCGAACACCATCTCGAGCGCAATGAGGAACAGCAAGGTGCCGCCGGCGATCCGGAACGCGCTCAAGGAGATGCCCATGACGTCCAGAAACTTCGCACCCACCAACGCGAACAGCACGCAGATACCGAGCGCAATCGCCGTGGCCTTCGCGGCCATATGCCTCTGGTAGCTCAACGTGGCGCCCTCGGTCAGCCCGGCATACAGGGGAATCAGCGAAATGGGCTCGACGACGACGAAGAAAACCACGAAGAATTTGCAGAGTTGTTGGACCATGGATGCTGTGCTGCCGGAGACTTGCAAGGAGCGACCGGCCCCGCTAACTCGCGGATTGCGCTGCTTCGCGGGTGGAGAGCTCATTGAGCGGTCCCCGCAAAATGATGAGCAAGATCAACCCCGGCGCCGCCGAGAGGCAAGTCACCACGAAAAAATTGGCCCAGCCGATCATCGGGACGAGGGCGCCGGCGATCACGCCGGTCACATTGCGGGGCAGCACGGCGAGTGCCGACAAGAGGGCATACTGGGTCGCACTGAAATCCGCACTGCAGAGCGAGACCAGGAAAGCCACGAAGGCCGCCTGGCCCATGCCGCCGATCATCGTATCCAAACAAGTGGCAAGCGCGAGAAGCCAAACTTTCTTGCCAGCGAGGGCCAACCACACATAGAGCAAGTTCGTGAGCGCCTGCCCGATGCCGAATACGAGCAGCGATCGAAACGTACCCCAGCGCAGATAAATCCACCCACCGAAGGCCACGCCGATCATGGTCGAGAGGGTCATGTTGAGCTTTCCGGCAATGGAAAGCTCCTCCAACGAAAAACCAACCCCACGGATCATGAAGGCGCTGTACAGGCTCAAGGCGAGCGCATCGCCCACCTTGTAGAGCAAGACCAGGAGCAGAAATCCCCACATGCCTTTCTGATTCATCAACGCACGCAGCGGATGCCACACGGCATCGACCAAGGTACGCGGGGGATGGCCGGGCGCCACCGGCTCCGGTGCCCAGACCGTCGCCATCATCGTGGCGGCCATCAAGACGGCCACGAACAAAAAGCCGATTCGCCAGCCCAACTGGGCTGCCACCAACACCAGTACCGTGCCGGCAAGCATCGCCGCCGTCCGATAACCGAAGGCGGCCGCGGCCGCGGCGAGCGCGCGTTCGCTCGCGGGGATTGCGTCAACCCGATAGGCGTCGATCACGATGTCCTGGGAAGCGGAGAGAAAAGCCACCAGGACGGCGATTCCGGCCAACACATACGGCGCCTTGGTAGGGGAGCAGAAGCCCATCACGCCGATGCAAACGGCAAGGCAGGCCTGATAGATCAAGATCCAACCGCGACGCCGGCCGAGGAAGGGGGGCAGATAGCGGTCGAGCAATGGTGCCCAGAGGAATTTAATGTTGTAGGGAAGCGCCGCCAGCGAGAACAGGCCAATGGCCTTGATGCTCAAACCCTCGGAAGCGAGCCAGGCCTGCAATGAGAAATTGGTCAGGTTGAATGGCAGGCCCGAGGCAAAGCTCAAGAACAGAATAACCACCATGCGCTTGTCGCCCAGCGCCTGCAACAGCGTGGGCTTCTCGGGTTGCACGTTGGAAATGAGCATGGCGCGCGATCTTACCAGCCCACCGCGGAGGGTGCTTGCGGCCCGGCGCCGCACTTGCGAGACTTCGCGTTATGCCCGCCTTTCAGCAAACGTCCCCTTACCGCAGCGAATTCATTGAACTTTGCATGCGGTTGGGAGCGTTGAAGTTCGGTACTTTCCGGTTGAAATCCGGCCGCGAGAGTCCGTATTTCTTCAATTCAGGCCTGTTCAACACGGGGGCTGCCATTGCCGCATTGGGCCGCGCCTACGCCTCCGCCATTGCCGCGTCCGATGTGGCCGTGGACATGCTGTTCGGTCCGGCCTACAAAGGCATTCCGCTGGTCACCGCGACCGCGGCCGCCCTGGCCGAAACGAAGGCGCGTAGCCTGCCCTTTGCCTTCAATCGCAAGGAGGCGAAGGATCACGGTGAAGGCGGCAGCATCGTCGGCAGCCCGCTGCAGGGGCACGTTTTGATCGTCGACGACGTGATCACCGCCGGCACCGCCATTCGGGAGTCGGTGGCGATCATCCAGGCGGCGGGTGCGATTCCGGCCGGGGTATTGATTGCACTCGACCGCCAGGAGCGGGGCCATGAGGGCGGACGGTCCGCGGTCCAGGAAATTCGCGAAGAATTTGGCATTCCCGTGATCGCCGTCCTCGATCTGTCGGAGCTGATGCTGTACATGCAAGAACAGGGTCGGCACGCCGAACTCTCGGGCATGCAGTCCTATCGAGCTCAGTACGGCGTATAGCTGCCGCTGCATTCATCATGGTTGACGGTTGATATGACCATAGATTTGAAATCTGTCCGCTTGAACTTGAGCCTGATGGCGACTCTCGTCTGGGCGCTGACGCCGGCCGCCGGCCGTGCCCAAAGCACGCACCAGTTATATAAATGGGTGGATGAACAGGGCGTGACCCACTATGGGGATCGCGTGCCGCCGGAGTACGTCAACCAGGAACAGCACATCATCAATGGGCACGGCATCGAGACCGCACGCATCGATCCGCCCAAATCGCCAGAGCAACTCGCCGCCGAGGAGCAGAAGAAACTGGATGCGGAACAAAAGGCGAGCCGCGACAGGAACCTGTTGAATACCTACAGCACCGTGACCGAGATCGAGCGGCTGCGCGATCAGCGTCTGGCGCTGGTCTCCGACCAGATCAAGGTCACCACGCAATTTCTCGAGATCTTGAACGCCCGCCTGAAGAAGCTCACCGCCACGAGCATGCGCTTCAAGCCCTACAGCGATGACCCCAAGGCTCCGCCCATGTCCGATGAGATTGCCGAGGACCTCGTGCATACGGCGAACGACATACGCACCCAGCAGGACAATTTGCGTGAGAAGCATAGCGAGGAGGCGAACATGCGCCAGCAATTTGCCAGTGACATCGCACGCTTCAAAGAATTGAAGGGTATTCCTTGACGCCCAAGACACGAATTCTCTTGGGAGTCACCGGCGGCATTGCCGCTTACAAGAGCCCGGAACTGGTTCGACGTCTGATGGAGCGCGGCGCCGAAGTGCAGGTGGTGATGACCGAATCCGCTCAGAAGTTCATCACGCCGATGAGCTTTCAGGCGGTCTCCGGCAGACCGGTACGCTCCGACCTGTGGGACAGCGCGGCGGAGGCGGCGATGGGGCACATTGAACTCGCCCGCTGGGCGCAGTTGGTGCTGATCGCGCCGGCCAGCGCCGACTTCATTGCCCGCCTCGCCGGGGGTCGGGCGGACGATCTTCTGGCCACGCTGTGCGTGGCCACCGAGGCGCCCATCGCACTCGCGCCGGCCATGAACCGGGTGATGTGGGCCAACAAGGCGACGCAGGCCAACATCGAGACCCTGACGGCGCGCGGCGTACGCATTCTGGGTCCCGGATCGGGCGGTCAAGCCTGCGGCGAGATCGGCTTGGGTCGGATGTGGGAACCACACCAACTGGCAGACAATCTGCTGGCGTTACCGCCGAATGCCGGTTTGCTCTCGGGCCTCAATGTGCTCATCACCGCCGGCCCGACGCGCGAACGGTTGGACCCCGTACGCTATCTCACCAATCGCAGTTCGGGAAAAATGGGTTTTGCGGTCGCCGCTGCCGCGCGCGAGGCCGGCGCCCATGTGACGATGGTCAGCGGGCCGGTGCAGCTACAGACACCGGCCGGCGTCACCCGGATCAACGTCGAGAGCGCACGCGACATGTACGCCGCCGTGCACCGGCACGTGGCGGAAGCGGACATTTTCATCGCCGCTGCGGCGGTGGCGGACTTCCAACCGGTGACCGTGGCCAAGCAGAAAATCAAGAAACAGGGCGTGGCGGTGAAACTCGACCTCGAGCCGGCGCCCGACATCGTCAAATCCGTCGCCGATATGGCCAAGCGACCGTTCGTCGTGGGCTTTGCCGCCGAGACCGATGATGTGGAAGACAATGCCCGGGCCAAGTTGAAACGCAAAAAGCTGGACATGATCGCGGCGAATCAGGTGGGTGATGGCATCGCCTTCGACTGTGAAGACAACGCCCTCACCGTGCTCTGGCCCGGCGGCAAGATCGATGTCGCACGCGGCCCCAAACTCGACGTGGCTCGCGCGTTGATTGCGCTCATCGCCGAGCGCCTGCCGCCTTCC
>Ga0209208_10009155_pt1 | contig 13064 bp, 10 predicted proteins | sample S1TSphfallax_3_FD_187694 | JGI IMG/M metagenome (GOLD analysis project Ga0209208, IMG submission 187694) | Host-associated microbial communities from peat moss isolated from Minnesota, USA - S1T2_Fd - Sphagnum fallax MG (SPAdes) (version 2) | ecosystem: Host-associated > Plants > Peat moss >...
TTTTATTGAAGTACCAACATACTTTAATGGAACCAAAAAAAATTGAATATTTTATGTCAATTTTGATTTTTAACTTGATATTCTATGTAACTTTTTCTAATTACTGGTTTAAGGTTTGTCCTTTTTTTCTTCATCACTTTCTTTCCATTTCTTTTTTCTTCACTTTCTTGTTTTCTTCATAACAAGTAGGATAACCATGGATCATAGAAGAGAAAAATACATCTTAAAAAAATAAAATGAAACATGATTCTTTAGCCCATGGTCTAATGAACTTCACACCCAACTTATTTTTAAAAAATTCAGGTTGTAATGTAAAGGGGGCCTTATTGGCATGAAACAAGGAGTCAACCAGAATAATGGGAAATAAATATTCAAGTATGAGTTATAAATTAGTCAAGAACTTGATATTTTACATATATCATAAATATGGGTAAAATATAATTATTATATATTATATATTATCATGTTATATATATATAAGAGGAAAATACATATTTCAAAACATATGATTGGTATTTTTTGGCTCGTTGTAAAGAGCAAAATCATATATAAATTTCTTATAAAACATGATAAAATAGTTGTTATTTCAAAGGCTATGATATCTCAAGAGACTATTTTGGAAATCAAGGTGATTAAGATGATGAAGTTAATTACACTATTTCAATTGATGAGGAGATAGTTCTACATCAAACTTTTAAGGCAATATCCAAACACACAAAATGAAAATGTGGGCACTGGCTTATTATACAGTCTTCACCAGTGTTGTATGGTTTCTTTTGGATATAATTAACATGCATAATTGCCAAATATGGATAGTATTATATCCAAAATTTATGTGATTTTCAGTGTTTGGCATTACAGGTAATTAGGCTAAGTGCATCCTAACCATTAACTTGATATGTACATTTTCCCTTTTTAGTCCAATATGTGCATATTCATATCCACTCAATATAGTTTGAAGTTTCCCATCCATGTATGTACCTCCCCTATTACAAATTTTAAAAGAGGAGTGAGAAGCCTATGTGAAAAGATTAAAATTAAAAACTTTAGTAACATCAATTATCCAATGGGTCATATGGGGGAATTAGCATTTGGTCCAATAAATATCAAATTTGGACTCAAAAATCCTTGATTTAATGTAATGACAAAACATGTATGATGTTTAAAAGCAACCTTATTTCTCTCTAGGTGTTTTTACCACGGTTGTAATGTTGGTGTTAGTTCACCCTAGGCAAAAGGCCAATTATTTGAAAATTAGCGTATTCACAATATTTCTCCAAATTTGGAGTTACTTAGTTTTTGAAAATTGTCACATCCACATTCATCAGTGGAAGAAAATTTAATAATTTAATCCATCACCTTATTGATAAGTAAATTATTTTAAACCCTTGATAATATCATTTTTTTGGAATACCCAAAAATAAAGGTTTGTTGGCATTTGAAGGTGTAGTTGGAATGCCATAACTGAACAACATGGGTCTTTACCTTTACATTTATCATTTATTTAGTTATTTCAACCTTCAATTGTGAAAATGAACAAAATAAAATGTTCATCAACTATTGGATTTTCATTACACATGATATAATTTTGATAAATAAAAAGTATATTACAAGGACTATTTTTTTCAATAGAACGAAGGAAAAGAAAAAGGGCCAAAGCAGTAAATACTAATTATTCACATCACAATTACAAACTTAAGTCTTATGCATGAAACATCGATTGGACCATGTATGATGCATTGGAACCAAGTTATTAGGTAGTCAAAATGATTATCTTTTCAAAGGAATGGTAGTTGAGTTCATTAACTTTGGTACCTACCAATACACCAAAATAAAACATTTATGGTTGTGTTTATGATTGGGTGTGTAATTGTATGTGCCACACATGACCACAAGTCCATCAAGGCACATCATTTTTACTTGGCATCTACAAAACCATGTTGATGCCAAAAGGGATAGTCCCTCTTGGTGTTATTGGGAGTGACAATTGTTTTTTAAAACATTTTTTTAAATCTACAATTATTATTTAGGTATGGACAAAGATTTGGAGCTACATTGTTTTTGACATGCTCAATGTCCTTCTTGATGCCCTTATTATGCATTTCAACATCCCTTATCATATTATTAATTAAATGTTTCCCCCCCAAGGTTGCTTGATGTGTTTCAAAACATCCATGATGTCCCTCAACATCCCATGTCATCATCTTTCAACATCCTTTCTAGCACCGTCATCATCCATTGGTGTCCTTCCTAGCATTGTTGTTATCTTTTAGTGTTCTTTTTGGTGCTCCCATCATCTTTTGACACTAGGAAAAAAGCCATTTTTGGGGGTCACCTAGCATGCTTCTTGGTGTCCTTACATGCTTCCTCATGCCCCCGACATCATCCAAGATACTTCCTAACAACCACAATGACTTTAAATGTGCTTCCTGGTGCCCTTAATGTGTCTCACTATGCTTCCTAACACCCGTATCACCTCCCATAGTTTTTTGAACTTGGGTAAAACATTCCCATGACCAAGAACCCCTATGCCAAGTTTAATTTTTACAAAGGAGGCCCAAAATTCAAAACATCTTGGAGGTTGAAGTCTTGTCTTGAGATATCCTGCCAAAAAAAAGACCCCAGTGGTTAGAGTGCACATAATAATCATAAGATTATTTGTATGATATATGTATATATATTGCCATTTTAAATTTTATTGAATGGTTGATAGGTAGTCAGACCTTTGTCTAACTCATTATTTAAACTTTAATTTTAAAAAAAATCATCAATAATAATAATTATTTTGTTTAGTTTGACTATGCTTACATGCTTGTACAAATGCTTGATCAAAGTGACATGCTTTTATTGAGTGTGTAGCATGTAGATCACAAATATATGATGTCACAAGCATGGGTCTTTTTATTTCAAATTCCTCAAGTAGGAGCCCCTTGCAATTATCCTAAGTGGGAAGTAGCGTTTTTGCAAAAGTGCTACTACAAGTGGGAACCCAACAAGTGCCTAGGTCTAGATGTGGCTATTTGTTTTTCAAAAAATGGCCATAAATCCCTATAAATTTCATGTTTTTCTCATTATTTGAAAAACTTCACCTGTTGTGAATTTTTGCCACAAAAAAAAACACTGGTGAGAAGAAAGAATTGGACATTTGCATGCACAATTTGAACCAAAATTTGTGAGGTTTTTAAATATCAAATGGAAAGGCATTGCATTAATTTCAAATATTTTTATTTCAACCACAAATTCAAGTTTTAAAAAAAATGAAAAATGAAAAACTTATAATTGCATGTTTTAGTCTTATATTCAAATGTTTGATTTCATAACTCCATGTAATTTCATCATTTTTAAATTTTCAAAATGTGAGAACACACATTATTCTAAATGATTTATTTAATTGATAAGTTGACTATGTAATCTGATAATGAAATAAATTTCACATGGGGACTAATTTTTTTTAAATGAATTTATAATTTCATGACTATGTGAAGGAAAGAAACAATTGTTATGTATTTCATGAATTATATTACAATGGCATCTTATTTAATAATGATTCCAAAGGAAAATCGAAGGAGCTAGTGGCATCTGAGTTTCACATGGCCAACCTTGGCGATTGTATGGGAAACAGTTCCATTGCAACATAAAAATAGGCAACTCCTTTATCACATGAGAAAATTATGAAATTTTTAGTTATAGATACAACATGAAAAGCTATAAACTTGTACAACAATTCCATCAGAAATTAGACAATAGCTTTACATTAATTGCATGTTTGGGTCATGGCCTATGAAACTTGATAGCACTACAACAAAACATGGGCACGTTCCATGTTTCCATTTCACTAAATTGCCATTCAAGTGAAAATGATAGGAGATTATTTTACATGATCATGATAACACATTTGCATTGTCCCGTCACACAATATGCATGTTCAATTACACATGATGATGCACACATCAAAACATGTGATCAACATTAAAAAATGATTTCATTTCAAATATATATATGTTAAATTTGGTTGAAATAATAATCAACTTGACCTTCAAATATGCAAAAGCAAATTTTAATTCATCGTTCTTCATTACTATTTTTTAAAAATGGTTTAAAAGGTGAAAAAATATAAATCAATCATAAATTTTAATTATTGAATGTTTCATACAACCAAAATAACATTGTCAAAGTATTTATGAAGGTCTTGAGTTTCACATTGAATTTAAATAAATGTAACAAAAATTTATGTTAATTCAAGGAAAATAAAAAGTGAAGGAATATTAAATTTGATTAGTGAAACATGGTTGACTTTCAAAATGATTTTCTTTAAAAACGGTTTGACTTTTTTAAATTGTATATATTTTTATAATATATATTTGAAAAATCTTCAAGATTATGATTTTATTTGCTTCAGTTGAACAAAATTTGAGAAAGAAAAAGTTAGTCAGAGAGTTTGAATTTTCAAACAAATTCAAATTTAAAATGATGGTAAGATTGTTGGCACCTTCTTGTTAACATGTGCTTGTAAGGTTTGATGGTTAGAGCTATGACCAGAACATATGCGATACAATGCATCATAAATTTATAGTTGTGCATATTTTTTTGAAAATACGGACATCAATTTATTTGTTTTATTGTATTTGAATGTAATCAGTTTTTGAAAAATATTTCAGCTGATTTTTGATAAATTGATGTTAGCATTATTTAAATGATAATATTAAATATTAAAAAAATTCAATAACATATTATGAAAATAATCAATTCCCAATTCCATAAATATATTGTCAATAAATAAAACTAGAAATCCAATGGTTAATAAGCATCGGTCCTAGTTCAGCCAACCATTCAATAATTGTTCATATTCCCAATTATGAATTGGTTGTAGTGAATTTTCATGAAATTGATTACAAAATGAGTGAAATATTGAATGAATTAGGTCATTCTTTTTCCATGTACTGGATTGCATTTTTAATGGGAACATGCAAAAGCCCCATGGCAGCTTTTGTTCATCATCCATTTTAGCCATGTAGGATTCCACATGGACTTTTCATCCTCTACCATTTGTGGGGGCTGTGGCCTCAAATTACTCTAATGTAAACGCGAACCAAGAGCCCTCATATTTCATACCAATGAGTGACTTTGGATTCCGCTCGGCCACTGCCCAACTGCTCAAGTGTAAACCGCCCACTAAAAATCAAGTTGTCACATGAAGATAGCCCTCAAATCCTAGAAGAAGAGCTATTACAAAACAATTTTTTTTTTAAACCTTCAAAAAATAGCTATTAAATAATATTAATAACAATAAAACAAACCCTGGAAGAATAACTATAACAAACTAAAATATGTTCCATATTCATATGTGGTAGGAAGTTGGAAACCTTTTCTTTGCTATGGTATGTAGTAGACCTAACATGTCCTATACTATTGGCACCTACTAGAATACCCAAGCAATGTGGGAGGGAGACATTGGGATGAAGTTAAAAGTATTAAACTTGTTGGCAAGGCACATAAGCAAAATGTTTTAATTTACTAAAGCAATGCTTTCAACAATTCAACCATACCTTCTTTGAAGTTTTTCCTTTGTAAGGATTCTTCAAAAATAGAGTGGGCTAGAGATGTCAACAACATACGCTCCACATTTGGACATCACTTTTTATTCTCAAGTGGTGTGGAGTTAGTTTGGTAAGTTTGAAGCAACAAGTAACAGTTGTGTCAAATGTTGAAGTTGTGTTAAAAATTACACAATAGGAATAAATATTAAAAAATAACATAGTTTTAGTTTCTTTTTGTAAATTCATGACAATTAACAACTATAAATGTCATGCTTGTTATTTGTGGGGATGTAATAGAGAATGGGAGGAAATTTAACTAAAAAACATTTATTAATTGCTATCATTGAATTTGGATGAAAGATTTCAATGAAAACATGTTAGGTATTTTGAATTGGGTTAGAGGTGTTCTAGAGGTTGATGGTGAATAAAATTCCCACCAAATCTACTGAAATTATACAAGTTGGTTGATGGATATTTTGTTAAGTTGTCATTACTCAAACTATTGTTGGGGGTGTATCATATTTTATTTATAGCGATCGGGTTTGGGTCTCAAATTTTTAAAATAAATTGATATCGGCTTGAATTTGAGTTTTCTATTTAGGTTTGAAATTCTAGTACTAGTCTAATATCAATAATGTACCAAAAACAAAACACAATAGATATTGGGAGCAATGCTAGTTTTGAAACTTTCATACCAACTTGGTTTTCAATGTTGGTAGTAGTAATAATTACATTCACCATGCATTCAAATCAACTTATAGAAAAAGAAGTTTCATGTGTCCACAACTTCAACAGCCTTTCAAAATTATCCAAAGACCTAGGGACAACCAAGGTAAAGCAATGAAGTTTCATTGATCAACATGTGTCATCAATGAAAACAAACAATTATGTTATTATGTAATTACAAAAAATTGACATGCATGAACTACAACCTATTACATAAGCTTTTCAAATAAACTAGCTTCTTTAATCTCACTTTTATAATTATCAAGAAGATCTTCCTTTGTTACAAAAAAATTCAAACATCATTTTCTACCCATAAATGATTTATTGTTTGCACATCAATAGGCCAATTTTTGTAGATCATGATGAGGGAATCCAAATTAGATGTGCCCAACTTACATCCTCATAACAAAGTTAAAATAGCAACAAAGCCAAATACGTGTTTGGTCTCAATTTGAAAACCATGTATTGCGAAGAATTGCTGAGTTAATAATTTGACTATCAAAAATTGAACTTCATTTTTTTTCATCACTCCAAAGCTTTGGCAATCCATTAGTGTTAACAATTCTTTTAAACAATTAAGGTTCATTCATTAGCAAGGCATGTATGCCTTTTCATTTGAAGTTTCAACATCGAATAAAGAACCATTAAATATTTGTTCAATTTTGAAAGGTGTACGACTACAATGTGGAGCCAAAAATTGTGAAGCCTTCATGACGAGTGGAAGAATGAGCTCCTTATTATAATCCTACACCACCATTGAAACATGCTCCCAACCAATGAATTCTTGTAAACATTGCAAGCTTTTGTAACATGGATCCAAGATAATTGCAAGCATGTTGTGGGCCTTGATTACAAAAAATGTTTTACAAAATTCAAGGAACGGAACAATAATTTTGACAATTGTGCATGACATATAAAAATACAAAATGTCAACTTTAGAGTCAAAGTCACTGCATTGGAGTGATGGATTTGACACCGTACAATGTTGTTATTCTACTTACAACTTGATTGAAATTGACATTGCAACAACTAAGGCATTAAATGAGAGCCAATGTCCGTGTGGTTGATTCAAGACACATTGTTAAATTATTGGATTTCAAGTGGCTAACTTTTTTTGCTATAGCCCAAGTAAGACCATTAGGAACTTTTGCTTACAATTGGAAACTTTGATGTTGGTAACAAATGTTAATTGCAAAAACGTATTCAAGTGTTTTTAAAAGCAAAAAAACACGTGATGCAAAAAGCATTTTCATTAGAGTTTTTAGTTTGCAACAAGGAAGACCCATTTCAACACAAGCTTTGTCCCACTCTTGCCACCTTTTCACACTTTTTTTTGTCCAAGTTATGGTTTTTTGCAATATTACTTGGGTTCCTTTGATACAAATTGTTTTCATTGATGCACACATCTTCTCATAGGTAGTTGCATATTGGCACACCTTACTCATCACATGGCTAAAACATGTGCTTATAAAAGGTTTTTCCAACTTAAAATTTTTAAACTTGTGGCAGTTGAGAAAACATTTTCAACTAGGTTGTTCAAATTGTTGTCTTCATCTTTAACATAAACTAACACCTTGTTAACAATTGAAAGTGAACTAAAAGAGGTTTCATAATTTCAACAAAAGTTGTCCCAAAAGTATTAAGTGTTTCAAATAAGTGAATTGTGATGTGTTGTGGCACCAAGTTGTTTCCAAAATTGACAACCACTGCAAAGGTATCAAAATTGCTCTTGGACATCCATAGATCAAATGTGACACTTACTATAACATAAGTTACTAATGTTGGCAAAACATATTCTTCCATAATCTTTAACAACGACAACAAAATATGTTTTCTTAACATTGACTTTTGAGATGGAAAGTCCACATTTAAATCAAATTGTAACACAAGGCATTGAAACCATGTGTTATCCACATATAAAAAGTGGAACACATCCCTTTGCTATGAAAAACACAAGGTTTGTACAAAATCATTGTTGTTGTGTATATCACTTTTCTTGTAAGGAAAATGAAATCCAAAATATTATGTTATGTTTGTTGAATTCACCAATTTTTGTTTCTTCCTTTGTTGTTTGGTTGAATCAACAATTGTGGCAACAACTATAGCTTTCAAATTTGCCATGTATTTTGCATATTAACTTCATGTTCACTATGTTTCTTCATTGAGGTTATTCCATGGGCTAATGTATATTACACTAGGTTCTTTTTGCAATGTGTTGTGCAACTTCTATTGTGTGAGCTTAAAATTTGATGCCACAAGATGATAAAACATGCACTACATCATTTGAGGTATCTTAGGATCAATGATACCTCCAACTAACCATTTAGTTGAAAAAAGCCCATACAACATAGTTGTGATGGTGTGATGTCCACTTGCGTTGGTTTGTGGTGAGATAAAAAATCTCAATTTCCAAACTACTTCAATTTCTAAAGCAAAATTGTTAACTACCACTTTTATTGACATCACTTATGTAGTTTTTTTAATGATGCCCTGCAATTCATTGGGCACACCTGAGATACCAACACCATAAAAAAAAATCTTGATGTAAAAAAATGTCATTTTCCACTTGAGCACTACTTACAAGTCATAAAATTTTTAAAACACTAAAGTTGCACATAATATTATCATGAAATCAAATCAAACGTAGGTGCATAAAGGCAAATATGTAAGCAATGGAACTTTGTGATGAGGTGCAACATTTGCTTGAAGAAACTCATAGTTCTTTGTGGAAATTTTTGGAATGAAGAAGTAAGAAATTTGACAATAGTGCCAAAATCTTGAACATGATTTTGTGTAATGTAATGGTGGCACCACAATCTTGGAATTGATTTTGTTCAACTCATTCCACAAGGTTCACAATTGCAACATTAGTGATAACAAGGTGAAAGCAAACTAGGGTGGCTAAATTTTGATGGATTAAAGTCCCTTTTGAAAATCTTTTTTTAATGTAGTTTAAAACTAGCTTACAATATGAATATTTAGATGGTATTGAAATTAACATTTTTTTTCCATTTCCAATTTCAAGTCATGATGTTATAAGACTTTTTTTTTAAATGATGATTTTTAAAAAATTATTTGTAAATGCTTAAAAGGGCTTTAAAATAATTACAATTTTTGGGATTTTGAAAAATCCACAACATAATAAATTAGAATCACATTCCATTAATTTAATGCATCTTGAGTTTCTTAAACATAATTTATCAATATCCCAAAGTCTCAAACACATAAAACTAACATGTTGTAAGATAAAAGTTCATATTCATGAGTTTTGCAAGGCATTATCAAATTTGTTGCCAAAATTCAAAAGTCCATCATTCATTAAATATTTAGGATTTTTATGCATTTTTTTTCATTAAAAATATGCCAACCATATTAACATTACATATGTGAATCCCTTTCTTGATATTTCAATGAAATTATTAACATTTTATATGTAGATTTCAAAGATATGCAATAAAAATTACAAGTGTGACACTTAAAAAAGGATTGCATAATGTGTTTTAACCCAACATACATAGACCATTCGAACATGTTCCCATTTTAACAAAGTTGCATATCATTCAAACAAAGTCAATAAGCAACAACATATTATTAATAAAGTGTAATACAATAATTTATTATGTAAGGTTATTTGATACCAATACTATGATTAATTGATGAAAATGGGATATTGTTATGAATAATGTTTCCAAATTTTTAAACCAAGGAATTTTATTATTGATCATAGTATTAACATTTGTCTATTGATTAATATACAAATATAAGTGTTGTTTTTCAATGTAGATATACCAACCAAGTTTGTTATTTGATATCTAGATCAATATTAGTATACATACCCAATACATATTAATATACATGCCAAACATTGGTTCAAACCAAAAAAATCTTAAAATAAACAACAATTTCATCCCCATTTTGTTTAAAAGAAAGTTTAAAGGAAAATGAAAATTTCAACTTGTTTTGACGTTGATTCAAAAGTCTATCTTTCAACAATTTGTGGGGATTGATTTTTTTTTTCCCATCTTCCTTTCCATGCAATGGATTTTGTCCAATTGTTTCCCAAAAATATATATAAATAAATAGATAAACTTCCCACCTTTGGACCTTTAGAAAAAAACTTAATGTCATTATTTAGAACAAGATTGTGTAAAATTTGGACCTCAAAATAGGTAGGAGGCCAAAAAAATCTACAAAACATTCCATGTATTTTGATATTCCTAAGTTTTAACGACGAGATTTAAAGCCTTATATGTAGGTGGTTATAATCAAACGCTTTTTTACATGTTGGGGAAGGTTGCTTACATGACTTTTTTTATGCATGCTTTAGTCACTTAGATGGCTGCCTTATCATTTTCCTTGTGGTTTTTGTGTGCAATTCAAGTACACAAAATCAAATTGAAGTACAAATTTGAAAATTTAAAGATTATTTTTTGTTCCAGCCACTCCAAGATTTGCAAGTTGAAAAATTAGTGGGGTCTTAATTAGTTATGGATGTTCATTAGGTTACCATTATGGCAATTTTATGCAACAAATCTACATCATGCCATATACACTACAAACAAACTTTCAACCCCCAAGGCCCACACACAACCAAAGTTCAAACAAACTTGAAAGACTTCTAGGCTTTAACCAATCCCACATTTACACAAACATTTGTTAAAGATTTGAACATTTGCACATAAGGCATTGCTGATTGCAAAAAAAAAAAAAAAAACTTACATTCACAAAACACACATTAGACATAAACACATATACCAAAATGTGAATCCATGCATATTTGCAAGTTTATTGCCAACTTGCCAATGTTGTACCACACACATAAACACATCAAACTTACAAAGGCCAATTTTGTAACTCACAATCCAAAAATATTCAAGGACCTTAATGTCATGTGCCCGTGGTCCAAAGGCATGCTTTACATCTTTAATAACAAAAGTTAGAACTTGTTGCAAAAAAACATTATCAACACAAATGTGGGATCAAAATCTATTTACCTAGTACATAGGCCTTTATTGCTTTACATGTTTTTTTTTCTCTTGCAAGTTGCAATGGTTTCATCAAATGAAAAGGTTTCCAAAAAACAAATGCCTAAACATTCTCATACACAAATGTAAGTTTGTGTTCCACTGATTATGCACTAGTTTTCATAAAAGTAAGTGTGCCAATTAAACATCATTCATTTCTACATACTTAAAAACTTACACCATGCAAAATTTAACAAGTTTGAACCATTCATGCATTTTCAAAGTCTAAATTTAGATAGCCCCAAACCTCAACCACAATTGGCAAAAGGGATTGTAGTCCTTATCATCCATCTCCATGGTCTTTATGGAATTATTTTTCATGGTTTGAATGAACAAATGAGATCTTGGATGTTCAAAGCCTTGTAATCTAGCATAACATCACACTATTTTAAAGTTTGAGCCTAATATTTTGGGCATTGCAAAGTGATATTTTCGAGAGGCAAGGTGACATTTAAATTTTGTTTCAACATCATGCTTCCCCCAATAGTGTGGGTAGACAATGTCTTGTCAAGGACATGAAAAACTACAAACACAAGGGTTAAAGGAAAGGTCTAAGTATAACTTTCAAAGAAGGAACAAAACAATATTATGTGATTCAAAAAAATAACATAGGAATTAAAAATAAGAACACAAGATGCGTAAGATAAATGTGAAAATGGATCTTTATTATGTTAACATACACAAACACAAACATGAAAAGGACATGACAAGGCTATGGTGTAAGATTGTGTCTAAAATTGGTGTTGAACAAATTGAAGGAAATGAAAGGTCCTACTTTTATTTATACCCCTTTGGGGACCTAGTTCAAGGAAGCTTCTAAGGATATTTATATGTGCACATCAAGTAAAAAAACTTTTTGAAAAACTTCTTAACTGAAAGTCAATTATGAATAAATTAAAACTTAACTATAAGTGAATTGGGATTTAAGTCAAAGCTAACTGGGAGTTAACTAGGAGTTAACTATAACATAATTAAGAGTTAACTGGGAGTTAGTTAGGAATTAATTGGGAGTTAATTTGGACTTAACTAGGAGTTAAAGTGGATTTAACTTAAAATTAATTAAAACTTAATTAGAATTTAACTCAAACTTAACAAATAGTTAATTTAGAGTTAACTAAAAGTTATGGAGGGTGAAAACACACTAAGGTGGAATACATAATCATGTCACAACTTGTTGCATTATCAATCATGGGCCATGGAACAAAATATAAATGAATAATATGTGAAAATGATTCAAAAAATAATATTACATTTGATATGATCAGATTGTTAAGGACATGAAAAACCACGAGAACAAAGGTTTAAAAAAAGTTATAAGTTCAATTTCCAAACAATGAACAAGACAAGATTATGTGATTCAAAAACATAAATAAATAAAATAGGAATAAAAACATAACATGTGCAAAAAAAACATGAAAATAGATCTTTATTATGCTAACACGCTAGTAGAAATTGGCCAAAATGTAACCACTATATTTACGACCACATGCGACTATTAGTTATTTGCAACTACATTTGGACATTTTTGCAACTATTTCTTGTTTTGGTCATATTTGCAACTACATTTGGACATTTTTGCAACTATTTCTTGTTTTGGTCATATTTGCAACTACATTTGGACATTTTTGCAACTATTTCTTGTTTTGGTCATATTTGCAACTACATTTGGACATTTTTGCAACTATTTCTTGTTTTGGTCATATTTGCAACTACATTGCAATTAGTTTGCAACTATTTTGGTGTTCATCCTTCCATGTGAACAACGTTTAGTTTGGTT
>Ga0209208_10009156_pt1 | contig 13063 bp, 15 predicted proteins | sample S1TSphfallax_3_FD_187694 | JGI IMG/M metagenome (GOLD analysis project Ga0209208, IMG submission 187694) | Host-associated microbial communities from peat moss isolated from Minnesota, USA - S1T2_Fd - Sphagnum fallax MG (SPAdes) (version 2) | ecosystem: Host-associated > Plants > Peat moss >...
CTCTTGCTCACTAAGTTGGGTAGGGCACAAGCAAGTCAGCATGTTAGGACAAGAAGCTAGGCAACAAACCTAACATAATTTGCAAGGGCAAGAAGCTAGTCAACAAACCTAACATAATTTGCAAGGGCAAGAAGCTAGGCAACGAACCTAACATAATTTGCAAGGGCAAGAAGCTAAGTCAATGAACCTAACATAATTTGCAAGGGCAAGGTCATTCCACGACACTAAGGTTAGTTAGGGGTGACAAAATTCAACGATTTAAAACAAAATTCATGTTTGAAATGGACACATTTTGGTCAATATTACAAGTGCATGATCGTCAATGGAAGATTATGTCCCATAATGCGATCAAGGAAAATGACATAAATCTGCCACCTTGGAGTTTAATACTACTATGGAATAGCCAAAACATGCCCATTATGTTGGGAAAGGTGCCAGGCAAGTCCATTATGTTAGGGTGAACAGAGTAAGCTAAATTTTGTAAGTAAATAATTCAATTTAATTTTTTAAAAATAAAACTTGATACCTTTAAAAATCCAAGTTTTGAGATTTGTTATAAAATTCAATTCCTATACAATTTCTAGCCTTGGATAGTGTGGTGTAATGTGTGAATTGAATTGGACCCTATTTTCAAACCAAGCCCAAAGATTCTTGAATTTGGAAAAGTTAGTGTCAAAATCAAAAGTGCAGGAATTGAAAAATGAAAGAATCGGGCTTAAACCTGAACCCAAATAATCAATAATGTTTTTTTCTTCTAATTGTCAAAGTTGAGACTTAAGCTTCTTTGAAAAAGGGAAAATTGGACAACATTTGGTCCATACCAAGGGATTGGTTAGATTTTCAAGTTTGTCCTCAATGGGAGAATTGGGTATCCACTCGATATTTCCTAATATGCCAAAACTAAATGTAGATAGAATGAGAAGGAAGAATGAAGAAAAAAAACCCAAAATTGTTACAAATATTGTGAATTGATACTCAGTGTCATGAAAGAGTACTCAATTTCACTTATTTTCTAGTTATACACTTACATTATGGATAGGGAAAGGCATTGTTATTAGTGTCTTCCCCTTGCATAATGGTTTGAGGGCCCAAATGCACTTACACAAACTTTCCCTACACAATAATAACAACATCCCCAATTAGCTTACAGAAAAATTTCTTGGTTTCTTATGGAAAAAATCTCTTGCTCAAAGATGGCTAAAGAATTGCACCTTGTAAGATGTCTTGAAAATACACTATGCTCGTCCACTGAAATCATAATGAATAAAACAAGGGTAATGTTTAGAAACTTTGCTTAAGTTTGTTTAAGGGGGTGGTTTTTCTCAGAAACACTGAAGCTTAACCAAAGGGGTGACACCGCAAAACATTCAATGAAAACCAAACTTGAAGGACTACCAAGTTCAATAAATTGTGCACAAATGGGTTGAGTGGAAAGATGTGGAGCCCTAGTGGAATCTTATGCAATTTAATAGTCCTCAATATTCACACACATTTGCATGTGCACCCAAAACTATATATATATTTTACAAATTAAGTTTTATAGCCCTGATAAGATAATATAGGCAATTCTAGAAGCAAGAATAATTCTGGGATGTAATCATCATTATTCTATGGAAGACCGAATGTTAGTCATGGAGTGCAAATGGAAAAAAAGGTTGATTTTTCTGTTTTAAAAAATTTATAAAAAAAAAAACCCAATTGGAGATCCCAATCAAAACCCAAATAAAATCAGGGGAAAGGAGAAAAAGATGATAATGGGTGGAACACTCATATTGCTCTCTAAAAGTGGGATTTGATGTGATTTGAGCATTTCTCGCAACAACACTTTCTTTTTTTTGACATTGTGGTCCCCAGAGGAGAAAACCCAGGATTCTCTCTCATCATGATTCAACAGTAAGCAAGTAGTAAGTTGCCTACTTGTTTTACTTCAAGTTTGTGCTTGTATTACTGTTCAGCTGAATTTTTTATACATTTATTAAAATATTTAATATAAAAAAAGGGTACCCATTTTGAGGAGAGAGAGAGAGTGCAGGAATTACTATGCAATTTTGTAGATTTTTTTTGCATGGTGAGCAAGCATTTGCAGGAACATGAAGGTTTTTTTTTCTTTTTTTTTTTTGCATTTGAACATCCAAAACAAAAAAAGCGCCCCCTTGTGTACCAGTATATAAGTTGAAGTTCAGTCCACACAGTTTTGAAGAGAAATCGGGAAGTAGTGCAGTGCTTTCCTTCATCTTCTTGTTTGGCATAAATTCCTTTGTCTATGGTCAATCACAATTTTGCAACTACAAGTTTGGAACACACACACTAGTGTGCAAGATCTCGTTGAACCATCATGGTATGTATGATGCACTTTGCAAGCCTCCGATTCTGTAAAGACCCGCTCTAATCCCAATTTCATGTTTTCTGAGAACCAGAATTTTTCAGTACTGATTTGAGCACCGACAGCTTTTGATTTTTGTTAATGAAATCGGTCTCTTTCTTTTTCTTTTTTCTTTTTCACTGCACTTTCCTCATTTGTTGTTGGTCTAAGTTTGATAACCCATCATGATCCCAAGTCTTTAGTATTGCAACCACAGTGTCTGCTTATGTCAAGGATCAATCTAACGACAAAATTGATTTGTGGGTTTGAATGGATTCTATGAACCAGAAGAACTCATTGAAGGAAGAGAACAAGCAGGAGGAGCGAATTGATGTGGGAGGAGATCAAGTCTCAGAGTTTGTGCAAGATGACTCCGTGGATTTCAAAGGCAGGCCATCTGTCAAGGCCACCTCAGGTCGTTGGAGAGCAGCCTACTTCATCATGGGTAGGTAGTAATGGGTGCCATTCAAACTTGATTCAAATCATTTACAAGTTGGTAGACATGTAGTTTTGTTTAACATACAAAGTTTGGTCAACTTATTATTATTATCATGGCTTAAATTGATAGTCATGGATTACAGCCGTAAGGTGAACCTACTAGGGCATTATTGTTTGTGGCTCATTTGTGAACTCTTGAGATTTGAGCAACCGAATTGGGTGGATGTCCACTTTCTCAGAAAAGAAGCAGTATTGATCAGTAGCCAGTTCTTCATGTTGAAACTGCAAAACCCATGTTATAGTACTTGATGTTGATTTATCAAATTTGCTGCATTTGGAGTGGGCAGGCACTGAGCTGTTGGAGCGGTGTGCATACTATGCAATTTCACTGAATTTGGTCATATACCTTGTGGAAGTACTCCATGAAGGCACTGGACAGTCAGTCAAAAATATTTTCAATTGGGGAGGTATGTCAAATCCACTCTTCAAAAGGAGGAGCTGTGTGAAAGTTTCCCAACCCCTCCCACACAAAGGAAAAAAAACAAACAAACCAGAAGAATGTTTAAAAATGTAAGTGTTTAACAGGCAATGAAATTACAGCTTCCAACAAAATTAACCAAGTGATATGAGAAGGAAATTAAGCAGGCAGAAAATGCATGTTATGCATAACTAAATTCACATTCAAGCTTGTCACTCTTTCTTCAGGTCTGCTCTGATGGATGATCAATTCTATCATCAGTTAGGTAAGGTAGTAGTTCTTATTTGAGGAGTAAAAGCACGAGCTTGCACAGAAAACGAAAAATCAGAAATGATCAAACCACCACCCACATGTTCTTTGCACACAAAAGAAGGAAAACTGTGTGAATTTGCTAAGTTCTAGAGGAACACATAACACAGGTAGCCACCACCTCACGCAATTCTTGCAACAAGCTGCCTCATATAAATACTGGAATTCAACAGGTGTGTCATGGATTCTGCCTTTGCTTGGTGGGTTCCTTGCGGATGTGTATACTGGCAAATACCGAATGATCATAATTGGGCTCTGCATTTACTTTCTGGTACATGTTCTTTACACCTCTGGGAAAAGAAAAACCTCTCAAAGATTTCTTCTTTAGATACATGTTTGGTGGTACTAGGAGGAGCATGATCACACTACCTATGACTTTTGTATGGGATTTTTTTGGTGCAATTCAGGGACTTCTCTTCTTGACATTGGCAGTCAGTCTTCCTTCAATGAAGCCACCACAACAGCCTGCTTGTGCTTCTTCAGAGAATTGTCAATTTCTTTCAGCAACCCAAACACAGATTGGGTTCTTCTATTTTGCCCTCTATCTGGTATCTGTTGGAGTGGGGGCGGTGAAACCCTGTCTTTCAGCACTTGGAGGTGACCAGTTTGATGAGGATGACGAGATTGAGAGGCCCTCAAAGCGATCCTTCTTCAATTACTGGTGGTTCCCGATCATCGGAGGCAGCACAATTGCACTCACATTCCTTGTTTACGTGGAAGATCATGTGAGCTTTGGGTTGGGTTATGGAATTCCCACTGCTGGTCTTGCAATTGCCATTCTCGTCTTCCTTTCTGGAACTCCTTGGTACAGACTCCAGCGTGTGCTCCAAGGAAGCCCTCTTACACAAGTAGCCCAAGTTCTGACTGCTGCAGTTCTCAATTTCAGAGTGGCAGTACCCACTGATCCATCACTGCTTCATGAGACAGATATGCAGAAGCAGACCAAGAAGAATCTGAAGAGGAGACACCTTCTCCACACTGATTCCTTAAGGTAAAAAGATTGTTGCAACTTCTTTCATAAATATTGGGTTGATGTGTTTTCTTGTGGGCTACCTTGCATTTTGGTAACTTGTTTTCTTCTTCTCAAACCTTTGCTTGGTGTGTTTGTTTACACAGTCATGAATTCTCAAAGCAGTGGTCAATCAGTTCAATTCTGAAAGTGTCAGAACTTGGGGGTGATTCCAACTTTGAATGCAGGTTTCTTGACAAGGCAGCCACTCCACGCAACTGGAAAGAAGAGGATCAACAACCAGATTACTCCACAAAAGTATCACCAGACATTGAGAGAAGAAGTGGTAGTAGTACATTGTCAAATGTCAGCACCAGCAAGTCTAGTCCATGGCGTCTTTGCACTGTAACACAAGTGGAGGAAGTGAAGCTACTTGTCAGAGTGATGCCGATCTGGGTATTCACTCTCATGTTTTTGGTTGTGGTTTCCCAGTCATCCAGTTTCTTTGTGTCGACAGGAAAAACAATGGACTTGTCAATGGGTCCTCATTTCAAAATCTCTGCTGCAAGTATGGATCTAGTAGCCAACATCACTGCTCTTCTTATGATACTTGTATATCAATTCTGCTTCGTCCCACTTGCTCGTCGGTTCACAGGCAATGAAAGAGGAATTTCAATGCTACAGCGGATTGGTGTAGGACTGGTGATCTCTATCATTGCCATGATAGTAGCTGCCATTGTCGAGAGGAAGCGATTGCAGCTGATCAAAATTCATGGGTTGCAGAACAACCAAACTGCACCAGTACCTATGTCTATTTTCTGGCTCACTCCACAGTACAGCATTCTTGGACTTGCTCAAGTGTTTTCCTACTTGGGTTTGCTTGAGTTTTTCTATGATCAAGCTCCTGATGGCATGCACAGCATAGGCTCAGCTTTATTTGCATCAAACACTGGAATTGCCCATTTCTTGTGCACTGCCATTGTTGACATTGTTACCAGTGCAAGCGGCAGTCAATCTGGATCAGGTCATCATCAAAGCTGGATTGTCAACAACATCAATAAGTGCCGTGTGGACAAATACTATTGGACACTTGCTGCCTTGAGTGCAATCAATTTCTGCATCTACCTTGTTGTTGCCCATTGGTACACTTACAAAAAAGTACAAGTTCATGAGGATGATGCAGAGTCAAGAAAAGTGGTGTTGCAATTGACCAACGAACCAAACCGGCTTGTAGAGGCTTGAACAAATTACTAAATCCTTTGCAGTGTCTGGGGTTCAAGATCTACTTCAATAGAGCTCTCTCACAATCAAACACAACAACAAAATTGAACAACACCCGACCACTTTCTTCTTGTGAGCCATGTTCTTGTAACCCACCCACAACATGGCTCACAACATGGTTTTACGATCAAATTGCTTCAAGAAGAATTATGGGTTTAGACTACAACTGATCCCCAACAGAAACACATTGTGTGCTGCCGTTTCACGATTCTCAAATCATCTAGTAGCGAGTCTTTATGTGACAAAAACATTAGGCTTAGAGCATAACAAAGTTGATAATGAAATTGCCTTTGTTAGGGTTGGATATAAAATAGCAACAAAACCCATTGTAAAATTGTGGAACATGAATGTTTTTGGTTGGATGGTTCCATGCTTTCTCTACCTATTAGCGCTCTTCACTCAAATGGGAGTTCACAATCAACACGAGTTGGGTAGGTAGACACAAAGAAAGAGTTGGTGTGCAACAATCCCAATGTAAACACTTGATACAATAATGTTTTTATGTTGTGTAGTATGTGGACTTTTTGGAATTATGTAATTACGTAGTTTTGAACAAGGGGAAATCTACATTACATGCAATAAAACATAACTAAAAGTATATTCATGAGAATATGGGCAATCAAAGGACCGGAGTAATCTGCATTGCAAAAGATCAAAAGGCTATGTAAAGATGTTACATTTAAGTATTGTGTGTTCATTTTCCTATCTCTTCTTAACATGAAGGAAGTAGGAGGTACATCAATCACTTCCTACTTTCAAGGAATTCCAAGGGATGGGATGAAGTGGACAACATAAAGTTATAGGTGAAAATTAGGGAGAGGGGAGGGAGAGGGTTGGGTAGTTAATTTCTTCTCTTTTCCAAAGGGGTTGAAACTAATTCCAAAGGGCAAGGGAGAAGGTTGAGGGGGGAGTTTTTGGACATGGGAGGGGGAAGGTTTGGATGTTTCTAAGGGTATTGGTTGAGGTCTTTTCTTTCTTCTTTTTCCAAGGAGTTGTTCCTGGGGTGGGGTGGGGTTTTCTCCCTTTTTTTTCCCCCTCTTTCCAAAGGGGCATTGCATCTTTTTATAATATTTCATAAAAATATTATTTCTAAACATAGCCTCTTGTGGTAGCGCCCCTTTGTTTCATGTCAACTCATTTGTGGGGGGTTTCTAACCCTTAAAATTTTGTAGCTTAACAATATTGTTGCTTGCCACCTTCTCAAAAAGGACTAGGAAATAGAAAGGTTCATATAAAACAAAATATTCTTTTGTAAAATGCTGGAAACAAAACTAATATTTTATGGAGTCTACAAGATCAAGGTGTCATAGTGTATCACTTGAAGCAAATTTTGGACTTGGTAAAATGGCTTTCTAGGTTTTCACTATCGATGGGTTAAAAGTTTAAGATTGATTGTTTGATACAATATCTTTGGTTCTAAGTTCATTGAATTGTACAAGATTGAATCTTTAGCTTTAAATATAAATTGCAATGTTAATGAGGATTACGTTACCAAACACTCACTAATGCATCATATTCCATCAATTGTGGTTCATTGAAACCCTAAAAACCTATCATGTGAATCCTTATTTCTTGTGGCATTATCTCAATGACTACATATACGTAAATAAGTGAATAAATATCATAGGTAAGTAGATAGGAAATATAAATGGTTATTATGTAAGTTGGTAAGTAATGTTGACACAAATGCACTCATATTCTGTCTTTAAACACTAAACATATACTCTTATTGTCAAATGTTGCATTTTCTCGAAATGTTTTTAAACATGATTACTAGTTGTGTGATTGTAAATAAATGGTAAGTATTCAAGTTAGCACACAAAGGGAAATCAATTCTTGCTCATAAATATTGTAAAAGTTTAATTTGTTTTTATATCTCCATTTTGGAATGCATGTGTTTTATGTTATGAACTTTATTGTCAACATGATATTGAAATGACAATGGTTGATACTATTGTAAAGATCATGCATGCCTAATCATTGAAAGGTTCTAAATATTTCACCTTTTTTTTATAGATGACATGTCCCACTACACCATGATTGTCTTTTAAACACAAAAGTGAAGTATTTTGAAAATTTTAAGATATATAAGGTGATTGTTGAAGATCAAACTATAAATAATCTCAAAGTTATTCATTATGTTGGTGTGGGGCGAGGTACATTTCCCATGAATTCAATGACTTTTGTGAAGAATTTGGAATTCTATGTCAACCAACCACCACATATATTCTTCAATAGAATGGAATATCAAAATGGAAAAACCAAACTCTTGTTGAGAGTGCAAGATGCATGTTCAAATTAGCACAACTTCCCAAAACATTTTGGCCAAAAGGTGTAGCTCTTACATTTAAAAATAAATTAAAAAAATTGATGTCTTTTGTACCCAATACTACTCCTTTTATAGTTTGGTATAGTCAAAGACCTGACCTAAACAACCTTCAGGTTTTTTTAGTTTCCTACCCATGTACATGTGCCTAATGAAAGTTAAAACTTGAATATAATTTTTTTCCTTGTATAATGGTTGGGTACGGGGAATAAGATGGTGCTTACAAAGTTTATAACAAAGGGCAAAAACAAGTTTTCTAAATAGTGATGTTTTTTATGAAACAACATTTGATTATGTTATAGAAGGAAATAATTCAATAACATGAATTGAAGGCAAATAACCAAATTTGGTAATTGACCACCCAAATGCACAAGACATAGAATATGAATATATTGACTTCATTAATCATGATAAAATGTATATTCAAAACAATCATATCTTTGATCAATAGATTGAACTTAAAGTCCAAATGTTTGAGGGTTATTTAACTCCTTCCAAGTTTGCATTAGAGGACATTACCAAAACCATTATTCAAATGCCAAAGAGATTGTTAAAGAAGTTCAACATAAGGTTTAAAAGGTCAATTCAAACAAAAAAACCATCCTTGAAGTTAAAAGAATATATGAACAATGCCTTTATTATTTTGGCACAATTGGATGAATCATATGCAATTTAAGAGGCCTTGTCAAGTCTTCAAGCTAATAAATGGCAACAAGATTTCAATTTAGGATATGATTATTTAGTGAAAAATTGAATTTGGACTTTAGTGGATCTTTTTTCAAATTGGTCCACAATCAATTGCAAATGGTTTTAAAGAAAACATACAATGTTGATGGTTGAACTGTGTGATTCAAGGTAAGATCGGTGGCTCATGGCTTTTTACAAGTTGAAAAAATAGATTACCAATATTTGTTTTCTCCGCTAATAAAAAAGATTTATTACAAGTGATTTTTTCTTTGGTGGCAAATTTAAGTCTTGACCTTCATTAAATGGATGTCAAAATGACTTTCCTAGATGGGTACTTGCAAGAGAAAATTGATATCAACCAACTAGAAGGTTACGTCAAGGTTGGCAATAAAAACAAAGTTTATAAGTTCATTAAAATAATTCATGGATTTAAACAAATTTCATATGCATGGTAAAAATAAATTGATGAAAATGTCTCCTTGCTTTCAATTTTTTGAAAAATCCACCTAACTTTAATGTCTACATTAAATGCGATGAAAATTTCTCTATCATTTTAGGCTTGTAGGTTTATATGTGGATGATTGTATACTTGCTAGAAATAATTTATCATTTCTTATTACAACAAAGGTGAATTATCAAAAGAATTTGGCTTGACCAATAATGGTCCACTTGGATATTGTCTTGGTACACAAACTTGTTTATCGTCACTATAAGAATGTGGGGATATTTTTGTTTCAAGAAAAGCACGCAAATAATGTGCTTAAAAATTTGAACATGTCTTTATGCAAGCATGTTTCCACACCCATGAAAATGGGAAAACTTTTCAAAGACATGACTTTTGAAAATATTGTTGAAAAGGATGTTAGATGGCAACAATTCCTTATTTAAGTGTAATCAAAAGCTTAATGTACATCATGATATGCACACGTCTTGATCTTGCATATCCTATGAATCATGTTTCTCAATTTGTGTCCAATCTTGGAAATGGGCATTGGTTAGCTATCAAATGAATATGTTGATATTTCCAAACTCCAAAAGGTTTTGGATTAAAGTATGGTGAGCTAATGAAAATAATTCAACAAATCACCAAACACCATATTAAGTTGGTGTGACGTTGATTAGGTCATAGATATTGACAATTGATATTCAATCATTAAATACGTCTTTTGTTTGAATTGGGTTTAACATTAAATATTCATTTTGTTGAAATTGGTTTCTTTCCTTTTGGTAGATCAACATACTCCCAAGTTCCATTCTTCTCAATTGAATTGATTTCCTATTTGATAATGTTAAACCATATGTCATTCTCCGTACATCATTGAAGATTTGTGGCTTTGTTTCAACTTAACACTAGTTCAAAAATGGAATGTAGTTCATTAACTTAAATAATTATGAAACTTTAAAAAATGAAATTAGTTCACTTCATCTCAATCATTTCACTTTGCTTAAAGTTATGTCATTATAAGGTCACAATGTAATCATTATAATTCATTACTAATTGAAATAATTCATTATAATAAATAAGTTTATTTTTATGTTGTTTTAAATACCCTAAGTTATTCTACCCTTTGCTATTATAGGTTATTTTACTCTAAAATATTTTAAGTTATCTACTAGAAATTATTTTTACCTATTTTCAACTATTCCACCTTAGGCTATTGTGCCCTATGTCATTTTGGGTTATTTTAGGCTATTCCACCTTATGCCATTTAAAGTTATTTTAGGGTATTTTTTATTATAAAATATTCCACCATATGTTATTTTATATTATTTTAGGTAATCCATTATAATCTATTTTAGGCTATCTACCTTAGCTTATTATTGGAACTTATTCTAACCTATTCCACCCTAAGTTATTTTAGGTTATTATAAGTTATTATAGTTTAAGTTGTGCCCGAACTTAAAGTTACATAACCTAAAATAACCAAAAATATCATAAGGTGAAATAGCTTGAAATTAAAATTAAAAAAAAAACTTAAGGTGAAAGAACTTACATTATATAAAAGAACCATCTTTTGCAATTGTCTTGTGTAACTAAAAATGTTGTATGTAATTAAAAATGTTATATGCAATTTTCTTAGTCATGACACCTTTAGTTGGGTAAGACAAATTGCAAAAGATATATATATATATATATATATAGGTTATAATATAGCCAATAATAGCTTAGGGTAAATGCCTTTGAATAATTAAAAAAGGAATAACCTAAAATAGTTGAGAATAACCTAAAAATAAAATAATCGATAATAACCTATGGTGGAATACCTTAGAATAATTTATGGTAAAATAATCAATAATAACATAGGGTGGAACTTAAAATATCTTAGAATAATATAGGGTAAAAATTTATTTATAGCTAAGGTGGAGTAATTAAAAATAATTGAAAATAGCCTAAAGTAGAATAGATTAAAATAACTTAAGGTTAAATAGCTTAAAAGAACATAAAATGGAACAACTTAAAATAACCAAAAATTTAACCTATAGGTGAATAGGTAGGTAATATGTAGGTAGATGGGTCTATAGGTAAGTAGGTTGGTGATAGGTAGGTAAATGAGGCTAATAATCATTAGGTAAGTTGATAGGTCATAGGTGGGTAGGTTGTAGGTAGGTGAATGATAGATAACATTGGGTTGGTAATAGATAGGTAGGTAATCTTTGTTTCATCAAACATTACATCTTTACTCAACATTATGGTTTTCTTCTTAAATTCAAATAGTCTATACACATTCCTTCTATCATTGTAACCAATAAACAAACATTTGCATGTCTTATTCTTTAATTTGTTTCTATATTCTTTGGGTACATGAATATAAACAAAACAACCAAATGTTTTGAGATGGATAACTTGAAGTTTATTTTTCATGTATTTTTATTCCAGTGCATGACACCCTTGTTGACTTGCATTACTCCCTTGTTGACAAAATATTTGGTTATGTTAATTGTTTCTAACCATAAATCGTTAGGTATGCCTTGTTCTCCACCACCATATTCCTTGTTTTTTTCAATTCTTTTTTTTTGTTATTATAAGTTTTATTTTGGTGTTAATGCAAGCTTGTTTTTATTGCCACTTGTTTTATTAACTTCATAGAAATAATTGAATTCCTTAAATAAGAACTTGCCCCTCCCCTTATATGTCTTCAAAAATTTGATTATCTTCTTTCCCTCCTTTCATTTCTTTGAACATGGCAAAGGTTTCACTTTTAAAAATACACCCAATTTTTGGGAGAGAAATTGTTCATAAATACAATAAACTATTTAGAATCGTGTATAAGTGATGTTTTTGGCATGGGTCCTACTATATCAAAATGAACTAACTAAAATGAATGTTTTTTTAATTTTTCACTTTTTATGTTGCTTCCTTGTGAAATATTCATCACATACAATTTGCTTTGAATTAAACACAAACATTTGTATCACTTTGTCTTTTCTTAACAAGTGGTTAAAACTCTTGGGTGTCTATATGACCATATTTCTAATGCCATGATTTTAGGGGTCATTAAGTTTGCATATTTTTATGTTTATATGTAAAAAGCCCATTGTTTTTGTCTCTATACCCCACACCTACAATCTTCTTATTATAGATATTATGGAACACCCAACATTTTCCATTAAAAAAATATAATATTTATTTTATTGATCAATGATTTCACAAATATTAGAACTTTAAAAATGACACATACAAAACATTTGTCATATTTATCCCTCTAATCATGATTTTTTCCTCCAATATTTCAACTAATTTCTTGCCTATTGTTCTTCCTAATATAAAATCTAGGTTTGACTTACTTCATATTATGTGTTGGGATGTTGTAAAATTGACATACCAACTATAATTACAATGCACATTAATTATTGCTTCTAAATATCTTCTACTTCAACAACTCTCTCATCTTCTTTTTTTGATTCTCTTCAACTATGTTTCTAAACATTCCTCTTGATGGAATTGTCTTATGGTAATGGTAGTTGTGTGCTATGCAACCCTCCTTGCCATAAACATCACACACAAGATCAAAATTTCCAACTACTTCTATGATGTTTTGAAGTACTTTTCATCCTCTCCCTTTAGTGCTTCATCTTCCTTTGCCATTTTGACTTCCTTTAGAAGTCCCCCCCCCCCAATTGATTATTGTTTAAATCAAACGTTGAATGGGTTATTAAAGACTTGTGAAAACAAAATGTGTAGAGTATTAGCTTAATCAATGTGTTGCAACTTTTGAATGACTAAATGTTAGG
>Ga0209208_10009157_pt1 | contig 13063 bp, 6 predicted proteins | sample S1TSphfallax_3_FD_187694 | JGI IMG/M metagenome (GOLD analysis project Ga0209208, IMG submission 187694) | Host-associated microbial communities from peat moss isolated from Minnesota, USA - S1T2_Fd - Sphagnum fallax MG (SPAdes) (version 2) | ecosystem: Host-associated > Plants > Peat moss >...
ATCAATTCACTAATCTTATATATGCCCAACCTTTTTGCACACAAATACATTGGAATACTAACTTGGTTCTTTCCTTGCACTCTTAAGAATATTTTGTTATCCTAAATATCCATAATGAATGAAAATTGGACAATGATGAAATGGTTATGTGTGAATTGGACGATGATGAATTTCATTCATTATGGATGAAAAGTGAAACTTGTGAATGAATTTCATCAATAAACAAAAAAATTATTTACAATTTTTTTGAATTATTATAAATAGTTTCAAAACTTTTTATTATTTTATTTATGTTTGGGACAATGGTCATCACCTACAACAACCAAAGACAAGATCCCATTATAATATCTTTAAATCATTTACTTTCTATGCCTTTTTGGTGCATCACACTTTACACAAAAAGCCTTTCAAGTACTCTTACCTACTAAAGTTGTAGTACATTAATAAGAAGACAATGTGGCATAAACATCTTTTCAAAGAAAGGAAAAACCACAAATAATTGAACCACACACAATTGAGAATTGTGATTAGAGTATGACTCTTAAACTTACAAATCTCTTTCCCTCTCAAACACCCATCTTGCAACGCATGTTTTGCCACTCATCTCCTCCAATTGACAAAAAAAAAAAAAGGTAGAACTTGAGAATAACAATGCAAGAAGCACATAAGATGAATCAAGAGATGACAAATTGCACAAATTAGCCTAAATTGTTGCAAACTTTTTCACATTGGACATTACATTTTCAAACCACCATTGGTTTTTTTTTTTGTTTGTAATAATATAAGCCTTAGAAAAAAAAAGTAGTTGGATTGAAATCTCTTCAAGAGCCAAGACTTGTGAACTTCCCAAGGGCTTTTGACCCTTGAGCCTTCTAGAGGCGATCGTACCTATAAAAGTAGGTGTTATCTTCAAAACCTAATTCACCCATTCAGACTCCATAGATGAGATAGGTGACACTCTTTTCGTATGCAATTCGTATGCTTTAAAGTACTACTTGTTGGGCTGCCCAGGGTGGATTCCAATTCTGAGTGAGGGCTGGCTCAAAGGCAAGCCTAGAATCAGAATCCGTCACCCAGGGTGGATTCCAAATCTAGCACGGGCAAGGATTTGTTTGGAATCCACCCTGGATGGCCTATTATGGGACATAACAAGACAGTGAACACCTCAGGAACATAGCAAAATTACACGGGGAAGATGGCAGAATCTGCCAGCCACACTCATTCTGCAATTCTGTAGACTTAATAAGTTGTTTGTAAATTGATAATAAGACCCCTCTGCCTTTAATGGTATCCCAATGATACTCTTCCACACCACAGTTATGTTATGTTAGGGCAAGTGTGATTCCACATTAATTAGGTGTTGGGGATCATCTAAGTTCAATCTTCTTCTTTTTGTTGGGATGGGCATCTCTGATTGGCCCATCAATAAATAAATAAATAAATAGATCAATAATCAAGCATTGGAGAGTCTCAAAATTAGATATATTGTGATCTTCTCCCTTTGGACTATTCATATAAGTTGCAAGACTAAAACCTAGTGCAAGGCATAGGGGTCGAAGTGAGGGCCACACTTTTTATATAGGTTGCAAGAGTAAACTTGGGGCAATGTGAAGCACGAGTAGCTTCAATGAAGTGACACCTTGCTTTTGTGAAAAACTTCCTTCATGCGTTTGTTTGTGTAACATGTGAAGCAAGAGGTGTCTTCAATGAAGTGGCATCTTGCCTCAACAAAGTTGTTCAAATTTACTTCCTCCCCAAGGGTGCATGCAACCTTCTTCATTGCAAAATTCTTACCTATCTATTTTCTTTGTCATTTTTGGCCTAAGCTAATGCAAGGGCATGAACTTATTCATCCTTCCCTTTGGCACCCCTTCACAATATATGATATTATATTGTGATTCACATTGAAAACAACAAATACCAAAAAAATTCATCACCCATCAACCACCTTCCCCTAAAGAAAAAAACTAGGCCTCTTGAATGCATGCTGCAATGCCTTATTGGTTAAACATAATTTATAGTTCTAATTGTCTTCATCACCTATTTTTGCCTTAGCCTAATTCCCCCTTCCTAGAGTTGGGGTACATGTTAATTAGTTGAGAGGTGCATTTCAAGATGACAATTTATTCGTGTAATGAGTCTCTTTGATTGGCTCATTGCCAAAAAGTTATGAAACCTTAGAGAGTTTGCATTATGAAGTATTCACTCTAAACATAGAAACGTATAAATACCAATATTCTCCCAGGTTTATACATTTCAAGAATACAATGTTCGGCAAAACATATGGGACAAAGTGAGGTGCTCTTGGGAACATGCTGAGGAACACATTGAGAACTTGGGGGAACTTGTTGGTAACCCATTGGGAACTTGATAGAAATATAGTGGCAACAAATTGGGCACAACAAAAATCTTAAAGAAAAAGAATTTGGGTATATTGGATGCTGGGCAGAATTTCTATTCCCTATGGTGTTCATAGGGGCATGAATTGTGGGGCAATAGTGGTATCATGGCACATCGTTCGTACCCACATGCAACCATTCTATGACAAAGCACTCCCCCAAGAAATTTTGTAGTGTAATTGGAGGGCACCTTATGCTTACAATAGGCCTCTTACGTATATAGCTGTAAGGTGCATTCTACTCCTACCACCTGGTCCTAAGCTTATGTATGTAGGTGTAAGGTGCATTTTGCTCCTACCACCTTGTCCTAAGCTTATTATTGAGTGAATGCCCAACCTAATGGAATTACTCTACAGGTAATGGTTTTCATGTGGCCTTACTTGCCTCTTTGTAGTCCCCTTATAAGCACAATAGAGGGTCTTCTTGGGTGTACCTAACCTAACTCGGGCCACAATTTGAATGAATTTATAGTATAATGAATTATTGATCATTTCATTCAAATGATTAAGTAGATTCCTAATGAACTAAACCCACATTTTTACTTGTATTATTTGTAACATAATTATTGATCACAAAGTTATAAACATTAACATATTTAGTTAATTTAAGCTAGCTTAAACTAACCTAGGTTGGCCTAAATTAACTTAGGCCACTAACCAAATGTATTTAGGTTAAATTAAGTTAACTTATGTTTCTTTAATCTATTGTAAACTATTTAATATAACCTAGCATTATTTAGTTTAAAATATATTTAACCTAAGTTAAATTTAAAGGCTAATTTAAAAGTTAAACCTATTACAGGATAAACCTAGAGGCTAAACTTAAATTAAACTTAAAGGTTAAACCTAAATTAAACTTATAGGCTCAAAATAAATTAAAATTAAGTAAAAATTATAAATTAAATTTAAAACTAAAAATTAAACCTAAGCAAAACTTAAAAGTTAAGTTTATAAGCTAAATTTAAATTAAACATTAAGCCTGAACTTAACATAAATTTAAACTAAATATAAAAATTAATCTATGATAAACTTAAAGGTTAAACATTAACATTCATTACTACCAAAGTGAGGTGCAATTTATTAGCTTAAATCATTATGGGACCTTAAAAGTGAAATAATTTCATTGCATTTTATTAATTTCATCCTGGTAAAAGTTATTTTAATTACCTTACAATATAATGACTATCAATAGCCTATGATATTATAACATAGAATATTAAACAATAATGCAATAATCACCAATAGTTGTAATATAATACATAATATCAAATAATAACTTATAATACAATAATCATTCATAAAATAATCATTAATAATCACTAATGGCTTACAACAAAATAATCACCAATAGCCATCAATATAAAAACCACTAATAGTCATTAATATAATAACAACCAATATCCATTAATATAATAGCCACTAATAGCCATTAATCGAATCGCCACCAATAACCATTAATAAAATAACCACCAATAACCATTAATCGAATAGTCACCAATAGCCATTAATAGAATAGCCATAACCATTAATATAATAGCCACCAATAGCCATTAATAGAATAACCACCAATAGCCATTAATAGAATAACCACCAATAGCCATTAATAGAATAACCACCAATGGCCATTAATAAAATAGCCACCAATAGCCATTAATAGAATAACCACCAATAACCATTAATAGAATAGCCACCAATAGCCATTAATAGAATAACCACCAATAACCATTAATAGAATAGCCACCAATAGCCATTAATAGAATAGCCACCAATAGCCATTAATAGAATAGCCACCAATAGCCATTAATAGAATAGCCACCAATAGCCATTAATAGAATAGCCACCAATAGCCATTAATAAAATAACCATCAATACCCATTAATAAAATAGCCACCAATACCCATTAATGGAATAATCACCAATACCCATTAATGGAATAAGCACTAATAGCCATTAATAAAATAACCACTAATAGCCATTAATAAAATAACCACTAATAGCCATTAATAAAATAACCACTAGTAACCATTAAAAAAATAACCATGAATAGTCATTAATAAAATAACCATTAAAAAAAAACCATGAATAGCCATTAATAAAATAACCACCAATAGTCATTAATGTCAATCACTAATAGTCATTAATGTCAATCACTAATAGCCATTAATGGAGTAGTCACTAATAGCCATTAATAGAATAGCCACCAATAGGCATTAATAGAATAGCCATTAAAAGAATAGCCATGAATAACCATTAATATAATAACCACGAATAACCATTAATATAATAACAACCAATAACCATTACTAGAATAACCACAAATAACCATTACTAGAATAACCACTAATAACCATTAATAAAATAACCACTAATAACCATTAATAAAATAACCATAAATGTAACAGGTACCAATGGCCATAAATAACCACCAATAGCACTAATAAAAGAAGAACCAATAGCCATATATTACCCTATGAAAAAAATCTCAATAAGATATGAATTTTCAAAAATTATTTTTTTGTAATGTTTAAAATGAAATATTTGATAAATAGAATGTAATGTAACATATTATCATAACAAGTGGAGTGGATTGATGGTAAGGGTGTTTTCCTCCATTCCAAAGGTCAAGGGTTGAAACCTCATGGGTGGTGTTATGTCTGGTCAACAATGATATATCAACCAAATATTCTCTTATCGAATTCCTATAATAGGTGCCTAGGTTTATTATGCGGCCTACTTACTTACCTAGGCTAGGTTTTTAACGTAGCGTAGGTAGTGACATGTGTCAATAAATAATAGGTTTTAAAAATCATGAAATTATCAATAATATTATATATTAAATAATTAAAATTTAATTTATTTCCATATTGGTTAGTTAATTAATTAACAAATGAATGGTTTGATAAATTTGTATTTCATTTTAGAGTAAACTTGTTTCACTATGTACTAATGAAACAAGTCATTTTCCATAACAATTGGTCCCTGTTCACTAGGGGGTTAAACAATTTTCCTAGGTAAAATTGTCCAAATTCACTCAAAATATAATGAAACCCAGAGTGAACTATGACACATTTCTTAATAATGACTTTACCTATAAGTTAAACTTAGATGTTAAATTTAAGCTAAACCTAAAAACTAATCATAATTTAAATTTTAAAAATAAACTTAGGCTATTTTTAATTTGAATTGATGTTAACTAAAGCTTAACTTAAGGACCAAGGCTGAACTTAAATAAGCTTAAACAAAATCTAATGTGAATGTACTTTAATATTGGTTCCAAAAAATAATGATCAATGGCATGATGTTGGATTAAGTTTACTTTTGTGGTTCATGTGTAAGTCACAATATTTTAAATCATTTATAATTGGTTGTGATTATGAATAAAAGATGGGATAACCCAATTTTCAATGGTTTTATCCTTGCATGGATCCATGTGAATGCATTTTCTAAAAATGATGTGACATAAAAATTCCAATGAAATTTTCATTTTTCCAACTTGGCATAGAGTCAAACTTCTTTAAGCTTGTTGAAAATAAGACATCCATGCCATTCATGGTCCTCCATGTTCTTAGATATAATGAGGATGTTGTCAATGTAACAAGCCATAAAATTATCCTAATATTCATGAAAAGTATTGTTTGGTAAATGTTAAAATATAATAGTTGCATTTGTGAGGCCAAAAGACATGTATTTGCCATAATGTGTTTGGATTGTTGTCTTCCATTTGTCACCTTTTAAAATATGCACCAAATTATACAATTCACGTAGATTAATGTTGGTATACATCTTGGTGTGACTTCATTTATACAATAGACCTAAAATTAAAAATAAATAATATCAAATTTTAACAGTAAATTAATTCAAACTAGGATAATCAACACACATTCATAAGGATCCATCCTATTTCTTAACAAACAAAATGAAGGCACCGGTTTAATATTTGGAATGTTGAATGAATTTATTTTAAGCATTTTCACTAATGTATTTTTGAAGTGTAGCAAGTTCATCTTCTCATAAGTTGTAAATGGGTTGAAATGGGGGTTGTGTATGTTCTTCAAAATCAATCGCACAATTATACATGGCTAATGTTTAAGTAAATGTTATTATTATTTTAAAAAACATCCTTGTAATTTTTGTATTAAAAAGGTATTTCATGTTGTATCCTAGGGTCATGTGGTAAAAAAACATATACCAAAAATGCATCTCCTTTCATACTTTGAAATGAAATTTTTTTTTTTATGTTAATCCATTTTTGGATTATGCAAGGTGAGCCATGACAAGGTCCATGTGAGTGAGTGATGGCTTGTCATTCTTTTTAGTCCCATCTTGAAGCTCCAGCACGCCCCTCTACCCCCAAAGTGCTACGAGCCAAGGAGCGTGCCCTAACTTTTTACCTTTTTGCTATTTTCACCTTAGACTCACATTTGAGTCTATCAAGGAGCTTGGAGTGTGTCAATAGGTGAAAATATTTATGAATTAGGTGTCCTTTCAAAAGTCCTCCCCATTCCTATTTGATATGCTTATTGCGATGGGATGGGGTTTGGGAACTTGATGTCCTTTTGTGGTTCGCCCTCTAGGTAGTTTTTTTGGATGTGGGTCCTTCCATTTTGTTCCTTGTATTATTTATTTTTTGGGTGTTTTGATTTATTTATGATTGGTAGGGTTTCATCATTATGACCCTTGTGTATTTTGTGATACTTCAGTTAATAACATTGAATGATAATAATGCCCTTGTTAAAATGCATTCCATTATATAAAACCATCACTTAAAGTCCATTTCCATGGATGTAAATACTTTTTGAAAAGATGCTTAACTTATAAATACTTTCACTTATGGCAATAAAACGTTTCAAAATAAAGATCGCTTGTGCATGCTATAATGCCATTGACATCCTTTGCTTATAAAATGTGTGTAAAATTGAAAAAAAGGCTTCCAATGCCTTTCATTCCCCACACCATGTTGGCACATTGATGAAAAAACATGTCTCCTTATTGGTGTAGACATCCAAAAACCTTCACAGTTAAAGGCAAAAACATGCCCGTTGGGAATTGAACGTGATAAAGACAGCTTAAGTTGCAATTATTGATGCAACCCCATGAGAAAAAAAACCCATGTAACCAAATGAACTTGAGTGGGGTTGACGATGATAACATTTATTAATGTGCAGACATCATTGACTAATAACACAATGTTAATTTGATGATGCGAAGATTATAGGTAGGGGGCGGAAGGACATGGGTTTGTTTTTGTGACACATGAAATCTTGCATCTCTTGCAACAATCGTGAAAACATTTTGGACAACATCATGTGAGGTTGTCCTCTCCCCACCATGTGTGCAATGAAGAAGGCCGATCCCATAAGATTCAAAGGCTTGCTACAAATGTAATGTGATACCCCAATGATTAAAGGATAGGAGAAACCCAACTTAATGTGCATTCCGGTGAAAATAACATTTAAAAGCAAGCGAAAAAAAAATGATTAGGTGGGCTAACAACCAAGCTCCCGCACATGATCTTGCACACGACCTCAAGTTTGTTCAATGTGAATTAAAAGATAAATCGAAAAGGACGTTAATAAAAGGATGATTGTGCAATCTTTTTGAAATGTTTTCTTGAAGGCCGCACCTCTCTTGACCAATTACTCAAAAGGGGTTGCTTCCATTTTGTTCCTTGTATTCCTCCTTTTTTGGGTGTTTTGGTTTATTTATGATTGGCATGGTTTCATCATTATGACCCTTGTGTATTTTGTGATATTTCAGCTACAAACATTGAATGTTAATAATACCCTTATTAAAGTGCGTCCTAGTATACAAAACCATCACTTAAAAGTCCATTTCCATGGATGTAGAGACTTGTTTCAATTCATTTAGTGTAATTGGAAAGTATGCTATTTATTGTATTTTTTCTTTGTTGTTTGGGAGGCATTTCATAAAATGGGATTATTTACTTCACCGCATTTGTTTTCATTTTTTTCTTGTGATATCCACTAGTTATCACAGGAAAAAGAAAAAAAGTTTGAAGCAAGTCCTTATGCTTGATACAACCCTTGGTCATGGGCTTTACTAAAATCACACTTTGCATTCAATTTTTCAGGGGCCTGATTTTGGCAAAGCCCATGGCCTCTCGGCCTTCACAAAATTTCCATAGTTTGAAGTTGTTGGATGAAAACACATTTTTCTTTCATCTATCATGGATAAAAAAACTCTAAATGACGAGTACCTACTACCTAACGTAATCCCAATGGGGTCCTTATGTAAACCCTTAGACAAGGCCCTTATCCCTCCCTATAAACGCCCGGTCTGAAATTTCAACGGTACCCTGGCTCTCGCCGGGAGCTCGAACACACCCTAAATCGAGACATCGGTTGCTCGCTTGACAGCGACATAGCGCACTTGGCTTGCTCCGGAAGAAAGAAAGGTTCACGCGGTCGAGTCTGCTTGTTGTGGAGTACCACGCAAGGTTAGTCGGCACTACTCTGCTGTTGCCTCAAGAAGCATGCAAGTACCGAAATACCAAGGAAAAGACAGATTTGAAGATGGCTTAAGCAACAAGAAGAGCTCTTATATTGTGCCCTCTTTGCAATAAATCGGGTGGTTCTCTTTTATGTTCCAGGTGGTTTTTTTCTCCATGTGTTGTGGAGTTTCTTGGCCATGCTTTCATCTGCTAGCTAGAACTTCATTCTTTTCTGTAACAAGGATCTTGTGGAGCATTTGTTGCAGTTACTCAAACAATCAAACCGTGCTGAGAGAGACCACAGTGCAAGAAAGGGTATTCATTCACCGGCGTGTTTGTCGTTAGGGTCTGATTTTTTTTTTTCGGAGGCACGATGATGCGCGTGGTGAGCACGCCATTGCAGGAGCTGGCGCTCACCAACTGCGCCTATTGCTCACCATCGGACATGTCCCGCTATCGCAGGCCCAAATATGAGGATGCCATGGCTCTTGTCAATGGCATCCTAGTCCTCACTCTACGATATCCTTTCACCACTTTACTTGCCTCATTTGTACAACGTGTGCAGAGAATCCATACACTGCTTCTGGATCAAACGCCTCTGCACTCTTTTGATATAGGGTTTGGAGTGACATTTCAAAACAGTGTCTAGGGTTGGCCCCCCCCATGACTTGGGATGGGCTGCCTGCGCTGAAGTGCTGGAACAGATCATGAGATCATGGTGTTGGCATCATTTGTGTGCTGTGGCCACTTGTCTTGCATGCCTTCAGAAAGGAAGAGATTGTTGTACAGGCATGATACTCTGAAGAATTTGTCTACTTGTGCGAGTCCTTTAAGTATGCAGTTGGCAGCTGGCAGCTTGAGTGTGTAAGGCAGGGGCACATTCTGTGTATTTGTATTAGTGCTGGGAAAGATATTATGCATTTCTAGTTTCGAATGTTCCTTATGGCCTTCCTCACTTGAACCCTGCAGAGCTCTATCCAATTTTTTGGAACAATGTCACAGGAGTGTCTAGTTTGATGGGTGGGTTAGTATTTAGGTCGATGTAGTTGTTGAGGATTGCTAAAAGATGGGTTAGGGCTTTGTTTGTTGCATTATGCTGTGGAAGATGTGGCCAGAGAAGGCAATGTTTGTTTCCTTGACCTATAAGTTTACACCGTATGAAGGATTAGCAACAGGATCTCTGGCTCTCAATGCCTACCAGCGCCGTAATGTCAAGGTTTCTGTTGGTGATACTATCTCAGTGGAAAGGTGCATTGCTGAACTCACCTAATCTTTCCTCCTCATCTATCATTCTCTTGATATGCTTTCCAGTTGCCAACTTGACGGAATGGGTGGCAAGTATGCTACCTGAATCTGTACTGAAATATCACCCATGCTACTTTCCGTCATGGTGTATATGTAGTCCTCAACAGAGATTCTCAAGTTCAGCAGGGGTATCATATATATGCAGGGGTATCATATTGGTACTTGAGCGCAATTTGGTGTCTGCAGAAATCCAGTCAGTATGATCAGGGTTGGATCTGCTGGAAATGAATAGCTGCAATCCTGATATGAGCAGGGTCATTTATGTGAGCCTAATTGTCTGTTGGATCTAGTCTTACATTGGATATGGTTAAGTGACTCATGTTTGTAATTGAAGTTTTTAAGCTAGTACCACAAGTAGCTGGATCACTGACATGTGAATCGATGTGGAACATCTCTTTGGCAGCTTTGATCCTCTGTCTGTGTCGAGAATGACTGTGGTGAGCGTTGAATTGGACACATTGATGAAAAACAAGAAGAGTAGCGATCAGGTATCCTAACTGTAATTCTCCTAGTATTATGGGAGCATACAATTTGTGTTGTTTTCAATCCTTGAAGTTCAGACAATTCTGGAAGATATGTTTAGAGTTTGAGTGGTCTTCTGTCATAGGTTTAAATAGCAGAAGTCTTTATCTATACAAATGCTGCATAATGAGTAACATGGGGTTCCAGCTGTGCACAATTAGGTGGTTTACAACTTCAAAAGCATTTGTCATTTCGTATGTCAGCTGCTAATTTCTTTCTCAGGAGTGCAATGGCTAACAAGATTGGACTGTTTGGTCACAGAGTTGAATAAATTGGTCAATCTCCTACTTAATTTTATGACCAACCCTAGAGGCAATTTGACCTACAGTCATCACAGTCAATTTCAAATTTTGATCCTGTATAAGCATCTTCTTATTCAACAGGCAATCTATCTGTGCAAGTCAAGTTTCAAATCATGCTATTTGTGGCCGAATTGTGTTATTGATTAGTGGGGCACTACTGTGCAGGTTGATGCAAGGAATCTTTCTAAGGAACTCATCAAGCGGTTCAAAGGCCAGGTACTGCATTCTGACATCAAGTACCAGAAATTTGCACTATCAGTTTCAAAGTAGGTATCTGCTGTACTATGCAGCTTACTCATTTGTATTTTCGTCAAGATTTTGTTAATGACTGATGCTATGAAACCCTGCATGAGAAGAGTATAATAGAAGGAGCATTTTGTCCTGTGCTAGGGCTGCAGAACATTGGAGTTGTGAGACCTTGAACAGTCTCTGCATCTAATTTTTTGTGTGTTGTGTGTAGGTTTTTTCAGTTGGTCAGAAGGCACCATTTGAGTACCTTGGCACAAATTACTCATTCCATGTGATCAGTATGCTGCTAGATGGCCAGTTAGAAAATGCTGGGAGCACACAGGGTCTATTAGCTCCAGATACACACTTCCAATTTGAAACTGCTGGCAACTCTGGCTTCAAGGTCAGGGATCCACTGCGCAGAATATATTTTTGACTTCACTCATGTGTCTTTACGTAACATACTATAACAGATAATCTGAAACATTCTTTCAGCATCTTCAATCTAGATATCTTGCTCTTGCCACTCAGACTTGAAAGGTTCTGCTCATGTTCATTTCATAGTTTTAATGGTGTGTGTGCAGATAAGCAATCAGTTGGGAGGTCAATCCACAAACATATTCAAGGGAAAAGATTTGAATTTCCAGAAGCTGGGAATTGGTGGCCTGGATGCTGAGTTTCAAGACATCTTTCGACGAGCATTTGCTTCAAGAGTCTTCCCCCCTCACATTATTGCAAAGTGAGAGACGATAAATTGTTACATGGATCAGCATATAGTGTTGCATGTCTCACCGCACTGGAATTTCAGAGTTTGAGAACACGAGTGGTGATCAACCTCCATTATCAGTCTTTCCTTTAATTGGCTCCAGATCAGATTGATTCCAGAAAGCAGGATGGTGTGATTAGTGATATGATCTGATGGCTTTAAGTGAGGTGCATAAATGTATGAACACAGTTAGCTACCCAGATAGAGAGAATCATGTAGTCATAGTGCATGTATCAAAGGTGCTGCAGAGAGCAAATTAGAGTCTTGGATTGCTCACTTTCCAGCTTGGAGGATGTAGTTGTATGCATCTAACAGGTCTTCAATGGGGAAATGTTTGTAGGTTGGGTATTCCACATGTGAAGGGTCTCCTGCTATTTGGACCCCCAGGTACAGGAAAGACTCTCATTGCACGACAAATTGGGAAAATGCTCAATGGCCGTGAGCCCAAGGTAGAGTTTGGCTTCATGGGATGCCTGTTAGGTTTTAGCCTGTGAGGCAGATCAAACTGGACAATAAAGTTTTTTTGCGTACTTTATTCAAAGGTGAAGGTCAAATGATAGGTGTCTTGAGATAATAACCTGCTGCATTGGTTCTTTGAAAGATTGTATTATGGCCAATGCACATACTAACCATTTTATCAGGTCTTCTCTCTACTCTATTCAGGTTGACTTCAATATTAATTGTGGAGAATTTCTCATTACTTTTGGAGATATATACCATGTTGGCATTGCTTGCACTATCAATGTCTGGGTATAGCAATCAGCACATCTAAAAGGTGGCCATCCCTTGAATGCAGGTTGTAAATGGGCCTGAGGTTCTGAGCAAATTTGTGGGAGAGACTGAGAAAAATGTTCGAGACCTCTTTGCAGATGCTGAAAATGATCAGAAGACTCGGGGTGAGTTGTTTACACATCTCCCTTTTGTGATACCCATGAGACATAGTTAAAAAGTTCTCTGGAAGATGCATGTTAGCCTCAAGGTTTTGTGTGCACACTGGCCTTGAACAGTCCAGGTCAAGAACAGGGTGAGTGTACATTTTTGGGTCACAAAAGTGTGCGCTGCAAGGATATTTCCTAGTTATTCACAGGTAT
>Ga0209208_10009158_pt1 | contig 13062 bp, 6 predicted proteins | sample S1TSphfallax_3_FD_187694 | JGI IMG/M metagenome (GOLD analysis project Ga0209208, IMG submission 187694) | Host-associated microbial communities from peat moss isolated from Minnesota, USA - S1T2_Fd - Sphagnum fallax MG (SPAdes) (version 2) | ecosystem: Host-associated > Plants > Peat moss >...
CAACGCCCGCGAGCTGCTCGCCCGCATCCGCGCCATCCGCCGGCGCAGCGAGTCCCCAGCGGCCGCCGACGCGGCAGCGGCCACACTCATCGTCGAGGACCTCGTGCTCGACCCCGCCGCGCGCAGCGTGCGGCAGAACGGCGGGCCGATCGAGCTCACCGACGTGGAGTTCGCGCTGCTCGAGGTGCTGATGCGCTCTCCCGGGAAGGTGATCGAGCGAGAACCGCTCGCCGAGAAGGTGCTGGGGCGCAGGTTCAGCCCCTTCGATCGCAGCCTCGATATGCACGTCAGCCGGCTGCGCAGGAAGCTCGGCGGCAACGGCGATGAGCGCATCAAGGCCGTCCGCGGCACCGGCTATCAGCTGGTGCTGCGCCAAGCGCGCGCGGGGGCCAGGCCATGAGGATGCGCGGGCTTTTCCTCAAGATCTTCGCCATCTTCTGGCTGGCGCAGAGCCTCATCTTCATCATCTCCACCACGCAGATTGTGCGCCAGCGCTTTCCCGGCCCCAGCACGCTCGCCGACGCGCTCGATAGCAATCTGCAGTACGACGGCCAGCTCGCCATCCGCGCCTACGATGCCGGTGGCTGCGCCGGATTCGCCGCCAACGCAGGCCGGCATGAGCCCTCCGGCGCGATGCTGCTCGGCGCCGGCGGCGAGGTGCTCTGCCGCACCTCGGCTACGCTCTCCCTGCCCGGCCTGGTGCCGCACTTTCCCAACCGCGTGGACGGCCGCAAGGTCGGGGAGCACTACGTCTGGCTCGTGCCCGTACTCGCGGCCGACGGCGGCCACGACGAGTATGTGTGGTTCCAGCCTCCCGCGGGGCGGCAGGAGCGCCATCCCAGCCTGCTGCACTATGCCTTGCCCCAGCTCCCGGTGGCCATCGCCGTGGGTGGCCTAACGACGTTCGTGTTGGTGCTGCTGTTTAGCCGTCCCCTGGTGCGCTTGCGCCGGGCAGCACGCGAGCTCGCCCAGGGCAACCTCGCCGCACGCGTGCCGGAGTCGCCCACCCGGCTCATGCGGCCGCACGCAGACGAGTTCCAGGGGCTGGTCCATGACTTCAACCATATGGCCGAGCGCCTCGAGTCGCTGGTCGCGGCACAGCGCCTTCTGCTCCGCGATGTCTCGCATGAGCTGCGCTCGCCGCTCTCGCGCCTCAGCGTCGCGCTGGAGCTTGCGCGTGAGGACGCAGGGCCGGCCCTCGAAGCCCACCTCGCCCGCATCGAGCGTGAGGGCGGCAAGCTCAATCAACTCGTTGGCGAGCTGCTTGCACTCTCGTCGATGGAATCGCTGGACAGCGGCTCGGCCTTCCAGGCCGTCTCGCTCAACCGGCTCTGCGAGCAGGTGCTGCCCGATGCCGAGTATGAGGCGCAGCTACGACCCTGCACAGTCGTGCTTGAGCAGGAGGCCGAGTGCACGGTGCTGGGCGATTGGAACCTGCTCTACCGCGCCGTCGAGAACGTCGTGCGCAACGCCATCCGCTACACCGCGCCCGGCACCCAGGTGACACTCCGCCTGCGCCGCACCTCAGTGGAGTCGAAGCAGCTTGTGGTACTGGAAGTCCTCGACCAAGGCCCCGGCATCCCCGCCGGGGAGGCCGAGCACATCTTTCGCCCCTTCTACCGGCTGGACCACGCCCGCAGCGCGGCCACGGGCGGCTTCGGCGTCGGGCTCGCGATCACGGAGCGCGCCATCCGGCTACACGGCGGCGGCGTGCGCGCCACCGGCCCCGCCGAGGGCGGTGCCTGCATCGAGATGACCCTTCCCGCCGCGCCGTGACTCGCGGCAGCAGGCGGCAGATCTCCGCACCTATACCGGCGGTTGCAGACTGGGAGAGAAACTGACGGCGGCTCAGGAGCTTCTTGCCATTACTCATCGTCGTCACTGGACCTTTCTATCGGTATGGTTTTGCTTCGATCGCCCATGCTTCGCTGCAACCTGGGGCGATGAAGTGCCATGCACTGCAACTTCGATCATGCATAGATGGAGTGCCCCGTCCGTTGCTCGGAGGCAGCAGTGATCGCGACGATGAGACAGGAACAGTCCTGCAGCCTACCCTCCAGCCCGGCGGGACGGATGGTGCAGTGGGCAACGGTTTGGGGCATAGACTCTTCCACGAACTCCTGTCGCACCATATCCATCCATGCATCGCCGAGATATTTGGCAAGGCTTCCAATCAGGATCATGTCAGGGCGCAGAAAATCGCCGATATAGGCGCACAGTTCGCCGACTGAGCGCGCACTGATCTCCAGTACCTCTTTGGCCTCTGGATCACCTGTGCGCGCCAGCTCGCAGATGTCTTTTGAGTCCGGTATCGCAGGCCAGCGCTCTGGGAAGCGCCAGCAGGCGATCTTACCGAGCGCTCCGGCTGCGCAGAACGCTTCCACGCTGCCACGTTTGTTGAATGCCTCCGGGCCCTCCTCGCGGAACCGCGCGTGCCCAATCTCCACATTTTGACCCGCCGCACCGCGATAGATAAGACCATCGAAGACCAAACCGACGCCTAACCCGGTACCACAGGTGAGATAGACCAGCCGGCTGGCGCCGATTCCAGCACCCCAGCGAGCTTCGGCCAAACAACATGCCGCAGCATCATGCTCCACCCGCGACGGCAGGCCGAAGCTCCGCTCCATGATCGCCTTGAGGGGCACGTTGTCCCAGCCAGGAAGATTGGGCGGAGACTGGATAATGCCCCGGGCGGCGTCCAATGGACCGCCGATGGCGGCCCCTGCGGCAACGACTCCCGGATACTTGGCAAGGAGCGTATGAGCATGTGTGCAGAGGTCCTGCACCATGGCAGTCGCCCCGCGATGCGCCAGCGACGGCCATTCCATCCTTCCAAGAATCTCCCCTTGAGTGTTCCCAACCACGGCCGCACACTTTGTACCGCCAATATCAAGGCCAAGATACAGTTCCGCACCCGCGACAGCCCTCTCGCTGAAGCCGGCTTCGCTGCGACCCTGCCTGGGCCCTGGATTCGATCGGGATGGATCGTTGGCGCTCATCGCACTCTCCATGCTGCACTCTCTAAAACGCGTCCGTTTGTGAGAGCACTTTCATCGACCGCTGTAGCTCTTCGGCGGAGGCACTGCTGGTAACTACCACATCGCGCGACTCGCCCGGAAGAAGATCGAAGTAGTTGTCCTCCGCATGGGCATCCGTATCGGTGAAGTCGATACAGACGGCCCGCGCAAACTTTGCCGATGCAAGATGCACGATCTTTTGGGTGCCTGTCCCGGTAACTGTAGCCGTTACCCGCGCCTGCGGCAGCTTCAGGTTCTTTGGAAATTCGTCGAAGAAATGGTCGTTGGAGGAAAGGACCTTTCCCTCCGCATCCGTAAGCTCTGCATGCAGTACGACACCGTCTTTATCGACCCCCGCCAGCAGCTCCGCAAGCGGGATGCGGAACACCACCTGGCTGGCAAGCGGCTTCAAGGTGGCAGCCTGCTCCTTGTGCCAGATCTTCTTGCCGTTGAAGTCGACCAGGGTCAACGTCAGCTTTGCCGGCTCCGGCCGGGTATGATCGCTGACCACATAGACCCCCAGAGCGCCGTCTTCTTCATGGGGACTCACAAGGACAGGCGCATAGAATCGGCGGGCGTAATACTGCAGGGCCTTCCACCGTCCGTAGTAATCGAGGCTTGAGCCGGAGATCACTGGCCAGCAATCATTCAGCTGCCAGTAGATCGTGCCCATTGTGTGGGGCCGGTTCCTGCGCAGATGCTCGGCGGCAATCTGCATACCCTCCGCCTGCAGCACCTGGCTGGCGTAGAGCAGGGAGGCAAAGTCCTTCGGCTCGCCATAGTATTTGATGAGTGCGAGATGAATGATCTCGTTGCCGGCAACATTTTTCTGGTGGGCCAGCATCACCGTTGAATCCAGCTTCATGTCCTCGGGAGCAGCGAATGTACGCAGAGTCCGCATCTCCGGAAAGCCCTGAAATCCGTACTCGCTCATAAGGCGCGGGTACTGCTTCTCATAGAGCGAGAACGGGGCGCCGCCGTGCCATACCGACCAGAAATGAGTGTCCCCAAATTGGTTGTTGCCTTCGGGCGCCTCGAAGTTGTTACTCGGTGAGCTCGGCCAATAGGCCGCCTCGGGATCGTAGCGCGCCACCACCTCCGGCAGAATGCCGCTGAAGAGACGGATATAGTCTCCCCATACCGTATCTTCCTGGTCCTTGGTCAGCGTCTTGCGCCAGTTTGCCCAATCCTTGTGGCCATACCACTTCATCTCAACTTCATTGTTGCCGCAAAACAAGGCGATGCTGGGGTGGTTTCGCAGTCGCGTCACCTGCTGCTCGGCCTCCACCCGCACGTTGTCGGTAAACTCCCTGGTGCCCGGATACAGTCCGCCGCCGTACATAAACTCCTGCCAGATCAGGAGCCCCATCTCATCGGCGATATCGTAAAACTGGTCGGTTTCGTAGTAGCCGCCACCCCAGTCGCGCAACATATTCATGTTGGCGTCCTTGCAGGCCTGCAGCATCTTGCGATAAAAATCCTCCGTCACGCGTGTGGGAAAGCTGTCGAAGGGCACGAGATTGGATCCCTTCACGAAGACAGGGACGCCATTCACGACAAACTCAAAGGTCCTTCCCCACTGGTCATCGTCCCGCCGCAACACCACGGAGCGCAGACCCGTCCGTACCGTCCTGCTATCTTCAGCTACTCCCTTCGCGCCGACCTGGGCGGTGAACTCGTACCGGTCCTGCTTGCCATAGCCGCTCGGCCACCACAGATGAGGGTGTTGCAGAACTAGTGGAAAGACGATCTCATTGCTCCCGGCGTGGAGAGGCACGGTCTGGACGAGCGAAGCTCCTGCGGCCCCACCGAGCGTCTTCTCGGTGACCCGCACCGAGGACAGACCCTCGTGATCGGCTTCAACCGTGACACGGAGGAGCAGACTCGCGGCAGCGGCCGTGATGTCTTTCTGCTCAACAAACACGTCTTCCACGCGCGCATGACTCCAGAACTCCAGCCGCGCTGGACGCCAGATGCCGGCGGTGATAAATCGCGGGCCCCAGTCCCAGCCCCAGTTGTAGGGCGCCTTACGGATGTACGACTGCACGGGCGTCGGCTTCACCTCCGGAAAGATGGGCCGTCCAGAGCCGGAGTCCGGCAGGTGGTAGGGCAGCGCATCCACAGCTGCCTGCATCTTCAAAAACGGCGAGGTGAAGACGATACGCAACGTATTCGCCCCGGGCTTCAGGATCTCCTTCACAGGAACGCGCCAGGTACGGAACATGTTGTCTGCATCGAGCACCTTCTTACCGTTCACATACACGGTTGCGAAGGTATCGAGTCCGTCGAAGACCAGGTCGGCATGGCTATGTGCAATCTGCTCTGCGCTCACCGAAACGTTGGTCCGATACTCCCAATTCGTCTGGCCGATCCATTGCAGCTTCGGCTCGTTGTCGCCCACAAACGGGTCGGGGATCATGCCATTCTGCAGCAAATCCGTCTGGACAACGCCGGGCACAGTCGCCGGATGCCAGGCGCCCGTCGACTCGGTGTGTGCAGGTGTGGAGTTCGCGGGAACTTCGCGGAACTCCCAGCCGTGGTCCAGGGAGACACTCACCTTCTGCGCATGCAGCGTCCCTACGCACATGCAGAGGGCAGTAAGGATCCATGGCTTCGCGGTCGCGATCGTCTTGAAAAAAGCTTTCATTCTCCAGACCTTTCTGAAAATAGTTTTCCCAGCTCCAGCAATGCGGGCCGCGGCGTACCTTCAAAATCAATCAGCGAGGGAGCGGCGGTGCATGGAAATGAATCGTGACCCATCCAGATAATAAGACCGCCGCAGGAAGGAAATTTCCCGCGGAGTATCCTCGCTGTGAGCACCAGAGCGTCGCTCTGCCTCTGTTGGCTCCAGGCCACGAACTCCTCAAGATCGTTCGGTTCCCTGCCCTTTTCCGCCACGAACTTCGGCCAATCGATCCACCAGGGCTGACGGTTCCAAAGCGGGTTTTTATACGTACAGGGAAACTCCTCACAGTCGCCTTTGTAGCGGCGGATCATCGCGGCCGAGCTGGCGCCCGGCGCTCCCATCTCAGAGTGAATCATGGCATCGCTGCTCTCCCAGAGCGTCTTCCATGCGCCATCGACGGGGCCATTGAAGTTCCAAGGGCCATGCGCGTCCCAATACAGGCCCTTACCCGCATGCGCAAGGTTGTAGTGGCCCTCCGGGCCGTAGGGGCTTGTGACCATGAACCTTCTGCCAGGGTCTTGATCTGCCACGATCTCCGCAAAGCGAGCTAAGACAGGATGGTTCTTGATCGTAAGCGTCGGCTGAGGGCTCTTCACTCCCAGCCGATCATCCTGCAGTTCGTTGCCTCCGCACCACGCCAGCAGGCAGGCATGATGCTGTAGCCGCTCGATGTAGGACTCGGCAATACGGGAAAGCGCGGCGATGCTCTCCGCATCATCCGGAGGGTAGTTGTCGCCGCCGGAGCTGGAGAGCGGGAACTCCTGCCACACCAGCAAACCCATCGCATCGCACAGGTCATAGAACCACTGCTTTTCGAGGAATCCCCCGCCCCACACGCGGAGGATGTTCATATTGCAGTCGCGATACAACGCAAGTCTGGAGCGATAGTCCTCCTCCACAAGCTCGGCGAAGTTCGGACGTATCGCCGCCCAGTCGACACCGAAGAGGAAGAACTCCTTGCCGTTGACCACGCAGAGCCACGGCTCAGCGTCTTTGCTGGCGCCCTGCGTAAGACGCCATGCAACATGCTTGAAGCCCACGCGGCAGGTCTTTTGCTCCAGCAGCCTGCCCTCAGCGTCGAGAAGTTCACACACCACGTCGTAGAGTGGCCGTGCGCCCAATCCATTCGGCCACCACAGGTCGACCTCCAGCCCCAGCCAATGGACGCCTCCTTGCGAGAACGTGCCGGCATCCAGCTCTTCGGAGCGCAGGATGCGGCCTTGCCTCTGGAGACGGAGCCGTACCGTACCGGCGCCTTCGACCGTGCCAAAGATGTGCAGGCTCCCATGCTTCAGGTCGCTCTCGACCGCCGACGTACAACGCAGGACCTCGATCGACGCGTCCTGAATCACATCCAGCGAGACGGTGTCCCAGATGCCGGTCTGCACCATGCGGCTGGTCCAGTCCCAGTAGTAATAGAAGCGTGCCTTCCACTCCTTCATGCGTGAGGTCTCGCCATATTGGCCCAGATAGCGCGGCGGCGGCGCGAACCGGAACTGCAGCAGATTGCCGGATGGCGCCAGAAACGGTGCGAGGTCCACCGCGTACGGCGTAAAGGTGCAGTCGAACGGCAGAATGCGCTTGCCGTTGAGCAGGATGTCCCCGGAGTAATCGAGCCCCAGGCAGCGCAAAACAAGTTTCTTGCCGGACCCGACCCACTCGTCCGGCAGAGCAGCCTGGTAGATCCAATCGCGGTTTTCCACCCACTCGATCTTGCGGGCGTTGAGCCCAACGTTCCAGTCCTGAATGATGCCTGCCTGCAGCAACGCGTGTTGCACCGATCCAGGTACGGATGCAGGAATGCAGAAGACCTCCGCGTCCAGCTTGCTGCGTACGTCCGTGAACTTCTCCACCAGCTCCAGGTTGGGAGTGAAGCTGGAGAGCGTCCAGGCCAACTTGCCCAGGTCATACGTCTGCTTGCGTCCAGGCGCAGGTGGCTTCGCCTCCCCATCTGGGCCAGCTTCTTTCGCTGGCCCAGATGGGGAGACATCCGCTCCGGGCAGTAGCCCCGTAGAATGGGCGTCCTCGACTTCAACCATCGTCACAGCCCGTTCTCCAATTTTCGTAGGCTCTGCATGAACATCTACCAGAGGATTTTCAGCGCGAGTTGCACGTTGCGAGGCATATTCGCCTGCGCTGTGATGACGCCGAAGCTACTTGAGCCCAGCGTGGTGTTGGGCAACCCAAACTCTACCTTGTTGAGCGCGTTGAACGCCTCCAGGCGGAACTCGGCGTGGACCTGCTCACGGATGGGGAACAACTTGATCAAGGAGATGTCATCCTGGAAGTTCCTGGGCCCGCGCAGGTTGGAGGCGGAGCGCGGCACGTTGCCCAATTGGAACGACAGCGTCTTCGTAAAAGCCGCTGGGTTGAACCAGCCGCCAACGCCCGGCGTGCTGGCCGAGCCGAGCCGGTTGTGTGCATTGCCGGTCGTCAAGGGAGCGACACCCGGCACATAGTTAGGGCGCGTTCCCGAGTAGGCCTGCTGGCCGGACTCACCCAGATTCAAGGGATATCCCGATTGGACAGAGATGATGGTGTTGAGCTTCCAGCCGCCGATCAGCTCGTTCACCCACGGCCGGACACCGGCAGCGAACCTCTGATCTCTGCCGAAAGGAAGAGCGTACAGCCCCGTACCCGTGACGCGGTTGCGAATGTCGGTCGCAAGCGTGGACTTTTCATACTGTTGCCGGAAGTAATAGTCCTGGAACCCAGGGTTGCCCGTCTGGTCGAACTGCCCCAGGACAACATCGCTGATGTTTCCAAGCAGCTTCGACCAGATATACGCACCCGAGAATGTCAGGCCCTTGCCTTGCTTGACGACTGAGACCTGCATCGCGTTGTACGTTTCAGAACCGATCGGCAGATATTGCTCCTGCACAGAAGTGTTCTGAACCGTAGAGTACGTGGAGGAGTAGTACTGTGGAAAAGCGTTGAGCAAAAGACTCCGCTGCACGGTTGCAGACGATCCAAGTGGACTGCTTGTCGGAACAAGCCCCAAAAAAGGGTTCGGTACAGAAGCTTGCAGGTAGGCAACCTGGGTTTGGTCACCCGGGGTGCTGAAATACTGGGGTTGCAGGTCGTTGACGTTGGCGTTGACAGGCTGCTTAACGCCGTGGCTGCCCGTGTAGTTCAGGTTAAGAAGCATGTTCTTCGCCAGACGCTGCTGGATTCCCATATTCCATTGCTGCTGATAGGAATCGGCCAATTTATACACGAGAGGCGTGAGCGCCGAGCCCACATTGGCCGTAACGCCCGCGGACGCGCCTACAGGCAACAGCACTCCGTTGGGAAAGGGGTTGGTGATGCTACCGGCGGGGGTGAACCCATCCACCGTAGCGAGGTATGGCGTGTTCTGGGTCGCACCGAGTGAGCTGGAGGCGTTCAGACGTTGCGAATCGGGAAGAAAGAGAATGCCATAGCCGCCACGCACAACCAGCCTGGACAAGGGTGCATAGGAGAATCCGACGCGTGGGCCGAAGTCCTTGGTGTTGGCGCTCCATGCTTTGGTTGGATTTCCGGAGGCTCCAAGGAACTGTGCGCCGCCAGTGATCGCCAGCCCGGTCTGCTGGGCGAGAGGCGTTGCCGCACTGGGATTGAAATCCGCCCAGCGGTTGTACCGCTCGCTGGGGCCGGGCTGAAGGTCGTAGCGAAGGCCTAGATTCAAGGTGAGCTTGGGGTTGATGCGCCAGTCGTCCTGCCCGTACAGGCCCGCGTAGAAGTCCCTCCACGCAACCGTTAGCTGCCGAATGATCGTCCCCGAAGTGGGATACCCGGACAAGAACGCTGCAAAGGAATCGAACGACGACTGGCCGGTGGGCAGTGTGCTGTTGGGGCTGGGACCGGCCGTAAAAGTCGTTCCATAGGAAAACGTTCCCGTCGGGTTTTGGATCGTCTCTTCCATCTCATAGATAAGGCGGCCATCGTAGCCAACTGTGATGGTATGTGCGCCACGTTGCAGGATCGCGCTCGCTCCCAGGAAGTGGGTGAAGTGGTTCCAGATCAAAAATCCGGTCGAACCTATCGTTGGAAACCCGCTGACGGCCATCGATGCGAGGCCGGGAATCTGCATCTCCGATACGAAATTGGAGGAGAAGCCATAGGCAGCCGGGTTGTAACCGGAATACGCACCTTGCGACTTCGTATTGCGCTGCTCGGCGAAGTTATAGTGGAAGTTGAAGACCGTCTTCGGTGTGGCCACCCACGTGTCGCCCAGCGTCACGACAAACGCGCTCACCACCTGGTGCTGCGAGTTGGCGCCGTGGTAGTTGTTGAACAGGTCAGGCATATTGTCGGTGTTCCAGTCATGCGTAATGCGGGCGTAGGCCTGTTGGGTCGGCGAAAAATCGTGGTCGACCTTGATCGTGAACTGCGTGTCTGAGTCAAGCTCCGTCGACAGATAGCCATAGTTGTTGGACACGCCCGCAGCGTTGGGCTTGGGGTAGAGGGCTAGATAGGCCTGCGCAACTGGGTTGATGTTCGTGACGGTGTTGTTCCCCAACGGGGTCCTGGTCTTCGTGACCGCGTTATAGGAGTTGGGGTCATACACCAGGCTGGAGGGGTTCACCGTCGGGTCGGTGCAGAGAACGGAAGCACCTGCCCCGTTGACGCATGCCTCGGTAAAGATTCCCTGCCGCTCAAGCGCGGTAGGCACCGTCGTGGTGCTGTAGGAACCTAGCAAGTCACGTGCGCCCTCCAGCGAGAAGAAGAAAAATGTCTTCCCCCTGCCGTCATAGAACTTGGGAATGAAGACCGGTCCGCCCACGGTCGCGCCGAATTGATTGAATTGGTGCGGCAGCCGGTAGTCGTTCCTGCCAGGAATCGGCGGTGTGCCCTTGCGCTTGGTAAAGAAGGGCGCCGCGTCCAGGTCGGCGTTGCGGAAGAACTCATAGATGTCCCCATGCAGTTGGTTCGTGCCCGTCTTGGTGACGATATTCAAGAAGCCGCCACTGGATATGCCGAGTTGTGCCGGCGGCACCGATGTCTGGACCTTGAACTGGTCCACCGTCTCCTGCGACGGCACCAGCGCGGGCTGACCGAAGCAGCAGACCACGACGGGCACTCCATCCAGCAGAATGCCGTTGTACCCACCGACACCACCGTTGGTCTGAAAGTTGTCGGAGCCTTCCACCGCGAGTGCGCCGCGGGTCGTGCTGAGCCCCGTCCCGAAGTACGCCAGCGGCGCAATTCCAGGCGAAAGTGCGGCCAGTCCATAGGGATTGCGGCCGTTAAGCGGCAACTCGTCGACCTCCTTGGTGCTGATGAGAAAGTCGAGGCCCGAGTTTTGCGTCTCGAGCTCCGTGGTACTCGATCCCTCCACCTGGATCGTTTCACTGTTTCCGGCCACCAGCACCAGGTCGATGCCGGCCGCCTCGGCGACCGTAATGGTGACAGCAATCTTCTTCTTGGCGAAGCCGGGCTTGCTCACCAGCAAGCTATACGAGCCTGGACTCAACAACGCAAACGAGTAATTGCCGCTGCCGTCCGAGATCGCCTTCAAAGTCTGCGCAGTGTTGGTATTGGACAGCTCCACATTCGCTCCCACGATGACGCTGCCGGTAGCGTCTGTAACCCGTCCAGTAATCGTGCCTGTCGAAATCTGGCTCAACGCTGCCTGTGGGCAAACGATCGTTAGGCAAGCGAATATCCCGGCCAATGCTGAATACAAAACACTGCGGCTCATGTGTGGTTCCTTTCCTGCGCCTTGCGGTACTGCGCGTGACCGCCCGGGTTGGGTCCTTTTTGAGAACATTCTCATTCAGGAAACCTTGGAGTTGTCAGGGGGCCCGGAAGACCATACCCCCTGAATATAGGGAAATCAGGGGCCCGCACAGCCCCCGGGGCCGCTCGGGCCACGGGGCTGCAACTGCATTTTCACGACAAAACTGTGAACGTTCACAAATCGGTGGAGACTGTAAGGAATCGGCCCGAATGCTGTCAAGAAAAAAATGCCCGCGACCCAAAAACAAATCCAATGGAAGTTGAGGAAATGTGCCCGAGGTGGTTTTCTGGAAGGAAAAGCTGTGCAGCGATGGGCATGCGCGGACACCCTGAAGAGGAAATTTTTGCAGGCGCCGCGCGAGAAGGAGTCTGCTAATGCTTTGGCAGAGCATGTAATTTGGATAAGATTGCTCGCATCGGGTGGCGGAAGATCGGCACGCAATACGGCACAGAACGCAATACGATGGATTTGGTCAGGCATGAAACAGAACGGGACAAAATCGACGATGCGGGATGTCGCCCTGGCTGCCGGCGTTAGTCTGCAGACGGTGTCCCGTGTTCTCAACGGCGGCGACCACGTCAAGCCGACGACACGGGCCCACATTCACGCGGCCATGAAGAAACTGAACTATCAGCCCAATGAGGCAGCGCGCGTTTTGCGCGGGCAACGCGCCAAGACCATCGGCCTCATCGTTCCCGATCTCGCCGACCCTTTCTTTGCTGCGTGCGCGCACGCCATTCAGCAAGTCGCGGCGGACAGCGACTACATGACGTTCGTTCTCACCTGGGAGCGTAAGCCCGGCCTGGAACGCACGGCCATCCGTCTGATGGCCGAGCGAAATGTCGCCGGCCTGCTGATCATTCCTTCCGAGCCCAGCTCCGCGGACAGTCTCGCCGGAATGGTGGCGGAGCGTATTCCGGTGGTCACCCTCGACCGTATCCTCGAAGGAAGCGGATGTGCCGAGGTGACTGTCGACAATATCAAGGCGGCAAAGGCGGCCGTCGAACACCTGGTCGCCCATGGGCACAAGCGCATTCTTGCGATCGGATACGATTGCGACACGTCCACGGTAGCGGAGCGGATCTCGGGCTATCGCTTGGCTATGGCCAATGCCAGGCTTAAGCCGGAAGTCACACGCTGCCGTGCGCGAGACACGGTGCAAGTCCAGTTGATCGAGCGACTGAAGACAAAGCCGCTGCCCACGGCCATCTTTACCCTGTCCGACGTGGTTACGATCCACGTATTGCATGTCCTTAATCGTGGCAAGATCGAAATCCCCAAGGCGATGGCCCTGATCTCCTTCGACGACTTTGAACTCGCTCCGCTGCTCAAGGTCCCGGTGACTGCGATTCGGCAGTCCGGCGACGAGATGGGCCGGACGGCAGCCAGGTTGCTCTTCGACCAGATTCGGTCTGGCGAAGTGCCTTCATCGCCGCCAAGGATGTTGCTCGGCACGGAGCTCATTCTGCGCCGCTCTTGTGGATGCAACCAGCTTCCAGCGGCTGGCTAACGTGCCCTCGCGACCACTTCTTTACAATCAAAGCTGATGCCTGAGCCCGGGCCACAAGACCGCTACAACCCCGCTGAACTCGAACAGCCGGGGAGGCCGAGCACATCTGTCGCGCCTTCTACCG
>Ga0209208_10009159_pt1 | contig 13060 bp, 10 predicted proteins | sample S1TSphfallax_3_FD_187694 | JGI IMG/M metagenome (GOLD analysis project Ga0209208, IMG submission 187694) | Host-associated microbial communities from peat moss isolated from Minnesota, USA - S1T2_Fd - Sphagnum fallax MG (SPAdes) (version 2) | ecosystem: Host-associated > Plants > Peat moss >...
ACTCAAAAAAAAAAAAAAGGTCAAAGGATGAAAGAAGGTTAAGAAACTTTAAACTAGGAGGGATGCAACAAATAAGGCATGATGATCATTATAAAAAACAATGAATGAAAATCCTAAAAACTATTTAAAAGTCATCCATCCTTAAGAATAAATCTACATGTTTGAGGATTCTAATAACAAACCTTCAATGGAAAAAAAAGAATGAAATGTCCAACCAAAATACCCAAAACTTTGATGCCCTGAATGGGAGTGGTAAACAAGGTTAACAAGGAGAATTCACTAGGTAGGCCAAAAGGGGACCAATCGACAAATTTGTGAAGTTTAGGGTTTAGGTTGATCTCAAAAAAATATAATGCTAAAAACTCAAATGAGCAAACAAAGGTTCGCCAAAGGCTTGCCTTAGTGAGTACCCATGGTTGAAGGGATGATAGTGACGTCCCCTTCTAGCCTTTTAGGTGATGGTGGGTATAAAATAGAGGAGGTTCACAAGCATAAAAACTATGAACCCAAAGTTAAAGTTCAATAATGTCACCTTTAGTAGGGCATATTCACAATCATGCCTTTTTGGACATAGGATTCAATCAAGGATTTTATTTTTATTCTTTTCCAAATATAAAGTCTAAATGGAATAAATTTAAGTGAGACATATTGAATAATTCAAATTATGATAATTTTCATGGTGGCGGTGATTTTTCACATGCATATGTAATTATGTATAAATATTTTGGTAAAAAACCAAAAATGTAAAAAATGAGTACATAAGCTTTTATTTACAAATTAACATATTTTTTTGCATGAAAATTTCCTACACATTTTGCCGACACTTGGGGCCACAAATTCTAAACTTAGTGAATACAAAACATTCAACCAAATGGGAAAAAAAAATCATTTTCCTTGTTGCCCTTTCAAAATGAATTTTGTACCTTTCAAAAACTTTATATTATATATTATTTAATCAAATGCATTATATAAATATTTCCAAACATAGATGTATGCATTACTTATCCATGAAAGAAAATTGAAATAAATTTCATTGTTTAATACATTCTTCTTGATTCCTTTAAGATGAAAATTATAGTTAAAAGAGAGATTCAAAAAGACATATATATTATGTCCAATTTATTTTTGCATTTTTTTTATTAGATTAACATGACATCATTCCAGTTATAGTCACATACCAATCCACTATAATCATGAAATAATAAGTGTAAATAAAAATCCAAAATAGTCCTTTACAAAAAAAATTCATTAGACTGTCCTTTTGGGTACCTCGCTTGTGAATATTCCCAACAACATATAGTTTTTAAAACATTATGCATTTTGACAAAGTTCAATGCATTTGTCACATCAATTTGTAGGACCACTTGATCATGCTAGGGATTGAGGGTGCATTGGATGCCATGAACCATTATGTCACATCCTCTTTTGGTCATGACACCAAATTAGTGGGGGGGGAAGTTTGCTAAAAATGAATCAGAAAATTGAAAGCATAGGTTGTGATTAATGAAGCGATATAAAGTTTGTTCCAATAGTAATTTGATGAACCCCACTAGAAGGCTTGGCCATGGCTAGGAGATGGGCTAATTTGAAAACATGATAATGTGTGGGTGGATATGTCCATATGTAATATGTCAGCAAAGCTAAAATAATTAAAGGAAACCACTTGCAAAATCTTTTGGTTCAAAGCAATCATGTAAATGCTTAAACACCATACCATAAGGACAACCAACTAAAAGGTAGGGTAGGTGATTAAAAGTTGATTTGATTGAGTTGAAAGAAAGGTTGAAGTCTAAGTATGACTCATAATTTTCAATGAAAACAAGAAAAAATTACCATTCAATTTGAAATGGAATGTTTTGAAAGACAAAGTGGTCTCAAAAGAAGGGGGCTAGAGCCTATGTTGCATGTAAATATTTCCTACATGACCTAATGCATCGTTATAATGAATGCATTTGTAAAGTGGAGAATTATCTTGGGCAGATGGTTGAAAGGGGGAACTTGATGCCATAACTTGACTATGAAAGAAATGTTTGTCTTATAAATTTTCCCAATCCCCTTTTAGGAAACAACATAGTTGTCTTCGAATGTTTTTATGCCCTATTGAACCTCTACAAGGAGGTAATACAAGACACCATTGAAGGAATAACAACAATAGGTGCCATATTACAACATCCATGGGGGGGTCCAAAAGCATTAATAAAAATCACCTAAGCTAAGGTTTTTTTCCTTGGGAAGGACTGGTTGTTGATTTATGTGCCATGTGGAAGATGATGAATGGATTCACAAAGTTAATTGACAATCAAATGGTGTGAATGAAAATTTTAGTGACATATTTTTCCACATCCCCGTCCACACCTTGCTTGTGCTAAAAATTAACAAGTACCTTAGCCAGCTATCATCAAGTTGTCAAATTTTTAATTGCCATTTTTTTCATTACACCATCACTTGATGAGAAAAGGTATATCATGAGAATTCCAAAGCATCACGCACTAATAATGATTATGTTTTGTTGAAAAAAACAAGTTTTTGTTGGGTCAAAAGTGCAATGGAGTTTCAAAATGTAGAAAATAAGCAACTTATAAGCAAAACTAAAATTCCAAAATGTAAAAAATGGGCAACTGGGTGAGGTCTTTTAAACCCTATTTTCATGGCTAAACAAATGTCCTTATGCATGTGTGTGGTCTTCTAGAGATCTAATGTTGAACTTGCAATGGGAAAATTTTGAACTATTGTATCTAATAAAATAATTTTTAAATGCAATTGGCCTTGTATATGTAAAACTCATCCATTGAAAGATTGAATTGCATTATTCTTTAGTCATAAACTCTATAATAAGGATGGGCAAAAATTGGTTGATGAAAATGAAGATTGGTGTATTTATTTTGTGCATGTTGCCAAATATGTGTGCTTGAATGGCATTGGAATAACACCAAGAACAAAAGTGGGAAGAACATTGGTTTGAAAGCATATGTCTTACATGATTAGATGTACAATTCTAATAGGGAACCCTATGGAGGGTAATTTGGTGGTTGTCACCTTTGTATGCAATTTTTTGAAGTTGCAAGTGATCTCTAAAGGGTTCAAATCCAATGCAAGTTCATGCAAAGTTCAAATGGATGAAAAATTGGATTTTGTGGAAATGTTTTTGAAAGCATCAAGTTATTTAGGGTTGTTTAAAGAACTTTTCAAAGTTCAAGTAAGTATTACATTATTAGCAGCTTCAATCTTTGTTGCAATTTTTGCCACCATTAGAAGAAAGATCCCAATCTACGATTATAAAATAGTTACAACCAACATTTACAACTAAAATTGCCTTGGTTCCGTAATTGAAGTCGCACCCAACATCTAGTCACAAATCATGACTTAACATCACACCACCAAATGGACTATGGATGATGTATATGGTCAACATATACATCTTCATCCTTCGACCATCCCTATAATATTTGCAACTAAGTCTTATTTTTGCAACTATTTTTACAACTATCAAATATCCACACATTATTTGCCACATGTCTTAAATTAAGGTAATTTTTTTGAAATGATTTTAAATGTTGAAAAAAATTCATGTCATCAAATTCCAATGACTTGTGATGGTGCCACATGGCAATACCAAAATCCACCATGTGGCATTATGAGGAATTTTGGGTGAGAATTTTTTTTTTATTCAAACATTAAGCTTTGCCATCCATTATGAACATTTATTTTAGATGGTCCTAAAATTGTGATAGTGGCACAAGCAAAATTTGCCATGTGGCATATTAATTATATTTTGGAAAAAAATCTATTAAATACTTATTTGAGTAAGTAGGTAGATAAGTACATAGGCCTATGTAGGTAGGTAGGTAGGACATACCTACCTACCTAGGCTACATACCTACATACCTTTTTCCATAAGTAATTAATTATAATTTATGTACCTACCTACTCAATAGGTAGGTAGTTAGGTAGGAAGGAAGGAAGGTAGGTTGGCTCAAAAATAGCCATGTAAATATTGTTATATCATTTTTTTTTTGCTTTAGGGGTTGAGCTCATCCCCAATGGCACATGTTTTTCAATGTGAAAACATAAGAGAAGGCATTTTTTTCATATAGTTTCCAAGATGAGATTGGAGGACAAAACATATGGGTTAAATTTTCTAATTACACCTTAGTTTCAAATTGAATTACATACTAGAAATATTTTCCCATATGTTTTGTGCTTGTTTTTTTCATTTTCTAAACTATATAACCATATAACTAAATAGGTAAATAGGAAACTAATTAACGAACTACTTAACTAGTAATTAATTAATTAGCCACTAACTAATTACCTACCTACCTACTACCTACCATTCCTTAATTATTTATTTTTGGAATTAACATTCACTTTTACTTCATACTTTATCCTAACTAATCAATTAATTCATAATCAATTATTTATAATAATAACTTTTTTGGGGACACTCAACATTTTAAATTTTAATTATCAAATAAATAAATAGACAAATAATCAATTAACTATCTAATTTACTTAAATATTAAATAATGATAATAAATACTGAATATTCGATATTAACTATTAAATTATGAACTTATTGACTTATTTACTCGACAAAAATCTTTTAAAAAGATAATCAGTTTTAATTAATCATCAATATTAAGTAAGTAAAGTTGTCAATATTTTTTAATTAATATTTAATATCTCATAAAATATTAATTAAGTTAATATTTATTAACCATAACTCTTGATCAGATAATTCATTAAATACTAATTAAATATCATTCGAATTAGTAATTTAAGTTTTAGTTAAATTATAATGAATTTAAAACTGATTAATAATTATTAAAAATTACTTTTGAACTTATGAATTAAATATGAATGAATATTTTTATAAGCTACATAACTATTAATTACTTAATAATTATTTGTTATTTACTATAACTTTTGATTAGTAAATTCAATGATCAGATAATTAAATGAAAATTAATAATTAGCTTATAAAAATAGTAAATCAGTTTATTTATTTAAGTTTTATTCCATATTTTACATTATTTAATCAATTTGTTGACAATACTATTTTATGAATAATGAATATATGTTTGACATTAAGATTATGTCAGCTTAATATGACCTTTGCACTATAAATTAATTATACATTAAAATAAACATGACATATTTGTAATCAAGATGAATTTTTTTATTTTAATATGTTCATAATATGAAGTAATATATGTTTAATATGCATTGAATAGAGGTTAAACACATTTAAATATGCTAAATAAGTTTTAATATATGCCTCATATACTTTGACTACCTATTAAATTCTTAATGTAATCCAAAACACTTTAGTATACATAAAATGTTTAGGCAAATCACAAGAGGTAACCAAGTTACAACTAAATTCACTTGCATGATAGTTGCAAAAATAATAAAAAAATTAAATAGATGGTTCTCAAAAACTACTTGTAAAAGTTATAAAACATAGTTCCAAATGACAAATAATCACATGTAATTGCAAATTGAATGGTTACATAGTACAAGATTTCTTGTAATGCACATTACTTAATTGTGAAAGTATTTGACTCTAGATGAATCAACTTGCTAGTTTGATTAACAAATGTGTCATTATAAATTTGAAGGTTTAGAATAAGGAGGTTATTTCAAGGATGTATGAAAGCAAATGGCATTTTAAGTAGGAATCTCACTCAAGGCTATTATTCTTCTTGAATGCATTTGATCAAGCTTCACATGGATTGTACTTTACAATTTTGTAAGCAAACAAAGTGTTGATCATGTGGTGACCTACAATAGTTGTAGTTACTACTTAAGGGGGATTTCATTTGTTGTATAATAAAAGAAAATAGGCAACCAGGTGAATCTTATTTCTATATCATTTGGGGTAAGCCTTTGTTATACTTACCAAAGTTCTTCCAAGAAGTAATTTTGTGTTCTTAAGAGGTATGTACAAATTACTAAACACCTTATTTCCTTATGTTCAATTCCACTATGAATACATAAACTATAAAAACCGTGCATTGTGGAAGCACTACTAAAAAAGACCATGTCCTTAGCTAAACATTCATTTTTATATGTGTCATTAGCAATGATAGTGATTTCTTTTAACAAACAACAATTCCTTACATGTGTTCCGAATACTAATTTAAGTGATTCTTGAAAATAAAAACAATGTTGGGAAATTTTCACTTTTTGTGAAAACCACATGTTCTAGTTATCACAACCATTTTAAGAACCTTCAAGGTTCTCATTAAAAAATAAAATTGATAGCCTTTAAGGGTTTGAGATATCTGGAAAAAAACATTCCCAGTAGCTTCAGACATACTGGTTGAAATAAAAATTAATAGGTCAGGTTTTCAATGACGATTTTCATAAGCCAATTTTCGAAATTAAAAAATGAATATTTTAAATGATTTAATTTAATGTGAATTTTAATTAAAATTTTAAAATAAATTTAATTACCTACAAAATTTGAAAACAATGAAAAAAAAATTTAAAATTTAAAATTTTATTTTAAATTTCATCTTGTTCAAATTTAGATATACCTCTTCCATAGAAATTTGATTGGGGAAAATATCATAGTAATCATTTTTATTACTATTTCATTAATCCTTGAAAATTCCATTTTACAAAAATTTCCAAATGTGATATGATTATAATGGAAAAGATGAAACAAAAGATTTTGTGAATTATAAAATGGTTTAAATGTTATGGGGTTTTAAAGATTTAGTTGTTGGTCTAAAAATTATCTAAACATATACAAAGATCAAAAACCATTTACACCTAAACATTTACAAACAATGATAAAAATGTTTACTTATAACCATCACAAAAGAAAAATCTATCAAAACTAACTGAAATAATGAAATAAAATAATTATAATAAAAATATAGGAATAAATCAAGGAAGGAAACTAAGAAAATAATTTCAAAAAAAAAGTGAAGAACAAAAGAAATTTATTATTAACTTTTAGTTGGATGCTTTCAAGCTTCTTCCCAAACAATTCCAAATCTCTAACACACTATAAAATAAAAAGGAAGGGGGGAAGTACCGATCTAAGCAAGGGAGGAGTGAAGCATAGAGGAACAACAAATTAACAAGGGGCAGAAAGGTACCTAGGTGGGCAAGGGAGTAGTGAAGCATGGAGGAACGGTGAAACATCGTGCAACAACAAAACACAAAGGAGGAATAGTAGTGAAACACTACACAACAACAAAACACAAAAGAGGAACAACAAAACACCATGTAACAATAAAACACAAGGAATAGTGAAGTATGAATAGTAGTGAAGGAGGAGGAGCAACAAAGCAAGAAGACCAACAAAAAAACACAAAGGAGTGTAGAGGTGGGGCCAATTGGCCCCCTTTTGTAAAAGAGTGAAAAGCTTCTTCATGAAGCTCTTGCCAAAGGAGATGCTCAAGTAGCCATTGAGAGGTTACATTACCAAAAGCCCAAACTAAAAACTAAAACCTAAACCTAGTTAAACACCTTAACAATTGAAAACCAATGCCTTTTTTTAATACCCTGGTAAGTTATCACCTTCAAGTTTGAAATGATACCCTTTAAGGTTTTCGAAAAACTAGTTCTCACATGGGAAAGAACTAGTAGGTAGGTTATTATAAAAGTTATCAGATTCTGTAAAAACCTTTGATTTTCATTCTGAAAATTGAATTGAAAACCTTAAAAAATTTCACCAAAAAAGTGAGAATTGCCCAATATAATAGAAAGTAATTCTTTCAAAAGTAAATAATTCTATTAACCATTGTCGTTCCTTATGTTGATAGGCATTTCCCTTTGATTACCAAATGCAAGTATTGAATATTGTAATTTGTCTGCAGTGAAATGTATTAAATTTTGAGTTTGAATTTTCTTTCAACATGACAACTACATCCTAGAATACCTTATGGATTTAATTAATTTCATATGTGTGTGCTTTCAAAAGCATTTTGCATATTTGCATTCATAAATCCAAAATTGTTGCATTGAGTTTTTCAAAATTATCAAAACTTAGAGCAAGGTATTTTATGATCCAAATCATTAGACAACCCAACTTTTGTTTTGTTGTCATTTTTGCTAATGTAATTAAATTAGTGGTGTCACACATGTTTAATGTACTTGTTAACAATATTGATATCATGTTAGGTTCATATATAAATAAACATGCTATGGAAATACTAGGATTCATTGCTTGTAAAAGTCCTTGTAGACTTATATTGATTGCTATGCTCTTTGGCATTTGCATATATTTTAAAAAGCTTAATGATTCAAGTGGTGCCAACCCATCTTTGAAGGATAATTTCTCATTAAGATGTGGCTAGAAATGATATTTGAATGTAATTTATGGATTGTTTGTTAAGAATTTAAAATCCATGAATAGTTTTTCTATTATTCAATTACTCAATTTGATTTCACTAGAAGAAAATTGTCATTTTGCAATTGTCGTAAACAACTAATTTTTAGTTGCATGCAACACATGTAACTATTAGGCCCCATAGTTACAGAAGACAAATTCCACATGATAGTCATTTGCATATGACAATATGTATGTGGACTATATACATGGTATGAATTTATACTTTATACATTATATTATTTTATAAGGGCTGCCCATGGTGACACATGGCATTTAAACATTATTTCAATATTCATCATTATTAATAAATTAATAATATTTTGGCCATCCAATAAAATGTGAAGTGGATTTTTACATGTGTCCATTGTGAAGGCAAATTGTGTGGTGACAGATGACAATTTAAAACAAACCATTTGGTTGGTAGGTAGGTCATAGGTAGGTAAGTAGGTAAGGAGGTAGGAAGTTACTTAGGTCTTAGGTCGTAGGTACATAGGATGGTAAGCTTAGGCTAGGTAGGTAGGTTTTAAATAATCCAATTTGGTGTTTGGGTTTAGCCTTTATGGTTCAGCTTTTTTCATTGCCTCAACCGAAATGGCATTTGGTACTTCTAGAGTGTGAACACTTGGAATAGAAAACAAAAGATATGAAATATAAAATTTAATTGCAAGTGTAACCAATGTAGTTGCAACCTACATGCAAATATTACATATTAGCTATGCCATATTAACCTAATTTACCTACTAACTAAATTAAGTACATCATAAGTAATAAAATTTAATAGGTAATAATAATATAATATAATGATGATGTTATTAATTGGATAATACATATTAATTATATTAATCATAATTATAATAAAATTTCAATAATTATGATAACCTATAATAATTAACAATTCATAATATAGTTAGAATTAAATTATAGTTACTAAAGAATAATGTTATTGTTATTTAATATTCACTAATAATATTAATATTTATAATAATTAATACTTTGTAATTATAAGTTAATTAATGAAGCTACCTAATGTAACCTAGTAGACATACGTATATTACCATAACTAATAAGACTATAATAAAATTACAATAATATTATTGAGGAATAAAATATTAAATAATTATTTATAATATTTATAATAATAACCATTGAATAATAATTATAGTCAGATCATTAATAAGTAATAATATAAATAATCATAACTATAATATTTTTTAATCATTATATATGGTTAACTATAATCATTAATAACACAATAATTGTTTTTTGGTTAAACTAACATTAATTAAATTAACTACATGGTTAAACTAATTATTATCAAATTATCCATGATTAAATTAGGTACAAAGTTAAATGTATCAATTAGTTTAACCATGTTTAATTTAGTCATGTTAGTTTAGCCATTAATAGTTTAATTTCCAATTCCTAGCAAGTTTATATTCTTAACTAATTTAGCCATAATACTAATTTATCCATTTATTACTTAATTGAGACAAAGTCAATTTCAACATGGTTATTTTAACCCAAAGTTTGTTTAACTATGGTTAATTTAATTTTATAATTAGTTAACCCATGGTTAGTTTAACCTCCTACATAATTTGTTATTGTTAGTTTAGGTTCATAATTAATTTTGCCATAATTAGTTTAACCAAAGTTAATTTAGTTTCATAGTTAATTTTTCCATAATTAGTTTAATTAAAGTTAGTTTAACTTCATAATTAAATTTTCCATGACTAGTTTAATTTCATAATTAGTTTTGCCATGGTTAATTTAGCCAAAGTGTGTTTAGCCATGGTTAATTTAACAAAAAATGGTTTAACTTCATAGTTAGTTTTGTCATGGTTAGTTTAACCTTGATTAATGTGAATTTAATTTAAGTTTAGCCAATGTTTTGCATTTGGTAGGGAATGAACCTCCACACTCCCAAGTGAGCTCCCACTTTGGGAGGTGGAGTTCCGATGTACTCTTGAATCTTCAAAGAGCATTTGTAAGGGTCAAAACCTATTATATTGAAAAGATCCTTATATCATTGGAAAGCTCTTAGAACACAGATGTCTAAAATGGGCTCGCATGACCCATTTGCGTACTTAGAACACAAGTTATGGCCAAAAGAAAGACAAGAAATCAAATTGGCAATTTGATTTGTGACCATTAAAAGTCAAGAATCACCTCAATTTCCTTGTGTGCAGGTGGCGTGCCACATATTTTCAAAAGATTTGGATGAAAGCTACAACTTTGCTTCAGATTTCACATCAATCGAAGGTCTGCACACAAAATTATGGGCCTCCAAAGTTACGAGAGCTTTAATTTTGGGAATTTCGAGACTTTCATTTGGGAGTCTTGGGACAAAATGACATTTGGGTGCTAGCCCTGTGACCAAACAATGAAAATACTATAAAGGGGAAGGTGGTGGCTTCCCCAAGTTCAAGCTATGTTGAGTCTTGTGAATTCGTGTTTACCCATGGCTCGTTCGTACATCAAAAGTGTTTCAGTTACGCAATCAATCATATTAATCATTCATTACATGTTTACATTAGCATGTGGACATGTTTCTTCATTGATGTGCCAACATGGGATAGGGAACAGAAGGCATTGGAGGCCTTCATCTTTCAATTTGGCGCACATTTTATAAACATAGGGTGTTAGTGACATTATAGTGTGCACATGAGATTTTTATTTTGAAACATGGTGATGCGCTCCCAACTCCTTGAGGGATTCAAATGTGAGTCTAAATTGGAACAACGGAAGAATAAGGAGTCGAAGTATGCTCCTTGGCTCGCAACACTTTGGAGGGGTAGAGGGGAGTGCTAGAGCTCCAAGATAGGACTAGGAAGAATTGATAGGCTTCAACTACTCACACAAACTTGCACAAAACCAACACAAGGTGGGTAGTGCATAATTGGAGCACTTTTGGTGTTAGGACGAACCACGGGCAACTCAAACTCACAAGACTCGCCACGGCCCAAACTTGGGGGAAGCCACCACCTTCCCCCTTATAGTATACTTTGCGCCTTTCCAGAAGGCGCACATCCGAAGGACATTTTGTCCCGGGACTCCCAAGTGAAAGTTTTAAAATTGTCAAAGTTGGGACTCTTACAACTTTGGGGGCCCATAAATTCATGTGCAAACCTTGGATTGAGATAATGTATAAAGCAAAGTTGTAGCCCTCATCGAGAGCTATCCAATGATATATCACACACCACCTATTCGCAAGTAAATTGGGTCGATTTTTGACTTTTAGTGGTCGGGAATCAAACTGCCAATTTGACTTTCGACTTTTCTTTTGATCATAACTTGTGTTTCAAATGTTCAAATTGGTCATGCGAACTCATTTTAGACATCTAAGTTTCAATAGATTTCCAACAATATAAAGAACTTCTCAATCCATTGGGTTTTGACCTTTGTAATTGTTTTCTGAACATTCAGGAGTACACCGAAACTTCAATTCCCAAAGTGGAAGTTGCCTTGGAAATGTGAGGGTCTATTCCCTCACACTCTCTTCACTCCTGGGAGCATGTGGCATGACTCCCAGGCTTCCCTTTTGGCCCACAACCTTACAACCTCTTGCCTTGGTCACGAGCCCAAGGCTAAGGTTACAACACATGGTATTGCCATAGGTGAGAGTTCTTCTAGGCTATGCATCTGTTCAAGAGGTCCTCCCCTTTCCTATTTGATATGCTTCTTGTGATTGGACGGGGTTTGTGAACTTGATGTTCCCTTTGTGGTTCACCTTCTTAGGTGGTTCTTTTTGTCTTCTTCGATGTTGGTTCTTCCGTTTTGTTCCTTTTTGTTTATCGTTTTTTTGGGGTGCTTTGGTTTATTTATGATTGGTTGGGTCTCATCAACAAGAAAGCTGTTTCTATCACAAGTGACAAATTGAACCTGAACTAGGCACTCAAAAGCACTTAAAAAAGCTCCTCAGAAAAGAAACATAAGGTGGCAATGTGTGCGGTGACTATTCCACATTTTTTCATCTTACAAGGTCTTCTATTGCTGCTTGAAAACAGGAACACTACAATTGATTAAAGAGCTCATGATATTGATGAGGGTGAGAAAAACACCTTAACTAAAGACTGGTATGAAAGATTCGTCAACAGAACCAAGAGGAGGCAAATTATGTTATGCACAAAACTACATGCAATGAACATCAAACAACACTTTCCTGTTACCATTGAAAAACACCATATGACACAACAGAGAAATCACTTGGATTACAAATGTAACTCATCCTAAATAGGAAAAACCCTAACCCCTAAACTTAAAACCTATTTCACACATGTTTGGAGACAGCAGATCTGACATCGGACAGTAAAAACCATCTTTGTGAGAGTTTAGAAATTGGAAGAACCAGGCTCAAACCTACACCCAAAGAACCTCCAAAAAAAAATGAAGAGTCAGAAGTCAGAACTGGGTCTGGAGGTTCTCTGAAAAAGGTAGAACTACACAACACTGGCAAAAACACTTGAGGCAATTACACATATGAAAACAATGAAGTCTTGAAGTCTGAAGTGTCAGATTTTTAACAATAAAGCTGCAGTCAGATCTCTCCACCCATCAATAACTTGAGATCTCTTAAAGATCTACACAGGAAAAGAATCAACCTTGGTGACTGTTAAGTCATATGGGGGATGGGCAGCATCGGGTGCATGTTGCAAACACTCCCAATTTTCCATCCTGCAATCATGGCGCTCAGACCTGATAAACCCATTATAT
>Ga0209208_10009160_pt1 | contig 13060 bp, 6 predicted proteins | sample S1TSphfallax_3_FD_187694 | JGI IMG/M metagenome (GOLD analysis project Ga0209208, IMG submission 187694) | Host-associated microbial communities from peat moss isolated from Minnesota, USA - S1T2_Fd - Sphagnum fallax MG (SPAdes) (version 2) | ecosystem: Host-associated > Plants > Peat moss >...
ACTATGGCCACTTCTCACATCCCAGTTTTAGTTAATTATTACTTTTTTCCAACCCCACCCAAAAAACTAAAGCTGAGACTGTATATAGGTAGAACCTGGATCAATCAAACCATCTAGCCAATCAGAAACAGAGAGCAGTAAAAAAACACTATTTGAATGGACTTATTAGACCTTTCTAAGATTCCCACACGGCTCTGAAAGCAATCTTCCGGTGATCCACTGGATGTACCTCTTTGAAGATTTCCATGAAGGATACGGAATACGAAAAAAGTCTTGAAGATTTCCGTGAAGGATACGGAATTCCAAAAAAGTCTTGAAGATTTCCGTGAAGGATACGGAATACCAAAAAAGTATTACTGGTTTTAACCCTAGGGTTGAGCCAAAGGCCAAGCTGAGGCCAAGATGCCCAAAAAGATGCCAACGCTAAGCCAATATGCTCAACAAAATTTTACCCCTAGATCAAAATGCCCAGGCCAAATTTCATGGTTTTCCATCTCCAAAATGTAGAAGAAACTTACACTATTATATAGTAAATACTTCAGCTTTCAAACATTCAAACATGGTTCAATGCAACTCTGAGATACTTGCTACTCACCACTATGTTCTTCATATCTTAGGCTGTATCGTCTTAAGATTGGAAAAACATCAAGGCCTTGGCCTTGAATTCATTATGTCTTAGGCCCTCAAACTCATGGTCCTAAGCTCTTAAAGATATTTTGTCTTAGGACACCAAGTCCTATGGTGTGGAGGCCAATGTCCTAAGGATTAGGTCATGGCCTTTTAACATGAAAAAATAATTTATTTGTCTTGGGGTTGAACCCTAGCACGCATGAATTACTCTAGAACAAATAAGTCCAATATGGCTCTATTTGTATTCCATAAAAGGCCCACAAGCTAAAGGCCAATTAAGATGCTCCTATGAAGGCCCTTATAAGAGTGTTTCCACTGGTGCACAATGCATCACCTTACAAAAACATTTTTCACATCCAAAGTTATTTAATTTTTCCAACTCCAACCATAAAATTAAAATTGGTACTACAAATAGTTGGGATCTCAATTTTTAAACATTGTTTTACATTTTTGGCTACATACTTGAACCATGTGTAGAAATCTAATGATTAATTTTTTTAATTTGACAATTGAGAATATCAAAATTCAGTTCATTTTCACGATTTTATTTTTTTAATTTCACTTTTTGAGAAAATCACACCAATATAAAATAGGCTGGTAAGGACTGAGAACAAGACCATTTTGGGAATGACGGCTGGGTGTGAGGTGGGTATGGAATTAAAAAAAAACCATATTGGTATTATTTGTCCTAGAGTAATTCATGTGTCCTAGGGTTAAACCCCAAGATAAGTAAATTATTTTGTTTCGTCAAAGTGCTAGGACCTAATCCTTGAAACATTGGCCTCCACACCTTAAAACTTAGTGTTCTAAAACAAAATGTCTTCAAGAGCCTAGGACCATAAGGTTTAAAAGCCTAAGGTAGAATGATTTCAAGGCCTAGGCCTTGATGATTTTCCAATCCTAAGACGATAAGGCCTAGGATATGAATAACATATTGGGCCTAGGACTTAAAATCTATGAGAGCTGCATAAAATTAAACAAGACCAACTCATGGAACTTGTTAAGCTTGTCACCACCTCCCAATCCTCCACCCATCTCTTCCCCAACTAGGTTGCCAAAAAAACCTTTAGTTGGTTGCACAACAAGCTCCAATTCCAACCTTTTCTTATTTTGTTTCTTACTGTTGCAAATGGTACTTTAGCATTCAAACTATAGTTGATAAAGCTCCTTTGTGGAACACATCAAGGTCAAAATTTTACTAGGTAGGAGGATTGCACACAATCAAGTGTTGTGTTTCATGAATACCATAAACAAATGAGGGGTTTTTGTGTAAAACACCCCATGCAGGGATTAGGGATCCCAACATCTCATAGAAAAACAACAAGAGAAAAAATGTAAATAGTTTGCATTTCTCCATCCCACTATCAAACAACAATTTATGAATTTCATAGATTTGAGAACTATTGCTGCAAAAACCTCAGGTTGAGAATTTTGAAAAGAAGAATTCAAAGGTGTATGTGATGATCTTTTGTATGTTGATGATTTTTGTCTTTTTATTTCAAGGTGGGTGTAAGCTTGATTGAAAGGTTTTTGGTTATTGGGCCTCATTACAACAATGTCATAGGAGCAAAGAACAAGATTTGCAACATTGAGTGCAACTACCTACATCATATCTTTGACTACCATTGTGATTGTGATTCCAGTGAAAAAGTTTGAAAGGCTTAATTGTTAGACCTTGAGCAACTTCCTATGGATTTTTTCAGCCTTTGTTACTTTAGGTGTAGTAGCCATCACAAATGTAAGCTTTAGCAACTTGATTCTAGATCAATCAAAATCAACCATGATCCCTATGAACATACTGTTTGTTGCAAATCCCATGTAACTCAATTGTTTAATGTGATCACCATCATTTCCATCCTTTATAGGCAAGAGGCCCAAAGTCCCATGAACACCCTAAACCAAAAAAAATTTAAAACAGAAAGCCCAAATGTCCTTAGGCCTACTTTGACATCACCTTAAGCCACAAACCCAAAAACATGGTCCAAAATAAATGAATTTTGGCCTAGGTGTTAAACCCTGAGCCACAAAATTTGAGCACAAACAAATCATGTTTTGGCCTGAGCATTTTGGCTTAACTTTAAAATATTCTTGAAAATTTTGACTTAGGGTTAAAATATTGTTGAGCATTTTGGCGTGTAAAATCTTTTTTGACATCTTGGCTTGAAAGTAGGATTTTTTTTGACATCTTGGCCTCATGTTGACCACTTTGGCCTAGTCCTAGGGCTAAAATAAGTACAATTCTTTATGTATTCCCTAGGTAGGAGTTGAGCACATGACCTAAATTGCTAATACCACCCCTTTACAAGTCCTTACTGAACAAAAAGATTTAGTAGAAATTATATGGAGGGAGAGGAAGCAATTTATGTTGTGCGAGGTTGAAATATTAATGATGGTAAGGTGCACTCCATGCAAGGTACAAAAACATTATATTAGGTTTTTAATGTACAAATGGAAATCCACATCCCATGAGCCAACAATGGAATTATGGCTACATTAATAAAATAAGCAATGAAATGGAATTCATAATTTTAAAATAACATTAAAACCTAGCTACATTATGGCTTTTGGGGTCTTACTTCTGGTAACTTATTTTCGTAAATTTTTCCTAGGGTCTAATTAGTGGTGGTTTGTTGGTTTCACTATTCACAAACTTTCATTCATGGCTAAAAGTAAAATACATCATAAATGCCAATAATACATGAATCCCAAATGAAGTATGTATCAAGGAATAGATTGGGTAAATCCAATCCCACCTAAGAAGTTCGTGAAGCCTAGGAAGGTGAGTTGCCATTCAAGAACACCTTAATAGGTACGGAATACCATAAAAGCCATATCGGTACATGACTCCAACCTAAAATGAAATTGTTGAAAATGTTTCAACTACAGGATGAAGTGTTAAAAAAAAAATAATATTAGGTCGAAGTGCGCAAACAATTTCTAACTTTACATGCAGGATCAAAGGCAGGCTGAATTAGGATTACTTTACGGATAACTTTAATACATAGGATAATTTTCTCTTTTATATTTTTGCTCCCTCCTCCATACTTTCTTTTATCCCCTACCCCCACCCTCCTTCCTTTATTTCCCTTTCCCTCATTTATTGCCATTCGCTTCCACCCCTCACGTTTCCCTACGCTCATCCCCTTTTGTTTTTTTCTTCCCTCACTCCCCTTCCCCAATGAACAAGCAGCAGGAGGATTACAATTTTTATTTTATTTTAAAGTTTGTTTGGTTGTTTGTTTTCTTTTCCCCAAATTTTCGAATTTTCGCCACTTAGTCAATTTTTTAAAAGTTGGAAATTTTGGAGATTTTTTTTTACGAGTGTAAAGTCACACAAAATTGCAAAAGAAAAAAATTTGCCAAAAGGAAAGGTCCACCCTTATCCCCCACCATTTTTTGAGGGATGGATTTTTCTCGTTGGATACTTTGGGACCATGTGCAAATAAAGATTCACATTATTAGGGCATGGGAGGAAAGGGTGGAGGGGGGAATAGCCCCTCATAATTGTGTCATCTAGCCCCTCATAATTTATATTTTCACTTTGTCCTTTCCTCTCACTTGTTCTTTTTTTGGCACAAATTTTCTGACCAAAAACATAATTTATAAGAAAATGGGCAGTTTGAGTAGCCAAATTCACACATTTGAATTTTAGCTGACAACCCTTTTTTTAACAAAAAAAATTTTAAGTTTTTTTTAAAAACATTTGGGCAACATATCATAAGAAAAATCTTGAAAAGTTACACTGACTCAAAAAAAAATGAAATCGTCAAAATCTCAAAATTTTAGAGCCATTTAAAATTCGAAAACAAGCCAGATCTGGCTGTTTAGGCGTTTAGGTGTTAATGGAACATGACATTTGTCCAAGGAGTGTGTGAAATTTGTCTTATGGGTGTGAGACATTTGTCCTAGGAATGTGGGACATTCGGCTTAGGGTTTAGGACATTTGTCCTTGAGGTGCAGAGCATTTGTCTTTAGGTTGTGAGACACTTGGTTTAGGGGTTTGGGATATTTGGCTTAAGGTTCCAAACATTTTTGGGCCCCGGCCCCATAGGGACAGGGACTATCACATTGGATCCGACTTTTGGAAGTTTTACCTTATTAAAATCGATTTCACATTATATGAACCGGTTTCTTTGGTGTAAGTGTTTAGACTGTTTAGATCAAAAATTTGTTTTGGGTGTTTGGAGTGTGGACACAGTAGGTAGATGAACATCTTGGCTCAACATGATATCTACTGGCAAGGCCAGCATGTTTGTGATGCCTTGTTTTAAGGGCATGAAACATTTGGCTTAACGTTTAAAAACATTTGTCATCGGGGTGAATGACAGTTATTTTGGGGTTGTGAAACATTTGTTTTAAAGTTTAAGCCATTTGCTTTAAGGGTGTAGGTCATTTGTCTTAGGGTTATGAGACTTTTTCCTTCGCTTTAAATAACATTGATTTCAAGTTGGAGTAACTTTGTCTTAAGGCATGGGACATTCAAAAGAAGGATTGTGCTGCAATTGTTTCAGATTATGTGACATATTTTTAATGTTTCAAATCGTTTAGTGCAACAAACGTTGTGTTTGCCTAAGATTTCATAGAAGGTCTAGATCTATGCACATGGCATATTATTCACAAGAACCATATTCTTGGTATTTTATATTTTTATTGCCCCAAGTTAATGGACATGCATGTGTAGATTTTGGGCCCATTTGATTGATGAATTGTTTTGAAGTCTACCCATTTATTGTTGGTTTCTTTTCAGAATAGGAATGGTGGGTAACTAATTTAATCATGCCTCTTATCATTTTATTTATTTTGGGTTGTCATTTCCCTTCCTTTTTTGTATCATGAGGTTTCGTATCACTATAAATTGTAAAAAATAGTCATACGACTAATTTTCAAAATGAAATTTGTTTGATAAACATACAAATAATTAGCTTCAATTTATTTAAATCATATTAAAATCAAATTCTTTAAAAAATGATCTGAAGGATTATGCAATAATTGATTAAAATAAAACACGTCAATTTTAAAATAAATTTAAATGTTAATATTTGTTTTTGTGAGATATAAATATTTTAAATTAATTTGATGTATTTTTTTAAAAAATCAATCAGGCTTTGATGAATATTTAATAACAAAAATCATGAATGGGGCAAACACAACTAGTTTAAATTATTAACTTTGGGTAATTTCATAATTGCAAAGGAAGTGAAAATATGAGATAAAGAAGAATGTACAATATTTCCAAGGAAATTAGTTGAAAGGAAAAAATTATCAAATTATTTCGTCCTTTGCATGTTGGAAAGTATATATCCATTTTTCAACTTCATTTGCACTAATACAAGCAAGCAAACTCATGTCAAAGTTTTCTAAATCTTTATTAAAAAACACATCGTAGATTAAGAAAATGTACAAAGGAGTAAAATTAAGGAAAAGGGAGAAGTGACAAGATGTCGAGTTGGTTCAAAATAGGTGTGAAAATCTCTTAATGTCCATAATTGACCACTTGTGGTAGGTTAGCCATATTTATATGTAAAAAACTAACAGCTTACAATAGATCAACCATGGTGATGGGAGGTGTGTTTTCAAGGGGTGGAAGTTGAGAAGTAACTAAGTTTACATTGTCATTTGACTTAAGATGGAGGATGCTTACACCTTTTGTAATGTGATAAAAAAAATTTGACAAAGAAAAGTGACCAAGGTAGAAAGATGAAAGTTTTTCAACCCTTTCAAATTCCAAATGGCATTAGCATAATTGTGTAAAAGCACATCAACATGTTTGTGTAACCAACCAAATACCTCAATTACAAAGGGGAGGAATTGATTTAGTGGGATGTTAGTTGTGATAAATTTGTTTTTAGTTTGAATTACATCAAAGGTAGCAAATATTTGAATTGTGCAAGATCAACGAAGTAAATCTGCTCGTGTTGGGTCAATAATGACAACATCAATTAGGCTACGAATGCCATATTTAGTAAACACAATGTTGATTCATTGACGAAAGGAGTTGAATGTGATTGAATGAAGTGCATGTAATTGTTATCATCCCATGTGGAAGCCAACATCCTGTGGCAAAGGTGTGCACACACATCGAGGGATGCTTGCAATTGAAGGATGGGGTAATTCAAATTGTGTATGAAATGTGTGGAAAAAATTGGGGAAAATAATCAAAAGGCTGGGAATATTGGTTGAACAATAAGCCAGGCACCCACCCTTAGGTCAGAACATGAAAAAATTTGGGCATGATGAGTTTTAAATATCTTGTTGAGGAATTGGAAAGGGTATGATGGTGTAAACATTCCAAAATGGAATCTTGAAGTTGAACCATTTGTTGCTAATGAGTTGTTTAAATGAATGAAAACATGCATGGGCTGGGGGTGGTAGAAGGTCGCATGCTACCTTGAGGTGTTGTTCAAAAGGAAATGTGTTATTGTCAATTCATGTTAAAGTTTCAAGAAGGAAGGGACGTTGATCAACCATAAACCTAACAATTATGATTAAAACGACAAAGGCCTAACTTTTTAAATAAGTTGGGGTGATGGTGGATGTTGATATGAGCCTGATGCCACCAAAAGTTATTGGGAGGCACAATTGTTTATGAGTTATAGGTCCTTCTAGGCTATCAAAGGATCTTGGACCCAAAAGGCATCCAAACATTTGAAGGAGGGAAGAATCAAAGGAAATAAAGGACTTTGTGAAACTGGAAGATGGAGGTATGCATCATAAAAGATATGATGGGCATTACATGAAATGAATTATAATTTTACAAATTACTTGAAAATCACCCATTTAAAGAAAAGGTCCACATGTTGAACATCCTTTAAAAAGGCATATTTGATTAAAGATGATGTGAAAATTAAGGTGCCCAACGAAACCTTCAAGACTCTAATTCGTTCAAATGGGGGGTTGAAGTCTAATGGCAGGCCAAAAAATGACCATGCTACACATTTATGAGGTTGGATAAAAAGATATATTGCACAAAGTTTCATCTAGAAATGTTCATATCCAAATGATACAATTGAAAAGGAACTTATTATGTGTATGTCATTTAGAATGGATGGAAATAGACAAGAAGAGAAACCCTAAACCCATTACTCATGGTTGGGTAATGGTGAAGTGAACCACAAAATAAAATTTGTACATCTAGAATATCTTAGTTGCACACATGATTGAAGATCATGAAATTGATAGAGAAAAGTAATGTATTTGCTGTCTTGAAAGGACTAAAAGATTTGGTTCCCAAGCACATCACGAGTAGTAAGTGCAATGTTTTCTTCGTTGCCAAATACCAAGTCATTACCACACCACAAATGTGATATCAAAGCAGGTTTGTTGGAGCCATATTCCAATAAAAATACACATAATGAATAACATCTTCACCTTGACTGTAAAATGAAGCAGCCAATTGACCACTTATGGGGAAGTTCATTGTGCCCCCAAAAGAACTTTTTGATCTCTTGGTTTTTACTACGAACATTAGTTTCTCCAATAAATCCACCTTGCAAAACTTCAATTTCCTTTTCCTTCAATCCTTCTAGATGTTGGGAGTCCACAAAAAGAGCAGTTAAACAATCATATGCAAAGTCTTTGATATGTTCAACCCAACAGCTACCTTCTCCTGTGATTGAAAAAGAGATTTGATGGCATTGACCTCCTCAAGTGTTTTTAATCCTTTGTCATAAATCCATGTCTTGTAATTGACTGCTAGGCCAGGGATCTCTTTGCTTTTTGACACATCTATGTAATAAATGAATTTGGTCCCAATAAGATAATAACCCTACATAACATAGGTTCATGAATTAATCAATTGTTGGTAAAAAAAATATGGCAACCATGAAAAAATACAATTTTTTATTATGTTGATTTGGTATCAAAATTTTAAACAAAGTGGGGAGGATTTAGGACTCAAACCCCCACAACACAAATTTCAACAATGATACTAATAGGCACCTTCTATTTAAATCCATTAGTAATACAACCAATGAAAAGTGCAAGATTTCATGTATGGCTAAGGAAAGGAATAAGGTGTGAGTTGCAAATAAAACAAACCAAAATAATTTTCCAAATATGTTGAAAGAAACACAATTGAACAACTTTTCAAATGTTTCGTTGTGTATCAACACCACAAATTCTCTAGCACATTAAATGTGCCATCATTCAAGACAATGCCTCATTAGACTTTAAAGATTAATGATTATTTTGAAAAATAAAAACCTTATACAATAGATTTTAAACATTGAAACTTTTGACGCAAGAATAGATTTGATAGGATGTATGTAATTATCATCAGTAATAGTAGTTCCACCCATATCAGCATTTGAGCCTCCAATAATATTTCTCACATTCAAGATGGCTTATTTTTTGGTTTTCATGCTCCCTACAAACATGAAAATTGAAACAATAGAAGGTGAGAGATTATTTGAATAAAATCACTTTGACCAATCATTCTATTTTTTCAATAAAAAATAATTTAAAAATTGTGTAGTTCCTTTTGCAAGGAGAGTATCTTGTGTGCAAATATTGACCAAAAGCCAATATACTATACCTCAACTTGGCATTAACTTTATTGTTCTTGATCCAAAACATGTTGGATTGACTAGGGTTGCTCTTACATTCCATTCTATTGAAGCACTACATTTAAATCATTGCAACATTTCAAACCTTTTTTTTAGTACAATGTTATGTAAATAGTATAAAGGTAAGTTTGAAATATTATTTTCAATTATGATTGGATGTTGTACGTTCTTAATTCTTCCACCACTATATAGAAAATTCTCAAGTATTTATCTTTAAAATGTAATTGCATCCAGTTTGGTATGGTCCATGGACAACCATATGAAGCATTCCAAAAAATCCCCCATATACTAGTTTCAATTACTCATCACTAAAATTAATTTTCATTTTTGGACATGTCATTATTTTTCCATTCAATTGATGGACATGTCCAAATTTGGATGATCAATTTTGGGGCACATTCCATTGTTTTCATTGCTCATTTTGGGCTTTGGTCCATGATTAAAAAACCTTGTGTAAAACCAGCTTAAGGAAAAAACCCAAGGTATTGGGACAAGTATGTATACATGAGTATTGTAGAACCTATTGTTGCATATGTCTTGAAACTCATCCCCTAACATATTTGTAAAACACTTAACCATTTGTGAAACATAATGATTGGGGCTTCCAATATTGCCTCATATTGTGTTAAAACCAATACTCAAGGATGAGTGGCTAAGGTTAGGAGGGGTAAATAATGGCATGAGGGCATTCCATAAAGAACTTGGTGCCATCAATAATGTGGACACCCCCGTCCTTTGCAAAATGGAAGAGAACATTTTTTATTCAACATAGTTACATTTTTCATCATTTGACGAGTCTTTCCTAAGCAGACATGGTGATCACTTTTGCATCTAATAACTAGGATGCACTTGGTCTACTTTGTAATTTTTCCCATTGCAATTGAAGTGTATTAAAATTTGTTTGAATATTTAATGTTTTTGTTCCAATATTTGTCATGTGCAAAAATATATATGACATTTATTTAAGTTTGTAACATTTTTTGAATGGTCAAAAAACCTTTATGTATTGCAAAGACTGTTTTATCTAGGGTGCAGTTATGTTATTTTCTCCCTCTTTTCAGTATTCTAGTATGATTGTGTTGGGTAATGCCATACCCTTGCAATATTTCTTTAATATTTCAATTTAGATCTTTTTATAATCATGCCTAGAATCAAGGTATGTCTAATGCAAGGATACCCACACAAGGTAGAAAACCTTACCTTGAAATATTTTCAACTATTTAAAACCCTACTAGCTTGATTAGAAACAACCCCATTAAACAAATTGAAGGATTGGTTTGGTATGTGAAAACAAACATACTAATACAACATTACTATGGTCCTAAGGTAATATTGGTCTTGTTTCATACCACTTTCAATACCAAAGATATACCTCCTTCAAAGTTCATGTTTGTGAAAATTCAATCTTAGGTCTAATATCAAGACCACATTGGTATGAAAAGTTTTTAAAAATACTTAACCATGACCAAACTATGATCTTAAAAAGAAATGTCTAGTACTAGGACCAACTAATATGTTCAAAAGTTGATACCATAGCCTAAGGTCAATTTTCAAATTGAGAAAAATGATTTTTTCAAAAATTAATTCACCTTTATGAATTTGAAATTATTATTTCTTCATGGGCTACTATGACATTGTCATATAAGGAACAAAATCATTCAAATTGTAGCTTGTGATAATTCTAATGGTTTTCAACACCTTAGCTTCATATTTTCACCCCAAAAAAAATCATTATTTCAAAAATCATTTAGTGAAAACATTGACCTGAACATAAAATACTATACCAACATTGGTTAAAACCATTGTTGGCATGCTTAGAATTTAAATAGGTTCAAGACTAGGTTACAAGCCAAGTTCTAAGGTGTCCAAATCCAAGGTTTTGAATTTTGTTGGAAGTACCATTGGAAGCTAATTAGGCAATTAACCTTTTTTTCAAAATTGAACTAAACCTAAACCAAGGGTGTTTGCCCTATTTGAATTAGGTTCAGGTTTTCTAGGTAGATGAATAATATTTTATGATTTAAAAATGAGTAAGCTTGACTCTACATTTTAGGCAAGTTATTACATTTGAGTGGTTACACATGATTGAACTATGTGCATTAGGTGAACAAACTCATACCACAAATAAATTTTTAGTCATGTGTAACAAACATCGAATTGAACTTAGTTTTAATTTAGATTAGCTCTAGATTTTTTGGTGAAAATGATCAGAATTGGAAGTTTTAGAAATCCAAAAATTGGTTTCAAAATCAAATTCAAAGTTCCATCCAAAACAAAGAAAAAAATTGGGATTGAAAATTCCTCTTGAAATAAAAAAACTAAACAACACTAGTTAAGACTATTTATCCACACATTTAGTGGACTAATGTTTTTTGGGGGTGGGGGCATTTTATGCATTTGTGAAATTTCAACAATTTATACAAATTAGAACTTGTGTTTAATTCCTTTTTTTCCTACAACCAATGAAAACTGGGAAATCTATGGAACATTATTCTTTGAATTGTGACATGCACAAACCTAATTAATTGTAGAATGTCAATTCCAACATATATTTATATCCTTTTTAATTGATGTAATTATTATTAGTCAAAATTACACTGAAATAATGAAGTGAAGTTGTATAATTGAAAATACACTCCAAGCCATGTCCTTCACAACCTTTCATTTGACCACTTACAAAATGAAAGATAGCAATTAAGTAAAACATTTTAAAACATTCACAAAGAATTCATTACAATGGGAAAATTCATCACATGTTTAAAAAGATGCTCCATTACATAAAATAATGTTTAGAATGCAAGAGTGTGAGTTGATGCTATTAATCCAAATTGTTGATTGGAGAGGATGTTGGGAAAAGAAACTTTAATATGATATTTATCGTAATTTGCAATATATAAGCTTTTCACATGTAAGTTAATATCAATAAAAAGACACAACTAAATTAAAACACAAATGTGTTCGTCAAGTAAACCATAATGAATGAGGTTGCTTGGGGACAAAAATGGCACATTCAATTTGTGAACTAACACCAACAAATGTGCAGTAACATAACATAGTCATGAAATTATTGTCTTTTGATTTGGAAATATTAATGCCTAAAATATGGATTATTTCTTATTTTACATTTTCATTGCCTTGATTTTAGGGTTAAAATCTGCAAAAATAGTAAAACCGAAGAATAAAACTTTGAGTTCCCTAAAACTAAGGATGGTAGTCAAAATGTAAGATGAAATTATGCTAAAGGAATTCTTATTTTTTTTAATTAGGCACTAAATAATTACTTGAGGGCGAGGAGGATTCTTTATTGATAAATAGGAGGAATCTAGGGTAATTTGAGTTTCCTCTTATCTCTTGTGTTTATTATGTTTACATGTCTATTTCAGTTAGCGCCTATTTATGTTATGGAAACATAAAATGAGACTTAAATGATTAAAAGGTTAGTTATGGATTTTTAAAATTAGGGGACACTTAAGATTATGTAAAGACACATTTAAAAATCTACCTTAGGTTATGGGATATTTGGGACTGCTTAAAGGCATGCCTAGGACCTACCTAAGGAATGCAAGGAGACACCTAAAGATTTACTTAGGTTATCGAATATTTAAAGGCTACTTAAGAGGCTACATAAAGCCTACTTAAAGGTTAATTTGGGGGTACCCAAGGTTGGTTCATAGCCATTATATAAACCTTATGAGCTTTTTAAGTAGCCTTTTAAACAACCCTTAAGTATCCCCTAACTTAGGTAGGTCCCTAGGTAGCTTCTATGTAACTTCTATGTAGACTCTTGATAGTCCATATCTTGGATAGCCCATAACCTAGGTAGGCCCTTAAGTGGTCTTTAGGTAGTTCTCAAATAACCCTTTGGT
>Ga0209208_10009161_pt1 | contig 13060 bp, 10 predicted proteins | sample S1TSphfallax_3_FD_187694 | JGI IMG/M metagenome (GOLD analysis project Ga0209208, IMG submission 187694) | Host-associated microbial communities from peat moss isolated from Minnesota, USA - S1T2_Fd - Sphagnum fallax MG (SPAdes) (version 2) | ecosystem: Host-associated > Plants > Peat moss >...
ACTTAAGTAGGTAGGTAGGTATATAGACTAGGTTTTTAGGCATTTATTTATGTACCTACTTAAGCGCCTACCAATTGAATATTAATATATTGTATTAAATTCATCTTAAGGTGCCACGTGGCATATTTACATTGGGGCCACATGTCATAATATAATATCATCCAAGCATTTGAATTGAATGGCCTAGATTATTTCATTATTATTAGTATATTTTAAATAATTCAATATTAAAACACATGGCAACACATCATTTGCCTCAATTGTGATCAAAATAGTTGCATTATAGTTGCATGTGACAATACGTATATAATGGAATCAAAGGATGAACTTGTATTTGTTGATTTTTTTGTTCATCTAAAACCCTTGTCATTTGCAAATAATGTCTCATGCGACTTGTCCAAGGTGACCAATGAAATTAAAATTGTCGCTTGTGATTAAATTTTAGTTGTAGAGACGAGTAAAAAATACCTGTTTTTTCTTTAGTGGATCAAAAAATTATGCTAAATTGGTGGCTAAAACTTCATTGATAGTTTCTACTATTTCAAACAATCACTGTTTTAAGCTACCAATTAAATCCCAAGAAATTAATCACAAAAGCAAAAATATCATGTGCCCCCTTGGACATCCATCGGTCAAAATTTATTGTTGTAGATATATAATTTCCCAAATTTGGCAAACCATATATTTGTTTCATTTTCTCCAATAATGTAAGTAATATCTCATGAAAGAATTCTTTTATAAAAGGAAAAACAGCTCAAAGACATAGATGTAAAATTAGATATTTGAATTAATTTTTTTTTCACAAACTATAATGGCAATTGATTTTTCACAATTAAAAGGCCAAGGTCTTGCAAAAAGTCTTTTTGCTCTTCAACATCCTTTTTAAAAGGCTAATTTAATAGGAAAAAATAGATATTGCATTTCCTAAAGCATTTTTTTTTAGTTGGTTGTTTTGCAAATGGACCTTTATTTACTTCCTTTTCAAAAAAATTGACAATTATTGCATGTTCACAATCCACATGTTTATTCAAAGTTGTTACATCATATATATGTTTTATATATGTTATAAATCCATTTTTTAATTTAATGTTTGGATTAAGTGCATACACATGCTTATTGTAACAAATAACACATTTTATGATTTGAAATTTGCACAATCAATTTTTTTATCATCATTTACATGATAAAAAGCCCAACAAATTGCATTCTTAATATGTCCTCTTCATTTTTAAAAAAAAGTGTGCAATGTTTGGAGATTTATTTCCATATCATTATTTTCATTAAGGTTTGTTATTTCTTCTCTTGTAATTTGTTTTGTTAAAAAACTTCCATTCTTAATTTCATCTTGCATATTCCATTCATTTAAATCACATTTTTTTTCTCCATCAATTATCATCACATTTTCATTTTGACTTGATTCTATTTCTTACAATCTGCTAGATAGGTTTGAGGATAAATTAAAATTAAATATAAAATTTCCCAAAATTATGGGGTTTCATTTCGGTATCTAATATATCCAAACAAATATCAAACAAAAAATACAAGCAACTAAAGCAATAATAAATAAAATCTACAAGCAAAAACAAAACAATTAGAAACATTTACAAGATTTATAAAATTATTGAGGTAAAGGGTAAAAAATGTTTAAAGTGAAAAATTTGTGCAACTATATTTTTGGTCTTGCACCCAAAAAAAAACACTAAATCGATTACTTATAGTTCAAAAACAAACTCCAAAAAAAAGGAAAAAATAGTTCAAATAGATTCCAAAAAAAAAAAAGACCTTTTTGTTTGTGAATTCTAGAAATTGTGTTATGGAAGAAACTTCAATTTCTAGACTTGCACACTTGCAAAAAAAATGCAGGGAGAAAATTCCAACTTGGAATCCCAAAAAGCACTGACAAAGCACAACAAAGGGGCATTGATGAACAACAACAAAACATAGCAAATGAATGTCGATGAACAAGAAAGGTCAAAGAGGTGCCAAGTACCAATAGAGCACAAAAAGTGGGCACCAACGAGCATCGACAAAGCGCAACAAGGGGGTGTTGATGAACACCAACAAAACATAGCAAGGGAACATCGATGAACACTGACGGACTGTAGCAAAAGGATGACAATGAGCACCAACAAAACATAATAAGGGGGTTAGGATGAACATGAATAAAACACAATAAAAAGGCCTTGATGAACAACAATAGAAGGTGGTAAAAGGAAGGCCAACGAGCACCAATAGAACGTAACAAGGGGCCCCAATGAACACCAATAAAATGCAAGAAGGTGACAATAACAAACACCAACAGAACACAAGAAGGTGGTGATGACAAGCACCAACAAAACACAATAAGGCAACAATGATGAACACCAATAAAACATAATAAGGAAGCAATAATGAACATAAACATAACACAATAGAAGGGCCGCAATGAACATCAAGATAACATAATAAGGAGGGCCTAATGAACACCAACAAAGTGTAATAAGGCAATGACGATGAACAACAATAGAATGTAATAAGGTGACAACAAGGAACATCAACAAAGCGCAACAAGGGGCCATGACAAACATCAACATAATGTAACAAAGGAAGTTCAATGAACATTGATAAAACACAACAAGATGATGACAACGAACACCAACAAAACATAATAAGATGACAACGACTAACACCAATAAAACGTAGCAAGAGGATAACAATGAACACCAACAAAGTAGTGACGATGAACACCAATAGAGTTTAGTAAGCGGAGGATGATTACTAACAACATAGTGCAACAAAGAGGCAATGATGACTACCAACAAAATGTAGCAAGGGGACAACAATAAGCACCAACAAAGTGTAGCAAGGAGTAATGCAACAACATAGTAATCAAGTAAAAGAAAAACATAATACATAAACATGCATGTGTAAAATAGGCAATCAGAGGCGGCGCCGCCTAAATTACCTAAATGTCTGCTTGCTGACGCGCCTAAATTAACGAATTGTGCGGTGGTGCAAGAGGGGGCGTGTGTGTGCCTTGGAAAATCGATCTCACACTTGTATCACTCTCTGCAATGTCCAGGAAACGTTCGTTGGGGTATGTTAAGGACAATGACGTTCGTTATGGTCTTAAGGTTGCGTATCGTGATCCCAAGTCGTTGAAAGTGACCGGCCTTCAATGCCGCTTCTGCATTGCATTTGGTCGAAAGGAGAAGGTTGGGTCGAAGCACAAGGTTGTGACTATTGTTCAAGGATGGAGCCATCCCTTCCGTTACGATAATATTGAAAACCATCTTTGCAACCAACATTTTGGTCAATGGGCTCTATACCAGGCTCTCGAATCCTCTTTTGAGTGCGCTTCATTCTTCGATGACATTCCAATTGCGTTCAAGAACTCCATCAAAGCGCATTTCCCATCTTTGTCTTTGGGTGCTGAGCGACAAATTGTTTACAATATCGAGAAGGACATTGTGGATACTATTGTGGGCGACATGATGTTCAATCCCAAAGACTAAGACAACAGTGATGCAGACCATGACGTGGATGATGAGCCTGCATTCGGCAGTGCGGCTGAGATTAATGCTCTACTTCTTTGACATCGTCAAGCAGTAGCAAAGGTGAAAGAACGAGCATTATCATTGTTTAAGCGTGTTGAATCGGAGGATGACCCTGCAATTTATTTTTATTTAGTGACAATTCCCAAGACGAAAACCACTTTGTTTCACTTGGCTCTGCGTTACGTGTCTTGCGGAACATGATTTCATATGGCTTTTGAACTCATCGGCTGCACGTACGATGTTCTGGGCAACCTTAGTTTACGTGCGTGTTCTCGTGACAAAATCAGCAACTTTGTTCGGGTTGTCTACGCTGTCAATCTGCAGCAAATTGTTGACCTCTTGCGTCGTTCTTGGGCCTTTTCATTAGCACTCGACTTTGCGACCCATCAGAGCTCCTCAAGAGCTCCTCATTCTTCGATTTATGCTTTCGGGTTTTCATTCCCGACTATCATTCCATTGTTAACTTGCATGGATGCGCGCTTCCGATGTTTGATCGCCATACAGGGGATATCATGTCCACGATGGTGAACAAGTTCTTGACAATGCTATGTCCTAATTGGACAATTCATCTTTTTGGCTTGATGTCTGACGAGGCCTGCAATATGACTAGGCAGGTTGTTGGTGTTGTCATTCGTCTCAACGCTGCGATGCATAGTGATTGTTCTCTGATTTGGATTTGGTGTGGGGTGCATCAATTAGATCTTGTTATGGAGGACATAATGAGCAATGTCATTAAAGAACGATTCTTCTCAATCATGATTGGATTTATAACTCATTTAACACGGTAGTAGAATCTGATCGCAAAAATGCAAACTATGTGCCTTCTTGTTGTCAATCATTGGCTTTCGATAGAGAAGGTCATCAGTTCGTTTAAAATCCATCGGCCACAATTGCTCGTTCATATCGAGTTAAAGTAGCCAACTTCCACTCCACCTCGCCTTTGGTGGGTTGCACTTATTTCTATGCATCATTTCACCACTCGAGCATCTGTCATTTTTTGTTTTATCCAGGGATTAATTACTCTTGTGCTTCAGTAGTGAAATGCCATGGATAACTTCATCGCATCCTTCATTGATGACGTTGGAGTGACTGGGTCGCTCATTGCAGAATCGATTGCGAATATCAACCCATCGACTCACGTCATTAGTGGTCGTTATGTAGTTGCTCTGTCAAGTGTCTAAGAATTTCTTGTTGGTCTGGCTTCCTGGGTTGACACCTTACTTAACGAAGCCGATGAAAATGACCAGAACGACCTTCAACATGACATCGCCTTTGTTTACGTCAACGCCTGCGATCGGATTCATGAAATTTTTGCCTATCAAGATCGAAACAACAATGCGATGGCCGATCCTGGTTCTATTCCCCTAGTGCTACCGCATGAGTTCGTCGGGCTATCTACAGTCGACTTCATCCGAAAGATTCGGCAACATGCTTTTCGATTGGAGCATTGTTACTCATTAGCTCAGATCGATCTCATTGTCGATGAGCACAAAGCCCTGATCCATGCTCACAGACGTGAGCTAGTGTTGAAGGACGACATCGATTCGTTTTCCAGCAGTTCAAGTTTCTAGGATGGTTAGTCTTTACTTGGTGTTCGATTCCCGAATCTGATGGGATATTGTGGTGTCGTTACAACACTTTTTGCTGGAACTAGTACTGTAGAGTCCGACTTTTCGATCCTGCGTTGGGAGAAGGATTTGTTCCGCAAGCGCTTATCGAACTTTGGATTAGAAGGAGTCATGCAGGCAAAATAATTCTTGTTCATAGAGCAGTTCCAGCATTGATAAATGCTAACCAATAATTTTCTGCTAAATAAAGCCTTCATTTGGCCCCTGCCTAAACTAACCATTCCTAATGCGCCTATATCAAGTTAATTTAGGTAATTCAGGCGACTGCCTAATATAAGCATGCCTGTACATAAGCAAAAGCAAAACAAAATACACAAGCAAAGCAAAAACAAATTAACACTAAGGTTAACAAACAATAAACACTCTCCTTACTTATAAGGAGAGAAAGGATAGAAAAAAATGAGGGGTTAGGGGTGGCTTTGGATCTGCAGCACCTGTTTAAGGTGAACCCTGATGTAAAAGAAAAAAATTCTAACGCTACCGAGTACCTACCACTAATGTACTGACTATTGACACCTAATACCCTGACCCTGATGAATTTTAATACCCTGACAGGGTATCAAATTCAAAAGAATGCAAAGGTTTCAAATGAGCGGTTCTCAGCCCAGGGGAGACCTTCTGAAAGAGTTTCAAAAAGGGTATCACCCTTAGGAGATCCTGATGAGGTAACTCAGAGTGAGAACCGGATTGAAACCCGGACCGGTTCTCACCTCTTTTCTGAGACCCACCCAACAACACTGGGTTCATACCAAGTCACTTGGGAAGGGGATTTTTTGGGGGATGGTGCAGTGGTGGGTGATGCTGGGTCATGCGGGCAGAACAGAAAAAAACTCTTTCTCATTGTGAACAGAAAGGAAGAAAGAAAGAAAGAAAGAAAGGAAGGAAGGAAGGGAGGAGAAGTGTAAGTAGGCTAGTGTGGGTCCAGATTGAAAGGTTCGACTTTTGGTTCCAGAGAAGTGGGTCCCTTTCCTTAGTCTGTCTGCCTATCTGTTGATTGAGTAAGCTTTTTGTTTTGCTCCTATTGCTGCTGCTGCTGCTGCTGTTCTTGTTGTTGGGTTTGTGCTGTTACAGTTGGAGATTGAGTCAAATGTGAGGTTTTGGGTGGTTTTTTTTCCCCACCCCTTAGGGGCTTGTGAGCCTGCTCTCTCTTTGTCAAGTTGAAGCTTTGGGGGAGGTGGGTGGTGTTTTTGTGGGGTGTAGTTGGTGGTCTTCTTCTTTTTGGGGAGCCAAAAAAAAGAAAACATCTGTACACACACACACCCACAGGAATAAGTAGAAGGGAAAGAGAAGCAGGCCAGAGGCTGAAGCAAAAGAAACCATGGAGTTGGATCAGTGGCTTGAGAAAGTGAAGGGAGGGAACCATTTGCTAGAGGATGAGCTCAAGCAGCTGTGTGAATATGTAAGCTTTTCTTCTTCTTCTTTTTCTTCGTCTTCTAGTTCTGTCATGTGCCTTACACTTTCATGGATTCAAAACATACTTTCAAGAGCTCAAGTTTTTTCACTGTGGGTAACCTCTGCATCCAGTGAATCTTTCTATCTTGAGATTAGGTCAAAAGTTTTGTTTCAAGAATTTCTTACCTGGTTTTTCAATTAGGTCAAATTTCAGGACAGGAACTGTTTCCTCCCTCAGGATTATTGTGGTTCTGATGTTTTTGTCATGGCAAAAACTTTGCCTGGACAACTCCCCCTTGCCCCTGCCCCTTTTGACATGAGCTCAAAAACCATCTGTGTTTCAGAGAGTTGCAACTTTTATTTTGCTGACTTTAGACCTTTAGCAGAGATCCATATGGGCGGGTAGACTGTGATCAGACTTTTGATCCCAACTTGTTTCTGTCATTTGTTGGCTCTATACTCTATACACACCTGTAGTAGTAACATGGAGGCTTTTGTTTGTTTGGGCAGGTGAAAGAGATTCTGGTTGAAGAGTCCAATGTACAGCCAGTGAACAGCCCTGTTACTGTATGTGGTGATATTCATGGCCAGTTTCATGACTTGATGAAGCTTTTTCAGACGGGTGGTCATGTTCCCAGTACAAACTACATTTTTATGGTTAGCCAACACTTCCATAATCCCTTGCCATGCTCTTCATGGGTCTCCTCTATATGGCAGAAAGAGCAAGAAAGTCAGCTCAGCTTCTCACCTGCACTTGTTTAAGATCTATGAGGAATTTAGACTGTGTTTGATAATCCTGTTATTAGGGCCATGCTTCCAACTGTTTACTCAGGCAGTTCTGATTTTTCCCCTATCTCCAAACAGTGACAGGGTCACCAGTAGGTGACATTTTATGTGTAGCATGTGCTTGTGTTGTAAGGTGTGGAAAGGGACATTGATGTAGCTGGAGGAGGTGTTGTGTGTGTGTGGTGGTGGTGGCAGGGAGACTTTGTCGATCGAGGATACAATAGCCTTGAAGTGTTCACGATATTATTGCTGCTTAAAGCTAGGTAAGCCCTGTTGATACGACAGGTAACAGGTATGGTAGGTGTGCAAGCAAACCTCTTGCCAACAACAGTGATGGCACATGTACTCTAGAGGATTCCAAGTTTTCAACAGTTGGGTTGGGTGGAAAGTGCAGGTATCCGGGTCACATGACACTCTTGAGGGGGAACCATGAAAGCAGACAAATCACTCAGGTATATACTATATATGCCTTTGTTGACTCTCTCTCTCTCTCTCTCTCTCTCTCTCATAGGAATGCTCGAATTTCTCAATCTGGAAGTGAACATGTTCTGAAAGCCAAACACCCTCTTCAAAATTCTATAACTGCTGTCTGGCTTTTGTGTGGGGCACAGGTCTATGGCTTTTATGATGAGTGCCAACGGAAGTATGGGAATTCAAATGCCTGGCGTTACTGCACTGATGTGTTTGACTACCTGACACTGTCAGCTATCATAGACGGGAGGGTATGATTTTGATTCAATTCCTCCTTCATCAAGTCATGTGCATTTCTCAGGAGTATTGTCCAATTGGGTTCCTGTTCTCTAGAAGTCGAACAAGTGATATCTATTCAGAGGCACAAGTGAATTTGACAAAGACCCTGTTTAACATGGTGCCAGGTATTGTGTGTTCATGGAGGGCTCTCACCAGACATACGCACTGTAGACCAGGCAAGCCCTACTATGCGACATAGCTGATTTTCATTTGTGCTTTTTCAGCTTTCATGGTTATCAGATCAAGATTGTAGTATGGTGTCAGTTGGTAACAGTACAATGGTGATATTTTTTTATGGCTTAGCACTGTTGTAAAAGGTTTTGGAGATTTCTCAACAACCCCTTATGAGTTTTGGAATTTATTCTAATTGTTTTTGAGAGTTGCTGATGAGTGTGCAGATTAGAGTCATAGAGAGGCAGTGTGAAATACCACATGAAGGACCTTTCTGTGATTTGATGTGGAGTGATCCTGAGGACATTGAGACATGGGCTGTTAGTCCTCGAGGGGCAGGCTGGCTTTTTGGTGCTCGTGTAACATCTGAGGCAAGCAATTTCTCCTTTTGTCTCGTTGGAATTACCACCACTGCAAGTGTCTTGAATGATTTTTTCACTTTGTGCTGTCAACAGCACATCAGCAGCAAACAGCCCAAAAAATTCAATCCAAGTATCTGAATGTTTTTGCTGTTCTAGAATGCATTAATTAGGTTGATGTCATCTAGCTCTTGAAGCACTTCAACCTTCAAACATCTTTGTTTTAAGAATGAGGATGAGATCAGAGGTAGCAAATGCTGCATTTTGGTCCACCTTGTTAGATTTCCTGTTAGATCACTTGTTCCTCTTGGTGGGTGAGTCCAATTTTGTAAGGACTGAAATGGGTACTAGTTCTGAAGTCTTTCTAACTAACTTCTACCTCTTCTCCTATGAGTTTGATGTTTTGGGTCATCTTGCAAAGTCTTATTCCTGTCCTGTTTTTCTTCATAGTTTTATCCTTTGGAAGAAGTTTTGGTCGACAATCTGTTTTGTTCCTGATATCTCTGATTTCTTCAACCTCCATCTATCTAGACAAAAGACTATTGGTAGTGGTGGCTATCATGAAATCAATTCATGAGCTTAATTGTATTAATTTCTAAATGGTTTCTCTTACAATTTCTTGGCTTTAGAAATAATCCCAAGTTTCTGAATGCGTAAAGCATTGACATTTTTGACAAGCATTCTCTGCCAGAATCACATGCAGTTTTTAACACGATTTTCACGCCTCATGTGGATTCCAATGTTTTCAGATTCTGCAAAATTTGGAGTAGTCAATAATCTCAGTTTTATAGGTTCTTGAAGTCTTTGTAGCTCCAAAGAGTTCTTTGTAGTTCAAATGGCAGAGAGCTTAATTGTGTCTGCTGAAGAAAAAGAGTTTATCCTTCAAAGTTTTCTTTTGAAAATGAAAATAGAGAGCTTTGCTTAACAAAGAAAGATTTCTGTCTAGTGTTTGTGCCTTTGGGATCTTTGAAATTATCATTCAAAGGCTTTGATAAAGTCAGTGGGGAATGTTACAATAGGTGGTCCATAGTCAATACCTGACCTGTTGCGGTTGAAGGTTCCTGGACATGCTTATGATCGCAGCTTCTGTCATTGTTCACAAACTGCTCAGTTGTTGCTTTTGGTCTTGTTTTCTCTTTGTTTTTAAGGTTTGGGATTTTTGTTTTTTTTTCATTGCTTGCTGATTCTGTTGTCAGGTCTGAAATACTGATAACCTTAATTATCACATTGGTTCTCTAAATTTTTTGTCAGGTTGGATTAATTGTAGAAGTATGCAGAAATTCTCAGTTCTTATGAATATATAGTTGCAACACTTCAGGTGTGTCCTTCATGAGGCCCAACTTTACTGCTGTGACAGAATGTTGATGCTCTTGACAAAAGTATGGTTTTTTGATCTTTGTGTGAAAGCTTGTTGCAGCTTGAATGAGGATACTGTTGACTTTTTTGATTAGCGATGTCTCTTGAGTGCTAGCCAACATCACGTCTGAGTCTTCCCATTGCTTCTGGAAAAGCAACAGAAACTCAGGACGCAGATTGTGTATAATGCCCAAGTTTTTGGGAAGATTATTATATGCTTATCTACACCCACTGTTAGAAGCTGATGAACTCAGTGGGTAGTCATGGCAGCTTGTCACTGCTGTTTGTGATGAAGGTCATGGTCTGTCACTTTGTGTGCAGTCTCATGAGGTTATGACTGCACTCATTGTCGTGTTACCTATAGTTGTTGCTGTGGAGATTTCTCTGCAACTTCATCAAGCTTTGTGTGAAAACTTGCTCTGACAGGTTGTTTGCCCCTCTCCAAACAGTGTTTTAACTTGGAGCATGCAACTAAATCAGGAAGGTATCATGTGAATGAAAATGTCTCTTTTTCTTTATAGTTACTCTAGTGTGCACAGATTTTCAGTAGGAGTGATGTTGGATGGCAATTGTTAATGTGTGATGCAGTTCAATCATATAAATCGCCTAGAGCTGGTTTGTCGAGCACACCAACTTGTACAAGAGGGATTGAAGTACATGTTTCCAGACAAAGGACTCGTCACGGTAATATGATGCCCAAAAATCCTCTTGCAAGTTTGACCAAACTGTTCCCACTTTGTCAATAGCGCAAAATCCATATCTAGTGCTGTCTTGTTATCCGTTGCATTTTATTTTTGTGTGAAGACTTTATGTTTTTTTTTGCCAAGACTTACATGGGTGTGTGTCTGATCATTGTCAGGTATGGTCAGCACCGAATTACTGCTATAGATGTGGCAATGTCGCATCCATCTTAAGCTTCAATGAGAACATGGTAATATGACTGCCAGATTATTGTTGCTTTTGTGGTTGCTGAACATGTGTATGACTGTTGCTGTTGTTCAAACTCTGGTCAATTTGCTTTTGCAGTGTCAGTTTCTTTCTTCTTTAGGGTTGAGGTTCCTCTTTGTCATGCTTGCTGATTTGGTTGTTGTTATGTTGTCAGATCTGAAATATTCATAAGGTAGGGTTAGGGTTTAAAGTTGTATATCAGGTCATCTCTGAATTTTTAACAACTATGGAGAAAGTTAAGGCACAGAGCAATGGTGTCTGCTGGTGGGTTGCAGGAGAGGGATGTGAAGTTTTTCACAGAGACTGAGGAGAATACTGCTATGATGGCACCGAGATCAGGGGTCCCATATTTTCTCTAGGACCCCTGCCGAGAGCTTGTTATCAACTTTTGTGGTACAGTTAAAAATTTGACGTGGGTCGCCTTCAATTTCATGTCCAATCTGATATAAAGATTTAGCAACTCACAAACAGGTTGAAAGAAACTTCTGACAAAAGAAATTTCTGTAGATTTCTGTATGCAGCTGCGTATTCACTAAGTTTAGGGTTTTAAGGTTTCAGTTTCCATGATTTCAGTCAGCTTTTTCCTGGACTGTGAAGGGGGTTTGTTTGAGCTTGATGATTACAAGTCACTTACTGGGAGATTCATCTATTGCTGTTTAGAAGTGTTGGGTACTCAGCGATAAATGTCAAGAGGTTCTATATGTAGCATCTTCTTTGCCAACCCCAATCGACCAATCTCTGAATCTGGTCAGGTGCAGCGCAGAGGTCCTAACTCCTAAGAACACTTAGAACAGTATTTCTTTCCCAACCCAATTGTCGAATTCTCAAATCTGGTTACTCCAGTGCAGAGGTTCTAACTTCTAACACCCAGAATCTGTTGATGATGCTGGGCTGCAACCAGGTTTGTCAGAGAGGCTATCAGCAGGGTAAGCAAAGACACTGTTCCATAGCTGTTATGGAAATTCTGAGTGCCTATGCAAAGTTGATGAGTACCACTGGGTATTTATTGTCAAGATTTGCTAGAAGTTTGATTCTATACACTGTTTGAAATCTGGAAGAAAAAAACTCAATTACATCCAATACAGCTTTTTGGGTAGTGTCGAAGATGTTGATACATGCTGTGGTATGCCAAATAAATCAATACAATTTTTTTACCTGGCCTGCCAGGTTCTGTGAGGATGAGAAAATATGTGAGATCATGATCACACCCTACATTTTCTTGCTCTCACCAAAAGTGTTGATTTTGGTCTGTTTACAAGTAATTAGCCAACAGGCAGTTTCTCTTGCACAAGTTGGGTTTGGGCATGTGTCATTTGCCAAATGAATTGCAAATCAGTCAAACTGGACACAAGATCTAACAAAAATAGTTCTATGCCATCTCTGTTGGCTCTCGCAGAACTCTTGCATATAAGTGGGATTAACAAACTCACTGTTGCTCTACATTTGTCTTGTCAAGGAACACAGAATCACAATGAATTCTGTGTCTTGCAGGTTAAGATTTTTGAGAGGTAGACTAAATATTGGTTAGTCTTAACTCGGATAAAAACTTTTGGGCTGTGCTTACTCCATGTTTTCACAACAGATAATGATCTGCAACTGTATTGAGGAGCAGGCAGTTTACAACAAGGGAATATTATTTCAGTGTTTTGTGATAAAAATTCCTGATACAAAATGCATGCAAATCAACAGTCTGGGTCCTGATGAAATTGGGGGAGTTAGGTAGCAAGAGGTACAACAAGCATCTAAGTTGATGGGATGGTTGAATTTTGAGCCTCCAAAACATGACATCTGAAACTGCTCCAACATGGCCTTTGTTGCCAAGAGCAAAACCCAATGACATCATACCATCACAGATCCTTGGATTACCACTCTAGGAGTAGGCATAAGAACCCTGCTCACGAGGACAATTTTGTTTCTGCCCAGAGGGAAGAGACTTCAGATTTGTTGTGTAGGATTTGAGATACAAATTTGGCTTGAAATGTGAAACACTTTCTGGGTGACAGTTGCAGACCTATGTAGGCAGCTGAGTCAAAATTTTGGCTTGGCAGAGTGACAACCACCTAATGTGTGTTTGATCCTTTCTGTTTTACAAATTTCTCCACAGAGGAAACTCAAACAAGCAAGATAGGAAGTA
>Ga0209208_10009162_pt1 | contig 13058 bp, 14 predicted proteins | sample S1TSphfallax_3_FD_187694 | JGI IMG/M metagenome (GOLD analysis project Ga0209208, IMG submission 187694) | Host-associated microbial communities from peat moss isolated from Minnesota, USA - S1T2_Fd - Sphagnum fallax MG (SPAdes) (version 2) | ecosystem: Host-associated > Plants > Peat moss >...
ATCATTGTGATTTTGGTTTAGCATTTAACCTGCCACATACTTGTGGACTTCAGGGAGATTCACCCACACCCAGTGAGGGCCAGTGTATGGGCCTCTATCGGTGTTTACCAAATCCATATAATGTTTATGTTATTTCTCCATCTTCTTTCATAAACATGAAATCTTGGAGAGTGTAGAAAGAGGGAGACCCCAACGTTATTATTGCCCCAAGCTAATGGACGCGCATGTGTAGATTTTGGGTGCACCCATCCAATTGATGGGTTGTTTTGAAGTCTACCCATCTACTTGTTGGGTTTCTTCTCAAAATATGAGTTTTGCATGGGAACATTCCCAATGATTTGTTGACTTATTGCATCACTAGCTGTTCATGCAAGCCTCTTTTATAAAAGTTTTTGTTGCTCCTCGATCATATTCATGCTCGTTATGAAGTTCATTCTTTGCTTTGATTGATCCCTTTAGCGACTCGTATAATTATGAAGAAACCAGATGATTCAATATAGCTATTTGAGCCAGGTAATTGAATTAATGTGTAGATTTTGGGTGCACCCATCCAATTGATGGGTTGTTTTGAAGTCTACCCATCTATTTGTTGGGGTTTTTCTCAAAATATGAGTGTTGGGTAATTGAATTAATCATGCCGCTATGTCGTTTTTTTTTTGGGTTGTCACTTGCCTTTTTTCTATCACAAGGTTTCGTACCATTATGAAATGTTAAAAAAAATTCATATAACTAATTTTTCAAATGAAGTTTGTTTGATAAAACATACAAATAATTAGCTTCAATTCCTTTAAATCTTATTAAAATGAGATTCTTAAAATTTTGATTTAAAAGATAATGCAAGAATTGATTAAAATAAAACATGTTAAATTGTCATGTTTTGAACATTTAGCACTTGCAACATTTATGATGATTTTGCTGTGCTCTTCACAAGTGTCCTTTGTTTCCTCAAAGTTGAGGAGCATGGGCTTGGTGAGAAATTTTTTTCAACTCTCAACAGGGTATGCAATATGGATTGTTGTCTTCACATTTATTGCTTGTGTAATTTCATTGTCTTTTTTTTTCATTTCTTAATGTTAAGATGGGTCCACTATTCCACACCTTTACTTTGGAGAATTGTGAGTTGCAAATATGCATAATTTTTATAACCATGATAATTAAGTGAAAGGTGAAAACCTTGTCACTAAAGATGTAAAAATTAACAAGAATATTTTATCCATGTTTTTTATAGTGAAAAATGAGTGGTTATGTTAGCTTGGGAATGCTATTCAAATAAAAAAACAAAAGAATTTTTCTATGTTCATTAGAATGAGATTTGCTCATTCAAGTAGAGTATATTTTTCATATGCATGTCTTTTACAACTTTCCACCTTCCAATGTGGCAAGGACGAAAAAGAAGAGTGATGATTTGCATAATTATGGTAAATTTCATAAATTTATTCACCGTATGTATTATGGATAAATGACACTTATTATTCATTATTCTTACATGTCTCCTTGTTTACTATGACCTCTATGATATTTAAAGTGTTATAGAAGTAATATCATACAAGTATTTGAATGGATTCAATGTTGGCAATTATACATTACACAAAAAATTTAGAAATAAATAACATGACAAGTTGTACTATTACCAACATGTTATACATCAACATATTACAACTAATAGTATTTGATTTCAAATCTTTTGAAGTTGAACAATTTTTGATCATCTCAACTTACACAAATTTAAAAAAAGGTAATTGATGTAATTTGGAATAAAAATGATGCAAGACAAGTCACATGTTATCTTCAATTCACAAGAGCACCATTGTTTAGCTTAAAAAGAGTCAATGTTTTCCTTTTTGTAATATAATTTATGAATTCAACATTATGGTTATATTCCAAATCAAGAGCTTTCAACAAAAAAGTTGCAACATTTGTAAAAAAGAAATTTAATAACATATCACACTTTTCAACTATAGGCAACTTAACTTTTTTGTGACAATTAATTGATTAGGCATCACTTGAATTCAAACTTTTCAAATTCCTATAACTAGTGTCTTTAATTTAGGAACATATATATATATATATATGATAAATTTCAAAAGAATATCAAACACATTTTAGTTTTAGTTTTTTTAAGTTGCAAAAATGATGGTGTTTTTTTAAAAAATTATATGGATGTATCAAATTATTATTTTTCATTCAATGTATATTTAATTGCCCCTCTTTTATTGATCAAGTTTTTTTTGAACCTTCAATTATAATTCAACATTTTTAATATTATGCAACTTACTTGAATAGATATATTTCATTGACACTAGTAGAAACCCCCCCCCCTTTTGCAACTACATTTTCAACTATTGTTCAACTACAAACATAATTGAAAACCACAAAAACAATTGCAAATTATTTTTGCAATTGGAATTTTTTTTTTTCAATTGCAAACTAGCAAAGTTGATAAGTATAAATCAAAAGTGTTGTTACAATTGAAGTGTTTGCCACGTGTCAATACCATATCAATAGTCATTACTTACCATTTTAGTAGCAAAATGTTCTACCAATCTAGTTGAGGGATGTTGTCAACTACCTTAGCATTGTGGATGAATTTCATCCGCTGACTAAGCATGACATCAATAGACATTTAGTTGTAATTTCGACTATGCTAGATGTATGCAAGTTGAAATGTTTGTCCAATAGTGAGGTGACGCATGGCATACTTGTAACCCTAAACCAATAGTTGACCCAAAATAAAAGATTAGTTGGAAAGTCGATTGTGTTACAATTACGATGAGAAAATCATTTGGCCAATAGTGAAATAACACATGGCAATTTCATATGTTTAATGGATTAGTCAAAGCATAGTAGAGATTGAGTTGCAAGGTCGACTATATTGCAACTATGTGTGTGGAGCATGTAAGCAAGGCAACACATGGCACTTTTTATTGTGCACCATGTTGCACAACAAGACAAATTGAATGGATGGCCAGTAATGAAGTGACGCATGGCATACTCACGCCCCCATAATAAAAGTTAAGCAATAGTAAAAATTTAGTTGATAGGTCAACTAGATTTAGTAACAATGTTAAGGTGCAAGGTGCATCAATAGAGTTGTCAAAGGAGTTGAGCTTTAGTATAAAGCCTAACTAGTATAGTGGGAGATATATGTAAGAAAAGAGGTCAAGATTAGTTACAAGGAAATTAACATGTATATTTTCATTTGTCATTATAGTTGATATTGAGTTGACCAATGGACTACAATGTAGTTGGCATTAAGTTGAATCTTTATTGGAATAATTATAATATACCATCCATGCAAGCTAAACAAATGAAATCTAATGAAATCACTAATACATCTAGTCTACATTCTTATCTTCAAACCTCAATTAAAGAGAATTCAAGATGCAACACTCCACTGACTCCTACAATTAGTTGTAAATATGCCACTTCTACTTTAGTTCACTTTAAATCTAGAACCAAATGAGCCCACATACCAACCATTGGAAGTGTGTAGTTGCAACAAAGTCTATTATATTCCAATAGGGGGGACAACTCCAAGGACAAAGATTCCATGCCCCTGATGATAAACTTCCATGAACAATGTCTTGCAACCATCACACAAGTGACAAAGGTATTAGGGGTTTCCACAATTCAAATAATACAAAACAATCACAATGTTCAACAAAAATGCAATCATGTGTTGTAGTTGGCTATGATGTGAAATCTAGAATATGTATGATCAACCTTTTCAAGCTACCAAAATCAAGGAGGCAACTATTATCAAAATCAACCTCACCTAGTAAACTAAGTCTGAAATTGCATATAAGTCATGCAGTTACAAACTATGTATTTTCTTGGAAATAATTAATGTTCCACAAAATCTCTTAGACCAATGCAAATGTTCTAAACTTTCATTGGCTTGCAAATAACTTTCATCAATTGGGTAATCTATAATAAAATGTCGACATATCATCATATTCAAGTACTATTTATTCAAACCTTTTACTCATACTTACTTGAATAATTTTAAGGAGAATAATAATTCATCCACATAGCCTTGATATCATTGTTCCCAAATACCCAGCACATGCTAACCAGCCCCAAACCCCCACCAACATTGGGCAAAATATGCATTAAATTCAATGAAAATTACACGCCCTATTAAGCACGAACAATCATAAGTAAAGCAATTAACATGCATTAGGCTAGATGAAACTTGCGTGCCTACTAATCACCATGCTCCCTAGCACTAAAGAAACAACTAATATAAAAAATATATGGATGAATTTCAAGTTAATTTTCCAAATGTTATATTGAATATACTCAACACTAAAAGCTAACAAAGAAATGTTTCATGGAATTATGGCAATAAACTCACAACATACTTTTAGGCCATGCATAATTCTTCCATTGCACCAATGTCCCAAGCCCTCTTAAACACAATCAACCAAAAAAATCCATGGTATAATATGCACAACATATAAATGCAACACACACCTTGTACACATGATCCTTTGAGGCCATCACAAGGTTCTACAAAAAGTGTTTCCATTATAGGCCATCTTCATTATTACATTAGTCACATCAGCAACCCCATATTTTAGTTGTAAAATAGTCTCCATAAATTAACATCCATGGATCCTTACCACCCTAATCCACACCAATTTTTTTAACAATCTTTGTAAATTGTTATCCAAACTAATGAATGGGCTTCTAATCCATTTGAGACATGTAATCCACAACCTAATAGTAAAATGGCAGAAAATTATATGAAGATACAACCTGGTGAGGCAACAAAATTGTATGGTCTATGATGAATAGCTAAGGAACGTTAGCTAGAAAAAGGTATTCACGGTCCCATAAAGTGGTGGTCCCTACTATGTCCTTGAGGTGTAGTTGAAGTGGATCATCTACCTTCTTTGTCACAAACAATGGGACCTTACCATCCATTACATCTTCAACCCCAACTAAATAATATTTTTAATATATTGGTTTGCCATGGTAAAAATCAATCCTTGGAAGTCTTGAAATCCTTCTAGTGGCCATTATCTGATTGACATTGGCACCATCCAACAATTGCACCTTGGTGCCCCTATTAAATTATATGCCCAAAAACACAAAGGAGACACTAACTTCAAAATAAAGATCCTTCATCAACAAGAGATTACAAGATTGTAATTTCAAACAAGGTTGGAGCTTGTACCTTATGTGGGTGTGCAATTAGCATTTTATACTTTTCAACATCCTTTTGTGGTTTCATGGTTCCCTTGTTCGACCGTGTTTCCCGCATTGATGTTGTAGGTATTATGGCCTTTTGAGCAACTATCTTTCTACCCAAATTAGGGTTTTCCTTCCCAATTGTTCCACGGGTGGGCTTAGTAGTGTTGCCAATCATTGGTTCAACCTCATTCTTAGCCTCTAGCTACCCGTTTAATTCCTTTGCACTTGTGGTTGTGTACCATCCACAAGCATGAGTCCCTTGATGGTTGGTATTTAACCAAAACATGCACATATATTTCAACCCCAATGTGAACATAAAAATAGATCTTGTGGACAAATGTTTGAAACATCACTTATGCACACTTGGGATGACATTAAATACTTTCCAATGACAATTCCTTAGGATTCTCTTGAACCTCAAGTGCTTTAGATTCCATCCCATTACTCTTTGTGATTATGTCCTCACTTGCAAGGTTAACCTTCTTTGTGCATGCAAGTTCCTTAATAAACTGGGTAAACCTTAAGTATTATTGCGTGGGCTGGGATTATGCTGGTGGGCTTTCTATTGCACTTTTGTCCACCACCACCATTCCTTCCAAGATTCTTTCTGCCCTTACCCCTTTTTCCAATACATGCAATTCCCCACCACCATTTTCACATGCAAAGGTTTCAACAGATTGCTTTTGTGCAAGAGGTACGTATGAGCCAGGGAAGAGGGGTTCAAACCTTGACAAGAGTCCAATTATTGTTGACAAATTACTCTCAAACTTTGTCATCCATGATTGCATGGATGACACTTTGTCCATCACCTCCACCTGTGTCCTTTGATAGTGGTCATGCCAAGCTTGGATTGACCCAAGTGTTTCTGTCATCAGTCATAGGGCATTGTTAAAAGCGACATTTGATTACTCCAATTTTTGTAACCTCCCCATGCCACTCGAGGCTTGCTATCACAACCTCCCCATCCAAATCATAAAAGTAACATGGAATTTTTTTATTTGTGAACTACGACTATGAGTTATACATTTAGTGCCCAAAACAAATCCTATCACATCAAAAATAGTAGATGAAACTTTGTTTAGGTTTGGTGTGTACCTTGCTATTAGAAAAATCAGCCAACTATTGTGCCTCCTCGATGATGGAGGGGGGTTGTTCTTGACTTACACATTATGTAACAGATCCCATGACACATTTGGATGAACCACGAGGCTTTATATGTACATGGATAGGCCATTGTCAGACGTGAAATAAATTGTCTAATTACTCAAGTTTTCTAATCTTGAAAATTGTGGGAACCTAATTCACCAAGTCTTGGAGAACCCCAACCTTCCCTTTCTTCCCAAAATGGCTAGGTTTTTGAACCTTTGCCCTAGAAGCCTTCATTGCCTACTCAAACACATTTCCAAAATAGTAAGTTGCCCTATGGAGCTATTAAAACATATCTTGTCCACTAAATTCCCCAATAAACAACATAAGTTTCCCAAAATGGAACCATGCAATCCAAACCATCTAAACCTAGAAAAATATATGCAATGCATTATTAAAACCAACCCATGTCGCTCACTTCACCTAAACTATGCATATGGATCTAAGCACTTGGATATCACATAATCAAAGTGAAAAAGGTCAAGTTTTATACCATGGACTTGGCCACTTGCTTTAATTGAGAAATCCAATACAACTTAAGCTTCAACCATGCTTCATTTGATACATTAGGGGGTGGACCATGAGATGGATCCTTCTCCCACAGTCCTCTTAAGCGTGACCTTTCATATTTCAAAGCACACCGCATAGCTTCTTTCAACCCAAGAATTGACAATTGATTTCCCAGGTATTCAAATTTTTTATCTAATTTTGCTTTAAAATTAGCCATATCTTGTGGTTCTAGTTTTCCACAAGGACAATGGAGACATCCATGTACTTGGTACAAAGCCTCCAAATTGAGTCATCAAACCGTGGCTTATTAGCGGAACAACATGTAACAAAGCCTCTTGAATCAACTTGGATGGACTGGGGTTTCTTACCATTTGCTTTTCGGCGTTGCATTTCAAGTTTTACTATTTTCTTTGAGACTCACTGGACCTTGCGTATGTTGCTAGTTTGGACACTAATGGGTGAAGTGATTTGTGCCCCATTGCTTACACCTAAACTAGGGTTGGATAATGTTATCAAATGAGGGCCACTTTGTACAGTTAGAACAAGGTGGTTTCCCTCACATGGCACACTTGGGATGCCATGAAAAGGACCCATGTTTTGGGATGTAGTTGGCATGAATGACCAACCATATTCACTTGAACTAGCAAACTTGGGAGGTGGGTCCATGGCATGCAATTTTGTTTGATGACCATAATTTAACTGTTGTTGTTTTTTGGCCTTTTGTGCCTTTCCTTGCACACACAGTCAACAACACCATCTCTAGCCACACATGATGGGTAAAAGAAACATTAATTTGCTCACCAATTGGCACTTATGATTTTTGGGATCCAAAGTTGGTTTGGCTTTTGCCAAATTGGTTCTAGCTATAGACCAAATTTGGTGATAAACATATAATAATCTTCCCAAAAACTTGGGCAAACCATTATACACAATTTGTGTCCTAAGTTTTTGTTGCCTTTCCAAAAGCAATTAGAAGACTCAAACGTGATGTTGGCTAGCACTCAAGAGACATCGCTAATAAAAAAAAGTCAACAATATCTTCATTCAAGTTGCAACAAGCTTCTAAAGGAAAAAACTTTTATTTGATTTTAGCATGTCCTTGTATATGTAAGCATCTATGCCTTAAAGCCATAGAGGCCTATATATAGAGTAGTGGTTGGGGCCTCTTGCACCCTGAACATATCTTTTAAGCACACCATTGGTGACTATTTGGATGCAAAATATCCGCTAAAGCTAGTAGAAAAAAGCTTGATGAAGTTGCTAAGAAATCTCCACAACAACAATTATCTCAAAATAATTGCACAAGATATGCACCCTAACAACATCTACTAATTGAGGTTGAGTTTAACATGACTTGCTCACAAGGTGGCTTGCACCTCTTTGGTCTAGGAGGTCCTTGGGAATGCACAAATGTGGAGCCTCGAGGTGTGACATCATCTTGTTCATTGTTTATGCCTTTAATTTCTTAAGATTTTGGCTCCCAATCCTGTTTTTCATCTCGTTCCTCCCTTTCATGAATCAACTGGTCACTCCCTTCCTCTTGTTTGTGGATAAATTCTTTAGTGTTGTCTTGCATTGCAAGCATGTGAGTTACCTTTTATGTCTTGACACAAAACAATTTGATCCCCAATCAAATTGGGACTTCATTGAAAAAAGATGAAAAATCCAATTTGCTAAAGACATAGAATTATGGGGACATGTGAAGAGTCTATGCCCATAGTTCATGTCTTTATCAATGTTGGGTCGATATGAATTTTTATATATCCATAGGCTCAAGTTTTTTAATGATTTTAAATAATTGGGTCACATTTTAATTTAATTTAATTTTTTTTCAAATATTATATCCATCAAGGATATCAATTTAAAAATACAAATAGAATCTATAATTCACACTTATGGATATTTTAGATAATAATATTCATCAAATATGTAAGGTGGTTCTCATAACTTGGATAATAGTGTTCAAGAAATTTATTACAAAACATAGATACAAAAGGATGAAGATAATTTATACATTACAAATTCCATGTCTAGAAACTCATTTTGCTCAAACACACCCTCATACTTTTTAAAAGTAAAATCAAATTCAATTAACTTGATCAAATTAGAAGGTGAAAGACAACCCACGTTAAAATCATTAGGCTATTTAAAAAAAATAAAAAATAAACTAATTTAAATAATATGTCTCTAGCCTACATCTTTTCAAATTCATCAATATCTTAACCAAGGAAAAAATCCTTTTAATTTCAATTTGGGATCCCCTAATCCCAAAAAATTGATGAGTAAAGAAAACAATAGTTGGAAACTAGGATTCATGCTTTCCCCACCATTCCAAAAGACACTTAATGTCCTTTGCATCAACTTGGTACCTTTGGAACATCTACATTTCCCTATTCACAAACTCTTTGGTTTATTCATTGGTCCCATTAATCATTTAAAAAATGTTAAACAAGAATTTTCATCATTCAACTAATGTGGCACAATTTTAGATTTTAACATTGGGTGAAATGCATGGTGGCATTTTAACAACATTGAAAACAAAGATCATCTATAATAATCTTCCACCATAGAAACAACTTGTTATTGATCAATATAAGAAAAAACTAACCTAAAACTTTTAAATCTTGGGTCTAACAATATAGATCACATGTTATGGGTTTTCTTTTTTTTCATACTTCATTAAGAATGAAAGAAAAACATCTAAAACATCATATATTTGTTTTCTGATGTTGGAAGCAATCATAGGTAATGTTGGAAGCAAACAATTAGGCAAAGCCACAACCATATCATCTTCCATCAAATTAACCATAGAAGGGGCCAATGTTTTAAATTCTTCTTTTAATTTCAAGGCCATGGTAATTGCTACATGTAAGGCATCAAATAGTAACCGATGCCCATGGGATTGGTTTAACACACAAACATTCACAATTTAATAAGGAATATTGAGAATGACTTGAAGGACATCCCAAGTTAGTGGTTGAAGCACATGACCAATAATCCTCATTAATATTTGGTGACTATAACATAAAGTAATTATTGCTTAAATTGTAATGTGTCTTAAAATAGTATGATCTTATTTACAAATTCGAAGGAATATGTCAAGTATCAACAAAACAATCTGCAAATTCCATAAACAAAATAACTTTTATAGATTGTAAATTTAGTTTTCATTGGAATGTTCAATTTTCTTGGCTTCAAACAAGCTTTAATGCAAGCCTTGTTCCATTCCTTTGGCCTTTATTTTATTTCTTTGGCCAAGTGATGCATTTTTGTAAAGTTGTTTAAGTAGACTTGGTGGAAACATATAAAAAACTCTTATAAAATTTCTTATCACAAGTGGCATATTGGCAAGCTTTGGAGAATCGTGCCCAAAACATGTTTCTTAAAAGTTTTCTTCCGATTTTAAGCTTCACATTTCACAATTGATTCAAAACCATTTGTCATTTTGTTCAAATTTGAACTTTCATCTTTAACATATGTTATAATCTTATTTTTCAAGTCATATTCATCTCAAAGATTAGTCAATTTTTTAGTCAATGCATGTCTTGTAATCTTAAAAGCCTCAAATAAACCAAATGTTATATGATTTGGCTTCTAATTATATCCCAATAAAAAATATAACCATGGCAAAGACATCATGAACATCCTTAGACATCCAAAGATCAAAACTAATAGTGACAAAATGATGTTTTTCAAGGAAAGGAAAAACATATGTTTGCTTAGTTTTTTCCTCTAGGCTAAGAAAAAAATCATGTGAAAATTTTTTTAATGAAGGGAATTGTATTGAAGGACACAAATGCAAGATCAAATGCTCTAGTCGTACATTCTCCACAAACTACAAGGGTAAATGGCTTTTTATAATCAAAAGTGCAAGATTTTCCCAACTTTTATTGTTCCACATCGTCATTTTTGATAGGTGCTTTGGAAGCAAAAAACCATAAATGGATAAAACTAATGAAGTTATTTGTAAAATTAGGAAAAGACAACATCGAAACCCCTTGTTTAGTCACATAGGGGATGAGATTTCAAAAAACAAGGGAAAAAAATACATCATGTTTTAACAAGGCTTGAAATTCAATTTAATAGCAAATTTGTTACTAAATTGAGTTCACCCTATCCTTTTTTTCTTGAATGCCTTCATCCAATCATTGTCATTACTATGTGTATAGTAGTTATACATGTTTTTGAACCTTGTGCATTTAATCCTGAATCTTAGTATTTCATACCCTTATTTAATAAAATTTCATGACTTTGTGAACAACTACTAGGAGGGGATGAAACATCAAATGACGGGTGCAATTCAAGCTCAATAAGGCATGGCTTTATGGATAACTAAAATATATTTGCCTTTTTTTCAACAAGCTATTTCTCCACATTTCCTTTCATTATAGAATTAATTTCCTCTTCAAATTTTCTCAAAGTTTTTGAATGTTTTACATCAAGATGTTTTTTCAAGTATTTTATTCCATTTTTTGGTAATGAGGTATTAGATTTAAAAATAAATAAATTCTTGAATTGAAGGAAATAACAAGATTGGAGTAACACAACATATAACACATGATTTGAGGTGCATCAAATGCCATTTTTGCATTGCCATTCACATTAAAAAAAAACCAATATAAAACATTCCTATTATGAGGCTTTCATTTTTTTTCCTTTGGAATTGTAATAATTCCAAATTTTGATCAATTTTTTTTTCATCATTTTAATTTTTTTTTGCAAATTTGGGATTTCTTGAGTTTTTTTTCATTACTTATCCTCACATTCAACTTCATTTCAAAACATTTTACATCTTTCATTTTGGATCAATGTATTTTCATTTTCACTAGAGCCTTTAATTTTTCACACTATGTCCAACAAAGGCAAGTGTGAAAAAACTCAAGAAACAAAATGTTTTACAAACAAATGTTTTGGTCTAGGATGAAATATGGATGCTAGAAAAAACCAATGCAAACATTTACAAAATTTACACGAAAAAATAAAACTCACTCTTCATTGTAAGAACGATGCGCAAAAAGTTACTTTAATGCACAAAATGTATTGTAAAAAAGCTTGCACAAAATAAAATTCAAACATAGAATTAAATAAAATCATAAAACAAAATTTCAAATAGAAAAAAATACAAACATAGATGAGGAAAAAAAAAAAAACCAAAAAAAAATTAAAATTATTTTCTACCTCAATAAAAAAAAACTTTGTCAATTGTCATCAAGAAAGGTTCCAAACTCCAAACACTAAGCTACAAAATGTGAAGGTGGGCAATACAAGCTTTAATAACATGAAAGGAAAGCACAACGATAACAACATTGCAAAGGGTAACAACAATGCGAAACAAAGCAATGGCAACAATAATAATAGCAACAACACGAAGAAAAACATGAAAACAAAAGTGTAAAGGGAAGTAAGAAAAAAGAAGAAGATGGGGCCCAATTGTGAACTCAAGCCCTTTTATAGGGTTTGAGGCGACCACTTCAAACCCTCAAACTAGTTTTTAATTTCAAACCCAACTCTTAAATGAATTAATTTATTATTATTCAAACCTAATTACCTAACTTGATATTCAGATTTGATTAAGAAATTGACATCCTACCCAATTTTATGGATATCCACCCAACATTGGTCTCTACCATTAGCCTAGGCCAATTGTAGGCAAAATAATTACTTGCAACCAATGAGGTGAGGCAACATGCACACAAGGTGTCCATATTTTTTTCCTAAAACTCAATTTGTTCACTCGAATAACACTAAATATTTACATGGGATTGAAATGTTTGGCCTTCATATTAATGTGATTTACATTGAAAACTGATTTAAAAAAAAATTTAATTCGCTAATACATAAGAGGTCTAAATTGATTTAATAAGAACTAAATTGGAAACTTCAGACTATAACCTAGAAAGAAAAAGCAAAACCTAAGAATACAATAGACAATGTTACCAATTAATTTTGAAATATTGCAACCACTTTAAACATAAGAAATGCTTTTTTTTTTTTTTTCCATTTAGAAGCAATATTTATTACTTATTAAGGGATTTTTTTTTTTTCCATGTCACATATTTATTTCAGGATTTTTTCCCCCATAAACAATTAAATAATGATTTTCCCACAAAAAATCTGATCAAAGTGGTAATGATACATATGTTAATTAGTTGATATGAAATTGGATTTCCATTTGAATTAACTCCAAAATTTAAGCAACCAAG
>Ga0209208_10009163_pt1 | contig 13058 bp, 8 predicted proteins | sample S1TSphfallax_3_FD_187694 | JGI IMG/M metagenome (GOLD analysis project Ga0209208, IMG submission 187694) | Host-associated microbial communities from peat moss isolated from Minnesota, USA - S1T2_Fd - Sphagnum fallax MG (SPAdes) (version 2) | ecosystem: Host-associated > Plants > Peat moss >...
TCAAAGAAGCAGAGGCGTTTGTGGATTGCTGTGAGGAGGATCATGGTGGAAACTGGGAGGCAGCATTTGGTGAGTGGTATACAACATCACAAGAACGCAAGGCCGATCAAAGATTCAGCTTTGACGGTTGGCTCCCTATCTTCAATCCTCTGAGGGTACTCCTGTCTTGTTCATCTGTTTCAATGTACTCACTCTTCTTTTCCTGCTCATTTTTTTTCTTCCCCCTAACCCCCTGCCCACTGGTTTTTTTTCCAACAGGTATTCTAGAGCTCATTCATTCCACCAGTGCAGTGATTCATAATTTCCCTTCATTCTTTCAGATTGCCTGTGCAATGGAGAATTTCTCAGGACCAATTTCCTTTACATGTGCCTCCAATATGACCACAATGCAAAGCAAATCTCAGCACATTTTTCTAGTCTTATGGTTTATTAACACAATCCCATGGCAATTTTTTAGTCCTGCCAAAATGTACTCTGCTGTAATCAATCACCTGTACAAGATACCGGTGATGACTAGAAAACACCCATCCCTGTGAGAGAGACAATCTTACATAAATCCATCAACAAGCAGAAAGAGACCAATGTTACGAGGGGGAGCTACAATTGAGAAGTAGGAGTTGGTCATGTTTGGAGGGTTGTGACAGATGCAGAAGGGAGCAGCTGCGAGGTCATTGCTCTTTGAGGCAGGTGGGCCACTGGCAAAGGAGCGAGCTCGTCATGGAGTGGCACTCAAGGTGAATGACTGGCTATTTGCACATGGAGGGATTATGCCTCACCATGGTAAGTTCATTTTGCTTCTGTCTGGATCTTTGTCCCTGTGACAGCACCTGAATATGTGTGTGTGTGTGTGTGTGTGATTCACATGAGGCATCAGCTCTTGGAGTTTGTTACAATTGACAGCCAAAAGAGATCTGCAATGTGAAGGCACTCGGAAAGAGAAATCAGAGAAGTGAACTGTAGAGTAAAAACAACTTAGTTTGGAATTCTTCAGTATAAGGATCAATCTAGCTTGATTTCTAGTTCATTTTCCCTGTGCGTGTGAAATTGGGTACCATATCCAGTGCCACTAAACATGCTCATTTGCTTTCTCCTTCTTATGAAGTGGAGTATGGGTTGGAGAGGATTAACCATGAAGTAAGCAACTGGATGAAGCACGCAAACAATCGCTGGGGCCAGCCAACCAAAATTCCCTTTATTGCTATTAGAGGATTTGATAGCATAGTCTGGAGCAGGCTGTACTCCCATGAAACTTTTGAGAACCCTGAGGACAAGATTCAGGTTCATCACTTGCAACTCTGGCTATATATATATCCATCCTTCTGTGTGGATTGTTTCAAACTCCTTTGCTTTGCTGTGTCTGCACTGTCTTTTCTTGATATGCTTTGCCTCAGACAGACTAGCTTGAAATCCCATCTGTACCTCCATGTCTATTCCTATATGGTCTTCGGGAAATGCCCCCCAGTTTTTGAAGCTATTGACTTGAACTTGGGAACAATGAACTGTAGGCCTGTGCACTATTGGCGGCAGCATTGGTGGCAGCAAACGTGCGGGGCCTTGTGGTGGGTCACACACCTCAAACAGTTGGTGCAAACTGGTAACGCATACCGAGCAAGGCTCCTCCTCTCCATCGCATTGGACTTTATTTGCCAAATTGGATGCAAACGAAGGATGAAAACCTAATCTCAGAACTTGCCAGTCCGGATGAAATCCTAATCGATGAAAAAGGATACAACAGGTCCATCTACTTTGTATGTGAAACTTCTGACAATAGTTGGTTTTTCAGCTAATTTCATCCCCAGGAAAAACACGGTACACCTTTTCTGACAACGTCCTGTGCACAAGCAAAGCACGTAAGCCTGAAACATGGAGAGCCCTACCTTCCAGTAACCATTCGGTTTCCATGACTACCAGTTGATGATCTGAAAGCGAAGAGTGTGACACAATGTCAAAATCGACAGTCCAATATTTAGGGATCAAGTTTGGGCATAATATGAAACAAAATAAGAACAAGGTATGAATCTTGCATATCCATTTCAACTTTGCAGCCAAGTGTACTTGAATCCAATTTCAGTCTCATGGTGCCAGCTTCTATTTTCATCTTTGTTGAAAAGACTCTCGAACATGATACTCGAGTTGCATTGAGTGTCCTTTTGTCTATGCACTAAGTTTTGTCCACTCTGAACTTCTTGCAACATTCTCAAGGTTCCTGATCCTCATGGTCCTTGGGTCCCACACCAGAGCATTAGATTCCGCCTTTATACAAGCCTACTATCTTTTGCTGGTGATGAAGAAGCTGCATCCATTCATGAGCAGACTTGGCCCAACAGAACTCCAGTCCAGGCAAGTGAGGGAGCTGTGCTCCATGATCCAGCTTGCACAAATTCATTCCTCAAAATAAACTACGGTTGCAAGAAAATGTAGTTTTTTGCCACCAAGAAAAGCTAAAACTGCGGTTGCAAAAAATGCAGCTTTTTGCCACCAACATCATACTTGTGTAGCTGCTAATCAAAGAAACTAAATAAACCAGCCCCATGATTATTCCACGCACCTTGTCTGCTATGGCAGCTTACTAGAGACAAGGATCCACAGAACATCATTTCTGAAAGAATTGATATTTCAGGCTGCTTGCATGGGTTTGTCCCCACAATCTGATTTCCAGGAGGAACTTCATAAGTGTTCAAAGCTTTTTGAACACTTTCCAAACCTGGCACTAAGTGTTAACATTATCTTGGACCTCAGGTGGTTCAGCCATACACCAGAGACAATGGTCAGAGGACAAGATTCAAAAGTCTGCAATGTTCTTTTCTACAAACTTGGGGCAACCAGACCTATTCTATGCATTGTCAGCCTCCTTGAGCTCCAAACCCCTGTACTCAATCCATAGATCCCTTGTCCTCAATCCATATCATGCCAGCCCAATGAATATTGTGATTTGAGGTATATTTGTTTCCTGGAGGAAGAAATGATACACGGACAAGGAGTTAGAAAGACCAAGAAACTTAAAAGCAACCAAGCTTGTGGCTACTGCAAATTCTGACTTTGCACAAATCTGCAGCATGAGCAGCTTATTCCAGTCTTGGTTTTTCTTAATATTTTACTTCCTGCTGCTGCTCCAACTGCACTTGTTGCTATGAGTACGAAGGCCAACACCTGCACTTGTCAATCATATGAATTCAACCAGGTCCTCTCACATACAGGATGCTCTTAGAGATAGATGATCTACAAGAAAAAAGTCAGGCAAGGATCTCACAAGGAATTTTCTACCACTCTCAGAGCTCTGGAAAGATAGGTCCTCCGCCAAATGATGAACTCTGGCTGGAAACCAAGCATAGATTTCTTGCAATTAATTTGTTCTCATGTCCATTCTAGAGACACTTGCAGGTCCTAAAAGGAAGCTTGAGGAAGAGGAAAGCATGCCAGTAGAGAAGAGCTTGTAAATAGAGCAACTGCCAGCCATCTTGTAACTCCTGCATGTGCCTCCACACCATGTAGAGCAGCAAAGGCAAGTTCAATTTTGACTCAACAAGCAGTCCACCTCTGGAGAGGAGTCTGCACATGGGCAGGCTATGTTGACTGGAGTTGTCAAGAAGGGTGAATGAAACAAGATCTTCTTCATTGATCTGCGACCGTACAGCAGTTGCATGACTTTGTAACAGCAACACTACCAATGCTTCAATGTTATGAAGCTTTACTTATTGGGTTTCTGCAAGCTGTCAAGAGTGCAGGTGGGTCTGCATTGTCATCAAACTCTCACACACAATTGCCCAGGAAGACAAACTTTCTTCACAGACCTCACAGGTTCATAACAACTATTTCCTCACTATGCATTGCATTGCTTGCCAGTGTGCAAATACCATTAAGGTACTCCACTGATTCCATTGTTGCTGCCATTATTCATTGCTGGCCAAAATAAAAGTATGAAATTGTGCCTCTCAAGAGACATGTAAATATTATGAATGGAGGTTAATCACACCCGAAGACCGTGTGCATACATGATCTCTGCTCCAAATCTGTATCTACCAGCCTGCTATCCATATTTTAGAGAGATGTAAAAATGACACATGCAGGTGTGCAGGTGTGAAATTGGGAGCTTGGTGGTGGTCTGGTGGTTGTGGATGATGGTTATGTAATATGAGGGTTGAATTTCAATCTGTCATTTTGTGGTTCTCAATTAAGAAGAGCAGATTTCCAAGTACTCATTTTGGTGCTTTTTTTTATTTCCTAGTCTATAAGACTTTTTGCACACATGAATTCATGGCAATGGCAATACATTGAGAGAATTCTATGTTAGATTTGTGTCATGATTCTGTCAGGATGAACTTCAGGGAGTTGCGCTGCTGTGGTGGTGCTTAACAGAGATGTTATGTAAGTGTCTGGAACCAGATTTTTGAGTGTAGGTTTCAGAAAATGCAGTCTTCATCTTTGGCCTCTTAATGTTTTCTGGAAATAGCATTAGAATGTACATTCTTTTTGGATATGGATGGTCTGACTAAGATGACCAATTGTCAAAATATGGTATAAAGCCTGACAGTCACTATTTGGAGTCTTTGCTTGAGATGCATTGCTTTGCTATTCATGTCTTTCAAGAACCACAAATTTGTGTCAAACGGGATTATGTCTTGATGTACATCTTTCTTGCACCAGATAACCTCTCTAAGACTCTGAACCTTGGTTTCCAGTGATGTTAGTGGGATCAATTCATCCTTTCCAAACTCCTTGCTGCCTTTTGAGCTTACCCCCCAATTGCTTGACTTGAGGGCTTAGGATAATTGTCTTTACGTTGTATTATTAGGAGCAGATCGTGATTGTTTTCCTTCAAGGTGTCATGCTTGGATTAGGGTTTGATGATTCAGGAGCCAGACAAGCTTTCTCAGGCAGGCTGATGATGTTGCTGCCCCTTGTGTACCACACATGTCCAGATCCAGATCTGTAGAGCTTGTCAATGTGGCTGTTGCTGTCATTGTGTTGTTGGTTGTCAATTGGGTGCAGCGAGTGTTCCAGTTTGCCAATACTTGGAACATCAACGGGGGTAGCAGTGTGAAGAGGATTGGAAGAGATCTTGTGAAAATTGTTTAGTGGTGCTTGATGGAGAGAGGATGCCAAATGTCTATTGAAACGTTATGGCTTTTGCAATATTTCCAGTAGAGAGGTTACATGAGCATAAAAGCGGCTGTAATATCAGGATATTCCCTTGAGCAGTGCCATTTACAAGAAATTTGAAGAGAATAAATGCAGTGATTTGACTGAGAAAATGGGAATTCTCAGACTGCCAAGCAGCTCACAGCAGTGAACTTGAAACCCAATCCAGTCTTGTTCGTAAACTGGTGATGTGGCAGAAGGATTTTGAAGCTGTCAAGGAGCTGTTTGGGGTGGCCAGGGGAGCAAGAGGACTTCAGATTCAGCCTGAGGACATACACTGGATTGCAAGTGCCAGAGAGTTCCAACCATTCGTGCCCATGATGTTAGGAGTGTGAAAGGAAGAGTGTAATGTTTCACCATGGACAATCACTATGCCACTTCACACTTATGGAAGGGCCAAGGACATGAGTAGAAATGGAGCTTCTCCACCAAATGACAAACTGTAGCTGGAAACCAAACAATAGAATGGTTGCAATTGTCTTGTTCATTTTTTCTTGCAAGACTGGAATTCATTTCACTCGCCTCATGTTCTTTCAACAAATGGAGAAGATAAGTGTGTCACTTCACTTGAGAGCAACTGTGTCTGATTCTTGTGCATGGTTTTGAGGGCATTGAGGCTGAATCTTCATGTTGACGCAGAAATGATGAATGTGGGTATCAAGCAAGCCTGGTGTTATCAAATGTACCACCCGGATTGAAGCTGTCATAAAAACATTCAGTGTCAATGAGGCTATGAAATGTCTTTCAGGAGATGAAGGGTCGTAGAATGTTATCATAATGTTGTGACATCATTGGTCTCAGCTGCAGAACAGGAGGCTTGTGAGATATTGGGGGTTGATAGATGGAGGGGGCAAGGCTGGTGAAGTAGGCCTGGCATGTGGGCTACTCAGCAGGATGAACAAGAAAAATGTGGTGCCCACACCTAGAACATGGAAGGGCAGGTAGACTCTTTGGAGGTTTCACAGTTCTTTCCAATAGATGAGAGATGAGGGTCATCTGGATTCCAGACTTTTTGACTAATAATCCAGTAATTGATGGGTGTGAGGGAATTATATTCGATTTATTTACCCATCGGGTAAGGATAAATTAGCACTCAAAAATTTCCATCAAGTTAAGGTTTATGTATACAAAAATTAATTTTTTTGGGTAGATGGGTATGGTTCAAGGTACCCTTATCATATACCCCTTTTTTGGGTAAAACATGGTTTGTATTTTTATTTTTTTATTAAAAAATAAAAAGCTCACATTTTGAAATTTTTACTTAATTTTCAAAGCCCCAAAAATCCAATGTCAAAATTCAAAAATCAAAGTGTTTGATCGATCTTCCACTGGATCTTCTAATGGCATCTCAATCAACCAAGGCTCTGTTGATGATGGAGTCTCAAGGTGATTTGTAGCTCATCTTTGGGTGCTCCAATAAGTTTTTGAGGATTAAATAACATGAACATTATGACTTTCAAAAGTATGAGGGGAAATATGGGGACTTCCACTTGAACTATGTTTTAATTATGCCTATCACTCTTCTCCTGTACCCCTTTAAAACATATTAATAATCCTCAATTTTATCACCTTCTCGCTTGTAAACTTGGGCCAAAGTTGAGACATTACATCTTCAAGGAGAAGTTTATATTTTGAGGAGCTTCCAAAGTTTCAGTATTTTTTGGTTTTTTCTTATGATAGGCCAGTCAAATTGGCTAATTGCAACCCAAAAAAAACTCAAGAGGCATTCCATCTAATCAAAAGAATAAACAAAGTTTAGGGTTTACATCATATTTGCCCCAATGTTTTTGATCTGGATGTCAAAACATATCCAACCTTGGGTATGAATATTTCTTACATATATTCAAAATTCTGAATATAATAGATTTTTTCAAATTTATATACCCTTGAGTGTGCATTTATTCAAGGTATCTTAATTTGAGGGAAATGAGTTAAGAATAATAATAATAATAGATGTTGTGTATATTTAAACATACCCACACAATATTGGTCCAAACCATCTTGCATAATTCATTTTTTCTTATGAATGTGTGCAAGAGAAGCAACATCAAAAAGCATTTTTGAAAGACGAGGCATTGCATGTAGACAAGTTGTTGGGGCTAGTCCACACTAACGTTTGGGGATTGGCAAAGACACCATCATTTGAAGGAGCAAGGTACTTTGTATTTTTCACATATGATTTTTTTCACAAATCATTCATCTACATTTTGAAACCCAAAGGAAAGTGTTTTTCAAAATTCAAAGATTTTCAAGCTTTCATTGAAAACCAAACTAGAGAAAAAATGAAGATTTTAAGGAATGACAATGGAAGATAATTCACATTTAATGAATTCCAAAAATTCCTAAAGCTTCATGGAATACAACACTAGACATATGTGTCATGCACACCCCAACAAAATGGGGTAGTTGAACGATTGCCTAGCACCATTGTAAAAGTAGTGCATTACATGTTTCACCACCACAATCCAAGTTACTAGTCAAAAGTGTAACCACTATTGCTTACTTGAAAGCAAGATCACTTCACAAAGCGATTGGAAACATGACACTAGAAGAATTCTAAAATGTGAAAAAGCTTGTAATGAAACATCTGTGAGTTTGCCAATGCTTATGCTCATAGACTTATTCAAAGAAGAACAAAACTAAAATTTGAGAGCATAGAATGCGTCTTTGTGGGGTATGAACAAAACTCGAAAACATATAGGTTGATCAACAAGGAGACTTTGAAGTTGATCCTTAAACACAATGTGGTCTTCAATGAAGCAATGTGGTTTTCAATGAAAAAATTACAAGTGGCATTCAAGAATGTAAAAATTTGCCACAAAAATAACCAAAACAAGTCATTCCTTACATCAAGGAACATGAGTCTAACCTTGATCAAGACATCTTTTCGAAAAATGTTCCACCTCCAGAAATAATCAAGAAGAAAATGAGCCCATGTTGCTAACTTTTTGTGGATTTACCACTATTTGCAGTAATAAACAAGAAGGTTATTACCACCCCCAAAGTAGCAACAAGAAGGTCTTCAAGGATAATAAAAGTCCCATCGAAGCTAGTTGATTTTGCATGCATCATAGTTATTGATGAACCATTGATGTGGCAGGAAGTTTTCATAAGAGAAGATGCCAACAAATGGAAAGAAATTACAGAAAGAAAATATTGAACATTCATGAAAACTAAGACTTGGGACCTCACTAAGCTACCCAAGGGAAGAAAGGCAATAAGGAGCAAATGGGTTTCCCATGTCAAAAAAAAAAAAAAACAAGAGATCAACAATACTAGTTGCAAAAGGTTTTTCTTAAACCAAAGGTCTTCCACGAGACGTTCACACCTATTGCAAAATTTCTTCCATTAAAACGTTGTTGGCATTGGCAACCACTCTTGACTTCAAAGTGCATTAGATGGACGTCAAGAGCGCATTCTTGAACAAAATTTTGGAGGAGGACATCTACATGGTGCAACCAAAAAGTTACGAAAACAACAACCATAACAATCTTGTTTATAAACTAACAAAGGCCATCTATGCCTTAAAACAAGCCCAACAAGTTTAGAATGAAACATTTGATATTTTCTTCTTAGGTCTTGGTTTTAAAATATGTCAAGCAAATCCCAACATTTACTCTTTGAAACTTCAAGAATTGCCCAATGTTTTTTTTAGTGGTTAAACCAATTTTGGTGGAACCATAAAACCAAGCAAAGAAATTAGTCTTTCAGTAATATTGAAAGCTTCTATACATCTAGCTAGAAGTTTTGTTAGTTTTGTAATAGTTTCACATGCACATGATTGGAATAATTCCCCTACAACTTCATTGTTACCTTAATTGAATATGTAGATGGGCCCCAGTTCTTATTTAGTTTACTTTCTATACATGACAAGTGTTCTCACCTACTAACATTAATATTAACATTAGTTTATTAGGATGCTTGAATATCTATGTAAGGATCCTTTCTATCACTCCTTTTTCACCTCTTCAAGTTTTTTAATCATGAATTTTTTATCAATCTTAAGTTATTAGCTTTTAACATTATTTTCTTTTCTAAAATAATAACCCTAAACCCTAAACCCTAACCCTTCTCTAAACCCATAAACCCTAAACCCTTTGGGGGGGTGTGTTCATGGCCAATGTGCAAATTTCTTTTGTAAAATATGTTCAATGAGTTTTTTTCGACCTTTGAATTATTCCACTTATGGGTTATTTTTGTTATGCTTATATTTATAAAAGTTTAGCAACATTGAGTGGGCAAACATGCCAACTTGTAATATTGCTAAGATTGTGCATAACATTTAGTTGCAATAATTAGGAAAATGAAACACTTGTTTGTACACAACAACATGCAATGACTATGTTCAGGCTTTTAAACAATCTACATTATATTGACAATATTACTTACGAGGTAGTCCATATGGCCATGGTTTTGATAATAATGAACTATGATTGAAGAAGGCCCACATGATCTTGCCAAGGTTGTGGGATCCATTGCAAATTATGCCTTAGAATTTTCATTCATAACATGGACTTTAAGGCATTTAATTCAGCTAAGTGGAGCATTGATTGTTTTCCAAGGGAAAATGTTGACTCAGATAGGTTGGACCATGTTAATTTCTTTCATCTATGTGTGTCCATTCCCCCATGTCAACCCAATAGTGTCAACAATTTGCATGTCCATCGGCTACCATGTAGTTCACATAATATGTTATTTAAAGTTTCTAAAGGTGGGTTAGAGAAGATATAAATTATATGTGGGGATGGCATGTGGCATATTGATTGATGCCCACTTAGTTTGATAATCCAATGTTTTGCAAATTGCAAAAAAATACAAGTGTTAGTGCGCATCAAAGATCAATACAATTGGGATTCTAATCAAACATGTTATTCCAATTTTTGTGTTCAATTTTGAAATGAAGCTTTGGAACATCATAAATAATAGTTCTATCATGACAACTTAAGTCATTGTGTGGGTGGATTGCATGAAAATTTTCTATTGTTAAGCTAGAAGTTCCAATTGCACGATTAGTTCAACAAGGTGTCAACTTGATTTTTTAAAAGGAATCATGTTTGGAAGAGGCTAGGTTTTTCTTCGACTTTTAAATGTACTAAACCTTTGGAGCTTATTTGGAGGCCAATTTTCTATCACAAATAATTGCCAAGTGCTTATTTTTTGCATGAAAATCTTGTCAAGCCTACAAATGCAAATAGTTGACCTATAACTTGTTGTGGCAAAAAGGTGAAATGACCTTCAATGTTCAAATTAACACAACACACCAACAACTAAAAGGCCAAAAATTACTTATCCCTACAATTATTTTCTACCATGTAGATGTCAATTCACCAAAGTATGGACAAATCTATAACATATTTTTTGGCCATAAATGTTACGACATGACAATTGGAAATTACCCAAAGTTGATCGTGCATGTATATTTTGTCATAATGTCAACAATTTCTTTAGGTGGGTGTTGGGCATGGTTGCAATTTGAACACCTTGTGAATGAAAGCACACTACGGGGAGGCTGAAGATTGTTGTCAGATTGTATTTTTTTCAAAGGTCCCATGTTTAAACTTCAACCATGTCATTATTATGAAGGATTTTCACAAGTTTTTTGCATATTATGGTAAGTCAAAACCCAAAGAAGTTGAATACCAAGAAAATTACATTTTAAAATTTCATATCATGTGATGTTAGAATATATTTTTGCAAAATATGTATATGTCATATCATATTAAAAAATGCAAATATACTCAAGAAATGATTGATGATTTTTAATCTTCATGAAAAGTTGTAGCATCTATTAAATTTTGTGATTCAATATGATTGAAATAAGTTTGGGAGCCATGTGAAAAGTTTGATAATTATTTACATCACAATTGGATGTTTTTCAAGGCAATGATCATAAGTATGTGGTAAATTAAAATTTTGACAAATAACATGAAAGATGTTATAAGGTTATGTTTGCATCAATTTTCTTGTGGTAGCTCATTTACATTGTTTAGAAAAATATGTGAACAAAAATACAATTCACATTGCTAGATTAGTAAAAAAATTCAAAGGACTATGTAAGAAGAACTAGTTTAATGTTACATGGTCAAGAAATTCAATTTTAAATTATGTTATAATTCCATCATTCTTGGAGGAGCTAGATTGTTTTAGTTGTGGTGAATGTTTCAAAGGTGGCACATCTAGGCTCTACAAAAGGATTTAGTGATATTATGAACCTTTTTGCTACATTTGTAATCAAATTAATTTGTTTAGAATCTTTAACCCAATTTTGCATTTCCATTATTCAAAACCCTCCCATGTTAATGCTACAAATCACAAGCATCATTTGAGCAAATAAATACAATGATTGAAATAAAAGTTCTTATGTTCATGTGGGATGTGTGTCCACATGGCATATTATTTTGGGCTTCATCAAGGAATATTTCATCACTTCACAAAAGTTAATCGACATGGCATGAAAATATTCCAAAAATATTCAATGATATGGCATGAAATATGTTCCAAAAATTCTTTCTTGCTCCTTTGAGCTAATTCATTGACTCACCATTAATTGTTAATTGCTAATTGACTAGCATTGTTGATGCCTTTCATAAAGATCCAATTCAAGTTGGGTTTGTAATAACCATGTTTAATCCCTTTTGTGAACATGATTGAAAAACTTATACCAATAAGACATTATAATTATTCATAAAGTCATCATGTTTTTGGATTTAAATGTTAAGTTTTCATTTGCAATTTTGTCCTCAGAAATGAATTATTTGTAAAGTCACCCTAAACATGGGACCAATGTCAAAACATAGGATGAAAACATGAACCAAAAACAAATATAGTTGTTCCTCTTTGCTAATTAAAGTTGTATAGATTTTGTTCACGAGAAATAAAATGTATGTTTATTTTAGTACTTAAGCTTTATAATAAAAAATGATTTAAACTAAAGTAGTGTGATGAATGTAAAAAGGAAGAAGAAAACAATAGTGTTACATATATTTGTGAAACAAACCAATGATGCATGTAATATTATTCTTTTGTGTGTTGTCCTAGTCAATTCCTTTGGTTCCTTTAACTATGTAAACAACATTTTGTGTGTGTGTTCTTCTTGTCAATTCCTTTGCTTGCAAGCTAACAAACCTTGAAGCAAGAAGTAAAGCACAACAAAACTAACTAACAAAAACACAAGAAAAAAAATGTGACAAAAATCTTGTCACAAATAAGGATAATCAAATCAAGAAGAAAGAACTAGTGCAATAAAAAGAAATAACAAAAGGGAACACAAATTTCTTTGCAATTTCCAAATGTGAAAATTGAAAACTTGCACTACACCTTATTTGTTTAAAATTTCAAATGAAAGTATGCTATAAATCACATTCTATTGTCTACAATTTCCATTGTTATTTTCAATTATGTTGTGTTGTCTTTAATTTTTGAATATAAAAACCCATGTTGTTCTATAGTTTTTTTCAATTTCCAATGAAATCATGTTGTGTTGTCTCTGATTTCTGATTTAGTGTTCAATTTCTTTGATTTTCTAATCTAATTTCCAATTTTTTAAATTCTTAGATGGGTGCAAGCAAAATATTTTGACTTTACTTGTTACGTTGTTTTCCACTTGTAAAGTAGAAAACACAATTTTCAAAACTTTAAACCTCTCGTGCATTTCAAATCAAATAGAACCTATAAATATCCTCCTTGGCACCTCTAGCCTTCCTTTAGCTTTTCAAAAACAATTGTACCACATTATTTGGATTTGGAAAAATATCCCAAAAGTATCCCCAAAAATTATGTTAGTTTTTTAGGGTTCAAGATGAATTTAGCTATGGAAAAAATTCCGTTGAAAAATATATATTTATACTAAAATGTTCACTATCAATATTGAGGGCTTGAAAAAAAAAAATTTGCAAAAAATATTCATATATTTTCACATA
>Ga0209208_10009164_pt1 | contig 13056 bp, 11 predicted proteins | sample S1TSphfallax_3_FD_187694 | JGI IMG/M metagenome (GOLD analysis project Ga0209208, IMG submission 187694) | Host-associated microbial communities from peat moss isolated from Minnesota, USA - S1T2_Fd - Sphagnum fallax MG (SPAdes) (version 2) | ecosystem: Host-associated > Plants > Peat moss >...
AGTGGAGAGAAGACGCAGGGCAACAGCAGCAGTTTGGGTACAGGCATGATGTGCCCCCTTTGCCAGCTCTGGTTCCTCTCAGCTTGACAGACCTCTCTCTCAAAGTTGAGTGTCAAATCAGCACTGTGTTTGTAACCGTACAAGGAACATGGGTTTTGGATTGTCTGCGGAGTGGGGCAATTTGTGACTGCCTTCTTGCTGTGCCTATGGACCATCAGGTGTGCAAAATCTCTCGCTTAAGTTCGTAAAAAAAGTTGACACCCATTTGCTGGAATTCTTCCATTGGAACTTTCAGGAATTTGCATGGAACAATTTTACCCAAAACATGCCTAGAAAGAGACAATGAATGATGTTGACAATTTGCGGTTTATTGGGTGGCAGGGTACTGTGGCAGGGGTTGATATTGACTTGGGAAACAGTAGGTTGTACACCACTATAGTTGTGCCTAGGGATGAAGCAGCCAGTTATGGTGCCAAAGGTAGCCCTATGACCAATGTGGATGATCCTGGCACCTACAACCCTGACCTTTTCCGTCTCCGTGTTCCTCAGGTATGCTGTTATCATATCTGGTAGTCATTTTTCTGTTGAGCTTCCAGTGGCAACACTAATGTCTTTTATTCACTAAGTGTGTGCTTTTGAGCTTCACATTTATTTGTTTAAGCTTCTTGAGGGCTTTTGAGCTCAAGATTTTCCAAAAAGACTTCCTCTGAGAAGCTACTATGGTCAAAACTATTTCTTGTGCATCAGATTTTGAACCAAAAGAGACATCGTTGCTATTTTTGTTTCAGGTTGTTTCTGGCACAAGGTTATCGTTAAAAATTACATGGTTTCAGGCAATGCTTTTCTCTGATGGGCTCTACACAGCTCGAGTGCCACTCATTCTTCCTGATTATGTTGTTCCACTGGAGACAGAACTTGCATCTATTGTAAAGCTCACCTGCAGTATAAATACTGGGACACCTCATCCCGTGGTTGTCGGCCAGTTCAACAACACTATGAAGGTGGGTGGGTGGATCCGGGTCCTCCTTCAATCACCTTTCCCATTTAAGAGTCACAGCACTTCTCCACTTTCTGGATCACAAACTCAAATCAGTTCAAGGCTTTTTTTTATTATCTTGTAATGCTGATTTCCATTGCCAGCAGCAAAAGGACTCATGTGTGAAACAAGATTGTTTGATATTTGTTGGTGTTTGGCATTTGACTCAGAAGTGCCCCACTGTTCACATGCTGTTGCAATGCCAGGAAACTTTAAGAGAGGATGGAAGAGTTACTCTTGTAAGTGGTGGTAAAGACACATGGGGAGATTGGAGGAATTCAGACTTTATTGCATCATATCAGGTATGAAATCTCTGTCACATGTGTGGGGTTCAATAATCTTCCTGAGTGCATCATGCACAGCTTTCCCTTGTCAATTTGCTGGTACAAGGGTACATGCTATGATCCAGACCCAGCAGCTGGAGAGAGTCTATTTTTTCTCTCTTTATGCAAAACAGAATAGTGTGTTATCACCATAAGCCTAGGCAAAACCCTATACTCATGCAGCAAGGAAGAAGCTTGGCTTCTGGATCAATCTCATTCATGTTCTGATCAGTTGAATGCTGGACATGCAGGTGTGGAGTGACAAGATATTACCCAATTTGCTTGTCCAGGGTCCTATACTAGGGGAATCTGATCCACGAGGAACATTCTGTCTCTCTATTGCTCCACTGGATCCAAAACACGTCAAAGTAGGACATGGTTCTGTCTAACACAGTGCCCCTTCTATGTTGGCTTTTTGTGAAAATGTGAGTAGAGAGCATCAGAAGGCACTTGTGATGTGATTTGTTTTCCAAGTGTGGTAGAGCATCTCCAGTGGTGCTCAATATGTGACCTGTCAAAAATAATTCTCACATCCAAGTTTAGTTATTTAATCTTTCCCAACCTCACCCATAAAACTAAAACTGGGACTGCAAATATGTAGGAGACTACAAATAGCAAACTACCTGGATCAATCATTATGATTGGCCAATCAGAAACAGAGAGCACCAGTCAGATCACATTTATTACACTCTTCTCTAACAGGTACACAGCTTTGCTGTGCCTTTTACTAGTGTCAGCAAACTGTGCAAAAATGCTGGGTGAAAACCATTTTGCTAAGCCAAACCTGTATGTTTTGATTTTTCTTCATCCAATTTTAATTTGTAGGGTCACATATCAAGCACCGGTGGAGTTGCTCTAATGATTGTAGAAAGCTGTTGTGCCTAAAGACTTTGTTACACTCCGAAGATGACTGCTATTGTAAACTGATTTTTGACGTTCATAATTGCAATTACTTTACAGGCATTCAAGAGGGCAGTTGTCTTCTTGCTGGATAGGAGTGGCAGTATGTATGGCAAGCCTATGGAGGATGCATGTCAGGCTCTGTTGTTTGGACTGTCATCCTTACAACCAGAGGACTCTTTTAATATCATTGTGTTTGATCATTCTCAATTGACGTTCTCTTCTCAACTTGTGTATGCAACTGCACCTATCCTTGGCCGTGCTCGAGAGTGGGTCACCACAAATTGTGAGGCAAGGGGTGGTACCGATATCCTTGCACCTTTGCAAGCAGTAAGTTGTCTGCATCGTCATAGCCTGATCACCATCAATAACAGCTACCCATTTTTGTTATCATCTGGTTGTCTTTCTTGAAGGTTAGAGTTGACATATTGAATTCTTCTCGTCATCATGGGTATTGTAGGCTTAAATTCTTCATGTCTTTGTTGGTATATGTATGCTAGATTGGCCTTGAAGTTTGAGAGCTTTGAGTGCGATTGCACTGATTTTTGCAGGCTTTTGTTTCTGTTCACAGGCTTTTCAGCTGCTGCAAATGAATTTAGATGCAGTGCCATACATCTTCTTGATCACAGATGGAGCTGTTGCAGATGAACGTAAGATCTGTCGCTTGATCCAAGCAGCAGTCACTTCTAGAGGTGGCAAGGCCCCTCGGATTTCAACATTTGGAATAGGTTGAAATTCAAACAGTAACCTTGGGTTTCCTTTGCAGTTTCAGTCTGTGCTTTGTTTTTCAGTTCAAACATCCAAGAAGCTTTAGATGTTCTTACAGGGAAAAGGGTGGGACTTTCTACTGGAAAACATTAGCTTTTGCAGGATTTCCTCAGAGTTTTGTGGGTTCTTTACTTTGTACAGAAGAACCACAAACTGAAAGTTCACAACATAGAACTACTTGATAAGGAAGAGTTTGACTAATTTTTTTAAGTCCATGAGCAGTGCACAAATCTTGAAGATCAAAACTAGCCTTCATTGTATACTGAACATTGTGCTATACAGGCCATTACTGCAACTACTACTTCTTGAAAATGCTTGCGGTCATTGGGCGTGGCATGAGCGATGCTGCCTTTCTATCTGGTAAGCACATCTATCCTAACAGTCATCAGATTTGGATACAACCTATAGCAGACTGTTGTTGAGTGTCTATTCAGTGTTAGACAGTGTCATGACCAAGTCTTCCTATTGCTTCTGGAAATGCAACAGAAATGCACATGATGCAGATTACAATTTTCTTATCTACACCCAACATTGGAAGCTGATGAAGTCAGTGGGGTAGTCATGGCAGCTCATCACTGTTATGTGTGATGAAGAAGGTGATAGTCTAACGCTTTGTGAGCCACTCTCATAAGGTTATGACTGCACTCATTGTCATGTTACGTTCAAAATGTTGTTGTTGTGGAGGTTCCTCTATGATTTTGTAGATATGCAGATGGTTGTTGCAACAGATGCACCCATCATCATCAATGGGGTCACAATCTCTTCTACGTGTTTGGGACGGCCCTTTGGAGTGCTGGCATCCTCATTGAGCAATTGAGCTATATGTGTTTTTGACAGGGAGAATTCGGGAGCAAATGGAGAGGATGCTTGTGGCAGCTTCCACCCCATTGCTCACAAATATTACTCTTTCAATCATGGATTTGCCTAGTGGCTGTGAGGTATGGACCGCTCTTCTTTTGCATAAGTTGTAAGAGCAGCTTCACCATGCTCAATATGTGGCCCTGCAACAGTATTTCTCACATCCAAGATTAGTTATTTACTCTTTCCCAACCTCACCCATAAAATTGAAACCAGGACTGCAAAAGTTGGGAGACTACTAATATTAAGCCACCTGGACCAATCAAACCATCTAGTTAATTAACAGCAGGTGTTAAGGCTTTGTTGTGCCTTTTGCCAGCCTCACCATCCTGTGCATAAATGCTTGGTCAAAACCAATTTGCTGCACCAAACTGGCATGCTTTGATTTTTTTTCATCCAAACTGTACAGTGCACTGGTGGAGTTGTTCTAATGAACCATAAGCATGGCAATCTCATTACTCTCTCATTTTCTCACAAGGACTTTCTCTGCCTACTTTGATCATGATCTACTTCAAGTCACATCAAGCTAAGTCTCATGGCTTTGTCTCTAACATGGCTGTAGTATCCTCCCTTTCTTTGGTCATGTTACAGGCAGGTGGCTGTCAGATGGTGGCTACAATCCAAGACATTCCCATTTGATCATCATATTTGGCTTTGATCTGGTGTTGATTCGCTTGATGTTTATGGTCACTGGGAAATCTAATAAATTTGTGTTGTGTGGGTGTCAGGTGTATCCATTTCCAATACCGGATCTGTTCTGTGGCAACCCCCTGGTAGTATCAGGAAGATTTCATGGCAAGTTTCCACGGTCTATCAAAGTAGTCGGCATGTTGCCTGATCAAACAGTCTGGGACATTGAAGTTTTTAGCAGTGAATCTCCTGGGGTCCCTCTGAGCAAGGTAAGCTACAATTTATTCCATCTGCAAACAATCAGCCACTATAATGGCCATGTGGATGCAACATTGGCAGAGCAGTCCATCAATGGCTTATCTTCCACAACTTCCAATTTGGCATGGTCAAGTTTTGGAATTTCAATAATTTTTTTGGAACTGGAATTTCTTGCTTTCAGCAATGGGAAGGCTGTGGAGACTTTCCTGCTCATGGAAAACATGCTGTGACTGATCTCAAAGAGTGGGTGTTCTTTGTAGGTCTTTGCTAAACAGCAGCTGGATTTACTCACGGCTCAAGCATGGCTGTATGATGACAAACACATGCAAGAACAAGTAAGCTCTTGATAGAAGCCTCCCTGCAATAGAAACAGAATGACCACCACAATATCCTATCTAAATAATTTCTTGGAAGCTATATTTTAAAATTGTGCCCAAAGCACAAATCAGGAGTTGACACCAAAAGTCAAAGCTTGCTATATTGATGATGGGTCATTGCATTAGATTGCTCTCCTGAGATTTATTTCCACTGGAAAAATGCTGAGCTTGCCTGGATTCAGTACTAGACAGAGCCTGCACCAGAGATGAGATTCCTCGGTGTGCCTTAGCTATTGCAGAGAAGAGGAAACTGAGATCTCTCTCTCTATCTTCTCTGATGAATCTCAACATCGTCTCATCCTAGACTTGGGATTGATCCTAAACTACAGATTGAAAAACCCTGGTTGCAACACATCTTCTAAGTTGACCATTCAGTCCACAAATGTCTTCATGTGTGTGTATCATTTTGATGCTCAAGCACCCATTCCCTAATTGTGTGGTTGTGCCACTTGCAGGCAGTGAATCTGAGCATAATGTCAGGCATACCATGTGAGTATACAAGTATGATAGGGTTTGAGACAACTAGGGAGAAATTTTCCCGACTATTGCACGAACGCATGCAGGTAATGTACAAAGGCTTGCTGTTGGGTTGTCTTTCATGGTAGCTGTATGAAAGCAGAATAACAACTAGGAAGGCCTTGTCTGCCGCTAAAGAGCCATGGTTGATTACTTGTATTTTCAAATGCTCCTTGTAAGCCTCACAGTTATAACTTTCAGCTGAGAAATCGTATCTCTGTTGTTGAAGAAGAAAATCACTGCCCTCCATTGCTGGTCATTTGCTCATGTGTGTGCATTGCTACAGGGCAAGAAGATGAATGTGCCAAAGTTTACAGTCGGTAAATTGGCTGGAATTGCTCTGGTGGGTGGTCTAGCAATTGGGTTTGGAAGTGTTGCAGCAACAGCAGGAAATGCTTTGATAGGAGACGTGCTAGGCAATATAGTAGGTGACTTTGGAGGAATCCCAGATTCAGTCTTCTGCTGCGATTTTAGTAACTGTGATTGCAGTAATTGTGACTTCTCATTTCTAGGTGACTGCTGTGGCTGCGACTGCAGTAACTGTGACTTCTCATTTGTAGGCGATTGCTTTGACAACTGTGGAGATGGGTGCTGTGATCCTGATGGCATATGTTGTGCCCTCGTTAGCTGTCTTTTTGACTCTTGTGATAACATGGGAGACATATGTGCATGTATTCTTGATTGCATTGGTAGCTTGTCAAACTAGTTAAACCCAATATCTTCAAAGTTAATCCTGTAAATACAATGGTGTACATTGGGTGTCAAATGCTAGATCCTAGATGCACAAAATTTCACTTCTCTTGGACAGGAACTAAAATTGTACTGCTACACACTTTGATTGGTGTGACATTTCCCCACTTTCAGTCCTTCCTAACGAAGTCATCAAACTTGGAACCTGGTGGGCAGTTACATGTCCAACAATTTGTGAAGGTGGCAAATTCAGAGTGCCAAAAAGGAAAGGCTGGACTGCAGTCCTTGGAGAAGGAGTCTTGATTTGATGGCAGGATCCTGATTTGATGACAGGCCTGTGAAGGTGTCAAGGGACTGACTCACTTCTATATTTTGTACAAAAAACCCATTGTATTATTGCTTGGGAAGTTGAGACATTGGGAGAACTACATTGGACCCCTGCAACATTGCAACTTGATGTGCATTTGTATGTCATCAGGTATAGGCAATCCTGCAGCAAATTCATTGCTTTAATGAAAAAAGTAGCACTTTGAGATACACTGCAATTTATTAAATTGGGTCTCTTGTTTTGGTGCTAGAGTGCTCACTCATCACTCTTGATTCATGTTTGCTGTTGATTAGGTTTTGGTCAGTGGCCCCAAGGATTTAGTTCTTGCTCTATGGGTTTCCTTCTGCATGTTTTTTAATGATCTTTCCACCTATGTAGTACTGGTTCTTCAAGTCTTAATTCACATACTTGCACATGAATTGTACATGTATGCAAGAGTGCAAATTCTCTAAATTTGATGGATATGTAACACCAAATTTGGTTGGGGTTTTCTAGCTGCAGAAATTTCCCACAGTTGTAGGGAACTTAGTGGCACAAGTTTGGACTCATTTGTTTGTAGATGTTGAGTATCATCAGTATTATGCAGGTTTGAAGGTTGAATAAGATGCAGGTGTTGTAATTCCACATCAGTGCACTATTTGCAAGTGAGGAAGGAGAGATGGGTACGAAGTAGAGCACAATATTATTATATGGAGTAAATATGCCGAACTTTACATTCGAAGAGAGTACCAAAAAAAGAGGTGACAATGGAGGAAATAAAGCAACATTGTCTCTAAGGTGAATAGTGTGGAAAGTTGTGCATGAAGTGAATCTGATCAGTTGTAAGAAGGGATGAAAAAGGGGTGTCAAGTGTTTGTTGATAGTAGGTATCATGTACTTCCGTCTGGCAGATCTGGGAAAATTTTAACAGGTGCAATTTTGTTTGACAAGGAGAGGAGGAACCTGATGTGTAAGGTGCTGTTAGGTGCATCCTCTGTTGCAGCAGAAATATTAACAAGGGTAAGCCATCCTCGACATACACTAAAGAAGGTTCTACCAGTTCTTTGTGCAAATTTTCAATTCCCCTTGTGGAGTAAACACATGCTTTCCTTGCAAGGACCAAATTTACATTTGGTGCCTCACCAACTCCCAAAGCTCTCCATCAACATCTAAACCTTTCAACCCCCCTCAATTCCCTGCTCCTTGATATAATTATAGTAACAGCAACCTAATCCAACCACATCAAATGCACTTTCAATACTCACCCTACACCCAAAGCTTGTGATTTCAACCAAACTATTTCTACCAGCATTTTCTTTTTTGGTGCAAAATTTTGCATTTTTTAAGGGGAATATTTCATTGCAATATTCCCTGTTTTTTTTAATCACCAAAAAAGGAAATATTTACTGCTAAATACCTCTCAGGATGCTCACTACTGATGCTCCAACAGAAAATTGAAAAAACAAACAATGATTTGTACCCAAAATAATTAATCCATATCTTGGAACTGCATTAATTGGAACCAATGTTTGTGAAGGCCACCACCATATGAGTTGTAGTCAAATCCCAAAGTATCATAAGTTATGGCCATCAAACTGACCAGTCAACAACATTCAAAGCAGTTGTGCAAAAACACCGCCATCAACTGCAACACCAACAGTCCCTACTTATATCTTAAGTACTGATCTCAGGAACAAGAAGATGCAAACTTATCCACTTTTTAAGCATGTGATTTGTTGCAACCAAGCATTACCAGTAATTCCTGAGCTCAGACAGAAAGTGTAAAGGAAGCCATCTGGTCATTTGCTGCAGTGAAATCCATAGAGCCAGTCAGGACAGTAGAATTTGTGAAACCGTCATTGGTTGAGCTTGTGCCCGAAAGTGGAATGTTCATCTGGATGCCTTCCCGTGGCAACGGTTGAATATCACCCATGCCTGCTGAAATTCCTCCTCCTTCATTACCTGCCATCAACACATCCAGATCTTCTCAAAGGTACCATAAGAAACCCGAATCTGACATGATTCTAAGGGTGGCAAACCTTGCAAACGAGGGGAATTTTTGCATAACTTGGCCTTGGTTGGATGCGCATCATGTAGGAATAGAAACTAAGGCTTGTTATGAAATCAGCTGGTTTCCAGTAAAGAGGAAGTTGGGGTTGAGCCCTGCCAATTCTGACAACAATTGCAAGCTTGCTTGCACAACAAATCCAGCACAAAACAAGGAAAGAAGAAAGCAGGTCAGAATGGTTGTTGGTTTTGTACCTGGAGACTCAGTTCCTGCTGATGAAGCTGCCATTGGATTACCAGAGTTTGAGGAGTGAGATGCAATCGACTTCCACAAGCTGACTCCATAAGTGACACAAGGCACAACAGTGATGGCAACTAAGAAAAACCACTTCATGACCAAAATTACATCAGCAATGGACAAAGCCGCACTTGGTGCAGCAGCAGCAACAAGATTTGTCTGTGATCCTGCCAAGGTCGGGGGCTGTGCAACGGCAGCTACAAAGGAAAATGCCTGACCCATGATTCTCCTGTTGTTTCCTGAATTATGTTGTGAGCCTACTGGTGCTTGAAAAGAAGCTGAAGAAGTTCTTGTGAACTTGTTGGATCGATATGCTCAAATTCACACAACTCAAGAACATGAAATGAAGGTGATAGTGTGTTAATATATAGGGATGGATGGAGGCTAAGGTTAATGCGATTGTAGAAGAAAGTTCTCAAAAGTTGAATCTGCCTTGTTGCTGGACACAACCATGTGCAAGATGTATAACAAGATAATCAAATATTATGGGAACTTTGAGCAAAAACATGTCTGAACACTCATTCACAACTATGCACAAGATGTATAACAGGATGATAAAGTATGCTAACTTTGAGGAAAAGCAGATGTCTAACACTTGTTCACAACTACACATGTGCAACATGTATAACACACTAATGAAGTATGGCCACAAGCAGGGAAGAAAAAAACCCAAAAACCATGTGTCACACTTCTTCACAACTATATGTGCAAGATGTATTACATGTTTAACCTTTATCATTCCAGGATCTTCTTTACAATTTATATATATATATATATTTCCTGTTTTATCACTTTGGCAATGAAAATAAAGATTTCCTGAAACTCCTGCAGTTGCGGGTGGGAAAAAAAATGCCAAGTAAGTTTGCACTACTTAAGCAACATGTACTTGCACACTATGAAGTGCAACAGACCTGGGTATTTGCAACATGCATAACACACATCATGTATGTTACCTTTGAAGAAAAACATGTCTAACACTTGGTTTGCAACTATATGTGCAACACGTATAGGTATAACACGAAGCTACCTTGAAGAATTAGAGTGTCTTTAAACACTTTACTTTGACACAACTGTGTGCAACATGTCCACCAACCGATGCATGTCCAACAGCCATGGAATGGCAGAATAGAAGAGATTCAACCATGGGCCCCAGATAAAAGTAGATCCAGACTTATGAGTTATTCTGCTTGAACTCAAGACACTTGGAAGCATCTTCCATAGTCAGCACCCTGCAATCATGTGTGTACAGCAAAAATTTCCAATATCCCCAACAATGTCTAAGCAGTTCCAATGTGTCCAACACCTTGGAATCAGCAAGCAGTCTAACAAATCCAACATCCAAGTTTTTAATCAGGCTCACCATCCCCAAAAGTAACTATGGTGCTAGACCAACCCTGGTACCGTGATCATAGTTTATCACTAGCTTAGCTGGCACAAATGTACAAGAGAATGTGGGCTGCCTCCCAGTGAGTGACTAGGGTGAAGCCTGGTGACAAACTAGAGGCAGCATACACTCCCAACAGTGCATTCCCTAGTGTAAACCGTGCATGGGTTAGATCACTACCTATCTCGTAAGTGTAGGGTAACACACTGTCCTGAGGGGATTACCCTGTGTAAAGCACTGGCAGAATTTTTTTCTTTTTTCTTTGTTCCCCCAAGAAATGAAAAAAATTGAGCTTGCATTTCACATTCCAAAACAACCTGCCCTTTGGGGAGGGAGTTTCTAAGCTTAGGACTCCCTCCCAAAATAGAAGTTTTTGGATGGGTTGTTTGCAGCCCCCAAGTCAATAGTGCTCACAAATGGAATGTTCATTCAATGTTTTAGACACCAACCTGGGTATGTTCCACATGCTTAACAGCCTACTACGTTTAACAGATGTTAGTGTATAGATATTAGAAACACAGTTCCTGGAAATTCATAATGCCAATTTTGTACATGTATGTAGCATGCACAAAGATTTTTAAAATGTCATTTAAGGAAGTGGGTGTAGACTCTAGAGTGCAGACCATGACACCTCAGGTGGGTTTTTTGAAATTACAAAGTGTAAAAAACCTTGATGCCCTGTCTTGCCAAAAAGACCACAAATATTTAACAGTGAAAATGTGGCCCACAAGGGCTTGCAGTGCACATGGCCACCTTTGACTCTTGTTGCAAATGAGCCCTTTTTGGTATCTCATATCTGGAGACTGGAGTTCCAACAACGTATCTCTATACTTTATATATATATATCAGTGGTTTGTTTTTTTCAAGTTTCAGATGTGGTGTCATTGGTTAGCATCCCAAGAATTATTTAGCATTAAATGGTGATAGGTTTTTAGAACCCATGTAAACAATTTAAAAAATGTCTAAACAGTATTTTTTTAAAACTAGTTAAAAGATTGCTACCAAAGTGAAAGTAGAGTTCAAATCTGGTGATTTTTTGTTTTAATTCTCGAAATTTGGACATTTTTCCAGTAAAAATTGGAATATTGCAGTAGAATTTTTCATTTTTCATTTTTTTTCCACATTTTGGCGAAATTTGACCCACAAAAAAGCTGATGTATATAATGTGATCTGCATTAATTAGTCAAGGGTGTCTTCCAAGTTCAGAATTGTTTTTTGCAATGAGCCTCTTTGATTTTTCATCACAAAAAATTCTTAAATTTGGAGACTTCCCAAATATTTCTTATATATACTTCTTATATTCTCAGAAGTAGCATCTATTTAATTAATTCTGAACTTTGAAAAAGTCCAAAAATAACCTAAAACAATTAGATAGTTAATAAAAATTCGAAATTGTAAATTGAACCTAGTGGCCCACAAGCCCAATGCATATTATCATTATTAGTACTGATCACAAGAATCACATGAAAAAAAAGGCACTTTTGAACATTGTGTAGATCACAAAAGTAAAACATGAAATAGAACTAATACCTAATGGTCACTAGTGATAAAGAGTGAATGCAGAGGATTCGAAAGCATTTGAAAAAAATTCCAAAATAAAACAGGGTTTAGGACGGTGATATAAAAATTGTGTAGATCACAAAAGTAAAAATTACACAAAACTAAGCCTTGGTGGTCACCAAGTGATAAAAGAGTGAATATGGAGCACTCAACATCATTTGAAAAAAAATCCAAAGTAAAAAAGGGCTTTGGAAGATAATATGAAAATTGTGTACATCACAAAAGCAAAAATGAATTAGAACTAAGACTTGGTGGTGACCAAGTGATAAAGAGTGAAAATGGGGGACTCAAAAGGATTTCAAGGATTGAAAACATTTCCAAAGTAAAAGAGCAATCATGAAAGATGCATCATTTCAAATAATTTTTTATTAAATAAATAAAGCATTAAATTGTGTTATATGAAGTAAAAACTAAAAAACTTGCAATGGAAGTTTGAAAGCCCAATGAAATGATCCTTTGCTAGCATACTATTACCGGCACAATTAAAATAATTGTGCTTCTAAAACAATTAGATAAGCAACTACAATGACGCCTTCTCAAAATAAAAATCCAATTGGAAAACATCACTTTCTAGCTTTTAAAGCTACAAACATTGTCACATGGTCTATAAACAATAATTTGAGCCAATAGCAAGTGAAACTCAATAATTGGATAAGTAAAGATAATTCAAAAGTGAAAAACGAAAACACAAAAAATCAATTTGCTTCAAGCATAAGAAAAGTTCATACCTAAAGGAAGTTGAGTAATGCCACTCTCCCTATTATTGCTTTTCATATATTGCATGAACTAAAAAATAATCAACAAAAAAATCAATGACAATGATTTCATAATGGACACTAATCATCTTCACCACTGGCAATCCAACCAATGATGGCCATAAACAGGATGTGAGGTCCAACCATTGGACCTTATTCTTTGACAATTTATGTTCTCTAAAAGACTCAACAAAATACCATTATATTTGGAATTTCAAAAGGCCTTGCTTGGCTCATTATCAAAAAACCACGTTTGGTCTTGTATCCCATAGTGTAGCCTTTGACATGCAAAGTACACATGATTCAAATCCTTAATATAATAATATGTCCCTACAATGAGTTGACCCAAGGTCTTGGTGCATTGTTCACATCCCCAAATAAAAACAAAT
>Ga0209208_10009165_pt1 | contig 13054 bp, 19 predicted proteins | sample S1TSphfallax_3_FD_187694 | JGI IMG/M metagenome (GOLD analysis project Ga0209208, IMG submission 187694) | Host-associated microbial communities from peat moss isolated from Minnesota, USA - S1T2_Fd - Sphagnum fallax MG (SPAdes) (version 2) | ecosystem: Host-associated > Plants > Peat moss >...
AACATGGCCAACCTAATTATGATGGGGATCTTGGGAGGAGGGGGGTGGCTGTGCAAGTGTAAAAGTGGTTGTTTCAAATGAGCAAACCCTAGAGGGCTCACACAACTCTTTGGAACATTTTTTTGGATTCAATGGTGGGGGGAAAGAAGGAGGAAAGGTTTTTGAACAAATTGGATTTGAAAATACAATCTCAACAATCACACATTGCAAATGGATGAAACATTGTATGGATATAATAACTATGTTCATGGATAGAATTTCTTTTGCATGCAATTTTTACTATGGATGAAACTAACCGTTACAAAAGACTTGATCATGAATGAAAATTTGATCATGGATGAATTCAATCACATAGATGCAAGTTGGTCACATGCATGAAATTTGACATAGGTGAGAATGACCCCAATATGAAATTGAGCACAAGGATGAAACTAACACATGTGGTTGAAATTAACATTATAGAAAATCAACCCACATGGATAACATTCACAACTGCATGAAGAACTATATAATACATGGATGTAATTGCACATCGGATGGAATTCAACATGGAAGAAATTGGAAATTAAAGAATATGAACACATGAATGAAAGTAAGTGTATGGATGAAATCAACAGCATGGATGGATGTGATCATCATGCATGTGGTTGAATTTGATCCATATGATTAGTAACATTGTTTATGTTATGAAATTCAATAGTTATCAAAGTGGTTGAATAGTCACTTATGTTGAATGTTTCAACCATGGCATGAATTTTCTCCAACTTATCACTTTCATCCACACTTGATGAAATTTTGGAAATAAATAAAATTAAATCTAACCAAACCTAAGGGGAATTGTCTATGCTGGTGACTTGGTCAATTGTCTCCATGGGCCTCTCCCATTAGAACAAACCTGAAATTTTTTAATTTCTACCATAGTACATGGGCGACTTCAGCATAAATTAAATTATTTTTTTATCTTGATGAATTTTTTTAAGAAAAAACTTAGCCCTATCATATAAAAAATTCTTAAAATGTAGATTGCAAGAACCCGTAATCCAACCCTCGCTTAGTACAAATTAGTGTGGCCTGTGCCATTGGCTCAAGTGTTATCACATTCCTCAACTGATTTTTCCTGTCAAAACCTGGGGTTTTGGAATTTAGTTGAATTTTCATCAGCAGAAATCATTTTAAAATCAATATCTCCCACATTCTGAATCCAAATCTTACCAAATAAATTCCGTTAAATCCTGCTCATCTAGATCTTTCCAACAACACTAAAGGCACATTCCAATTCCTCTGAAATTTTCAGCTATGATTTAACTTCATTTTCATCAAGAAATCATTCAATATTCAAGAACTTTTGCACTGCAAGTCCAAACGACATGGAACCAAGCCCATGCACCCCTCCCTCGTCAAGAACTTTCCAAAGCCAGCAAGAACACAATCTGAAGCATCCCAGTTCAGTGGATCTCATAACTGCAAAACAAAACAAACTACCTTCCTTCATAGATAGATAAACACATTAGTTATGGGGAAACTAATCACAAGGACAATAAGAGAACTCTTAAGTATGCTTAGAATTTAGCATGTAAATTCATTATAGGTACATTGAAAAGTTCAAAATTAGAAACCCACATGACAAATTTTTTATTTAAAAATAAATAAATTATTCAACACTTGTGTGCTGGTGAACCTGCCCAAGTATTATCGTAATCAAAAAAGAAAGTAGTAGACAAAAAATCGCCTAATTACAAATTACTCACAATAGACATACAAATTTTGTGAAATAATTCCTAAAACTTACATCTTGCCAATCCGGCATTGTTATAACCCCTTGGTGCTGTCCTATCAGACATAATGTTCCATACCCATGTGAATCTTCAGATGGCACATACATGTGAATCTTTGCTATATTATTATAATGCTAGCCTTCAAGTTGCTGCCAGGAACAAATCCACACATTGTGAACACGAGCTAATGGGGTCTGGCTTGAAATTAGAGTTCTAAGTGTTCAGTTGGTCCATCACGAGTTGCTAACCATATGTTTACCACATAAGATAATGCAAAACAACAAACCTAATCTTAAAAACATGTCAACTTCTAGGTACGAACCAATGATGAACAATGTATGCCAAGTTGGTTTGCAACCACCTATGAAAAATAGAATTTTGTGCAGAAAAAGGTCTATGGATAAATTTCTATAAATTTTTTCATTTTGTTCCTTTTTTCATCATGTTCTGCCCAACCTAAGGATACCTCTTTAAGGTTTTTGGCTTTCACTCATACATCTGCGCTACTCATTGGATTTGAGGAAAAGTTCCACCAAGATATCATGCAAATGTATCCTTGTACATGCTCATATTTATACAGTTCGAACCTCCTTTTATGTTTCATCAACTTTCAACATCAACCCCTTATAAAGTCTAATACTAACAAGAACATATAGCCTACCATTGTAGTCACTGGCATAGTGAAAATCAAAACAACAACTACGAATCTTTACAAGCTCCCAATTCTACATTTCTACAACAAAATCAACCAAACCAACAAACATATTTTCATTTTCCCTTGAATTCCTCTTTTTATATCATCGTGCATCATCCTACTTTCCCTCTCCATTGAATGTTGCAACACCCTTGGTCACCCGTTGCTTGTTGTCGACCTATTTCACATAATGCACAAACAAACAAAGTTTTCTACCCAAACTCACAAGTCTCCTTGAAACAATCGTTACAACTATTAGCAAATAGTGATAACATAAAATTCACCCTCTGCATGAAAAAAGTTGATGACCACTCAAAACTAAAACCAAAACCCTAAAACGAAATCGTGTTCACAACCATAAAACGAAATAGTGTTCACATGAGAAAAAGTCCAACTGACTTCCTGTCCGGTCACACTACAATAATTCCCCCTATCTCAAAATGGGGCATGAGGTAAGGGACAATCTCGAAATACATCATAATTTTGTGATTTCCCTGATCTTTCGAGACTACAGGAAACCACAAGGTGTTTACGCTTTCAAGAATACTACTAGTACATTCTAAGGAGTTTGTAGACCTAAAAGAGACTGTTGACCTCAAACTTGAGGAGTTTGTAGACCTAAAACAGACTGTTGAAGTCAAACTTGAGATGATCTTTTAGTATAATGGTTCCGAGGAGTCCAGACTCTCTCAGCTCTCTTTACAGGCAAGCTCTGACTGATTGGCTGGCAAACATCCAAGTTCCCGTAATTGTCATTATTCACCATGGTGACAATTTGCAGTTGGTAAAACCCCAGGCTGCAGCCTTTACTTAAATAAAGGCTCACACAAAGCAGAGCTGAATACGATCCCCATTCCTGTAAAGCTCGCATCAACGGCTTTTACAATGTGTAAAAGCTGTTACAATTTTCTCCCATGATATCTGGTGAGTACCCATTGAATATCACAAGACAAAACAATAACAAATGAGGATAGGATTTTTGAAAGAACAAAGCCTCCACCTCCACCTCCTCCCTAGGCATTATATTTTTCAAAATGCATGTTCCAGTCTTACCTTGTGTAAGCCTGCGTGTAACAACACTGTTAAAAAACTGGCCCATATTTTGATATGCTAAGTAAAGGCCCGGGCTCTGCGCTATACTGGAATAAGGGCTTGTGTCATTAGGGTTCACTAGAATTGGGCTCCCCTTGTAGAACTAAGAGCATCCCCACCAGTGCTGAGTATGTGAACCTGTCACAAAATATTTCTCACATCCAAGTTTAGTTATTTACTGTTTTTTCAACTGCACCCATCTATCTATGAAGGAAGGTTGTTTGTTTGTTTTGTTTGTATTTATGAGATCCACCGAACCGGGACACTTTCAGATTGCCTTCATGGTCTCTTTGGAAAGCTCTTGAGGAGGAAGGGTGCATTGGCTTGGTTTCATGGCATTTGGATTTGTGGTGTAAAAGTCCTTGAATATTGAATGATTTCTTCCCTGAAAATTAAATTAAATTAAATCGGATCCGAAATTTTTTGGAGTAATTGAAATTTGCCTTTCGTGTTGTTGGAAAGATCTTGATGAGCAGGATTTAATGGCATTTATTTGGTAAGATTTGGATTGAGAACGCGAGAGATATTGACTTTTAAGTGATTTTTGCCGCTGAAAATTCAAATAAATTTCAAAAAACTATTGAGTTTTCGAAGGAAAAATCAGTTGAGGATGTGGTAACAGTTGGGCCAACGGCACAGGCCACACTAGTAAAACTGAAAAGAGGATTGCAAATAGGTGGGAACTACTAATAGCAAACCACTTGCACCAATCATTATGATTGACCAATCAAAAACAGGGAGCAGCAGTCAGATCATATTTTTATTGCACTCATCTCTAGCAGGTGCACAGCTTGGCGGCGCTTTTTACAAGCCTCAGAAAACAGAGCAAATATGCTCCAGAAAAACCATTTTCTTGAGCCACACCTGGCATTTCTTCACTTTTCTTCATCCAATTTTGATGTGCAGGGTCACATACTGAGTACTGGTGGGGATGCTCTAATAATGCTACATTTCCAAAAAAAACCCAAATTTGCACAAGAAAGGAATAAAATGAAGTACTTAATAAATTAATAAGAACATACATTCCACCTAATGGGTCTCTCTGGCCCGAGGACAGGCGTAAAATTGTAACTAACTAACTAACTATTACAAAATTATTATACCAATGAAATATCAAATCATTTCTCAACTCTTTTACTACTTTTTAGAGCCTTGAGTTCTAGCCCTTTAAGCAATTTTGAAATTACTATGTATTGTTTATAAGTGTGCTTATATGTGAAGATCACTTACAATGCCTCACCATGAGGGCCCAAGCTATTTACAAGTGTTTAAGGTCAGTATTTTTCATTGGCAAAAAAATCACAACCTTCTGAATTATTTTTTCCCAACCAGTGCTTGTCTGGGTTTCTGATCCTCAACTTTAGACTTGTTTTGGGCCTGAATGGCTTTTGACTCTACATCAGGTTTCAGTAGCCAGTATTTAGCCAAAATATAGAAAGGTTTGTAAATGCTCGTAATGATTCATTACACCATCCTATTTTGCTTGTAACCAAATTTGGCTAAATCATCTTGTGGATGACTGCGGCATGTGCTACATCACAAATTTGAAAAAAAAAAAAAAAAAAAAACCCTAGAACTTAAAGTGTGGTTTTACCAAGTAAATCTATAACCTAATCCTTGCCTATTTTTATGGTCAAATATAGTATCCCCACTACCTAATTGTAAAGACCTGATCTGATTTCTATATTGTGTGAATAGGTAGGGTGTTCGTAGGAAGGGCTATTGGTCCAGACCAAAAAAAGTGGCACCCAATTTTAGGAATAGAATTTCCATGCAACTAATGAGAACCCAACTCGTGTCATGGAGTGAAGAGGCCTTCCTTTTTTTTCTTCTATTTGGGTAGGGTCCAATCAAACACAGAACTTGATTTATGAATGTATATGAACTTGAGTTCGTTCAATGAAGTTTCTTACAGGTAACCTCCTCCCTCCTTCTGCATGGGGAAATCTGGAAAGTAAAGTATGTTGTGTGGGGAGGCTTTTCTTTTGCCTTTTTTTAAGGGAAAGGTTTGTGCTGAGTGATGAGTTCAGGCATATTCCCGAAGGGGGTCCCCACTGGGTTGGGGTGATGGGAACTAACTAACTACCTACCTAACTACGTGGCCGTCAGATGAGGAGGTTGTGAATTTCACATCTTCCTTCATTTGTAGTGTAAATTACGCCATGTTTGGAAAAGGAGATGTGCCTTCCAACCAACAATAGGTTTTAAATATCACCACCCATCCTTCTTAAGAAGAAGGTGAACATGGTGTGTCACACATGTACACCTTCCAACAAGTTCCAACCAACAACATGTGCATTGCACCACCCAGTGATGCTCTATTGATGAACAAGGTGTGTCACCAATCCTGTCCTTTTAAGCCTACTTTTATATGCAAAAGAATCTTCTTGGTGCTTAAGAATCCAACACTTGATGTCTATGAAAAAAAGAAAAATATATATGTTGATAAAATTACTTTTTTTTAATTATTTATTTTTTGATTGGGATATTTAAGCTTTTGAGTTCAACAACATAACAACTTTTGGATGCTTTGGATTTAAAATATTTATACGTTCAATTTTTAAAATCTTACAAAATTCATGAAATTGGAAGTTTCCATACTTTATGCATGGAATAACTCAACATCATGTTTTAATAATGTGTGCTATATAATGCTTCGGTAAATCTCTACTACCTACTATACATGAGACAAAAACCACCTCCTCAACAAACCTATTGAAAAAGTACGCCATCTCTAGTACACCCTTGTTTGGAGCTTTTGAACTAAAAACGCATAAAACTCATGAAACTTCCACTCTTAGAGGAAGCATCCTTCCCCGAAATGCCTACCCCAGTTAATCATTTAATACTTTTTCGGGGAAGATGTATATCAATATCTCGATCTCATCAACAATTTCATGTATGTAGTAGGCCACTTATTAGTAGTAGGACCCCCCCCCACCCCGCCCAATCGAAGCCCCCTTTCTTTGTCTTTGACCCCTTCTCCTTGCTTCTAGAACACAGACCATCATGAATCCTTCTTTATGGTCAACATCTCATGGATCAAATTCCAGTCTCTACTAATCTAAAAATTAGTAGAGATTATTTTAGATCTCTACTAATTTTACATCTAAAAATTGATCTAATTACATAACTTCCAGAATTGCATTAAACTATATTCAATGCAATTAGTGATTAGTGTGATTACATTCTATATTAAACTGTTAGGGTACTCTCTATCATCCCCTTTTGTAATGAGTAGTCTTGAATGATTTCTTCTTTTAACAATTCGAATGAGAGACTTACATCCTTCCAATGAGAGACTTACATCCTTCCTTTCCTTCGCACCACCGTTGCTTTCTTTACTGAAGTTTCACCTGTTTTACATCAATTCGGTAGGTATTTTGTAGTGTTGGGTGGCTTATTACAAATAGGAAAGGACCTCAATGGTTTTGAAAATGGCTATTACAATTCGTAACCATGATTCCCAAAAATCAAGCAACTGGTGTGATACATGGTTTTTAAAAGATTTGAAAAAATGAAATAATCACACCCTTGCTCACCATTTGTTGTGCGAGTGGTGTGTGAGAGAGGATGTTTAACAAAAATGAAAGCTTGCCAACAAACTTAGTACATACTATGGAATGGTTAAGATGAGCCCATTACCATCAACAAGGTTTATTACATATTAAGAAACGGTCACAGACTTGCCCAATATGTTGAGTAAGATGTGAAGCCATGCACCCAACATAATATAACAGGCAAGGGTAAGATGATTCCCATGACATGAAGGTCTGGGGTGACATGCTTCATTCAACCCTAGAATGTTAAGATGGACCAAAATTAGGGTTTCTAGTTATTTTCCCATGGTAACCAACCCACCAGTGAAGGTGCTGATTCAACCAAGCATGTTGGTTGTTGGTCCAGCTCCCTTTTTTTTTTCTTTTTTTCCAGTTTCTTTTTCTTCATTTCCAAACCCTAATAGCATTACCCATGGAATACCAACTGACACATTTCCCACGGAAGACAATCTCTTTTTCACAAAGAAAGAAAAAGATCAACCTCATTTATCAGCATCTTCATCATTAATACCAATTAGGGCATCATCATAGTCGTACTTAGCATTCACAATTACCATAATTAGCATTCATGAGTAGCGTAATTAACAGCGTAATTAGCATTATAATAACCATAGTTTAGCATTTTCATCATCATAATTAGCCATTTGGTAATTTAGAAATTGGCTTTATTAGCATCATCAGCATCATCTTCATCATCATTATAATAATAAGCATCCCCAATTACCAGCATCTTCATCCCCTAATTAACATCATGATCATCATTATCAGCATTTTTTTCAAATTAAAAATAGTCTAATTGCAGCATCAGCATGCATCAGCTGCTGCAACTCGACTAAATTTTCTATGTATGGAAGCATCACAATTAGGATAATTAGCATCATGATCATCATAATCAGCATTTTGTAAATTAGAAATAGTCTGTTTGGCGGCATCAGCATCATCTTCATCATCATCATAAGCAACATAGGTACCTAATTAGCATCTTGATCATCAAAATTACCCATTTCCATCATCGCATCTTTGTAGTTATAAATAGGGCTATTCGCATCAAGAGCATTATACCTTCATCATCATGATCAGCATCATCCATTAGGGTTTCGGAATTATTGTTCTTGCACAGAGAGAGAGAGAGAGAGAGAGAGAGTTTCGGAGACCGAGCAAGAGCAGCTGCAAAAGACGGACGAAAGCTCTTTCTATGATTTAGGAGCTGTGTCAAACTGCAAAAAGTTTTCTCCAATTCATCCCTTGCAGCATCATCCTTGTACTGCAAAGTCTTTTTCCCTATTCCTTCATCTCTTTTACTTTTTTGTATGTATCATGCATGATGCATATTCGCCAACTCATTCTTGGCACTCATTATTCTTGTTGTTCATTATTCTTTCCTCTTGACACTCATTTTTTTCATTCGAAAACAAGGAGAAAGTAGTTTCTTGCAGTAGTTTTTTTTCTTTCAGTTTTGTGTTTTTCATTTTTGTTCTTTTTTCTTTTTTTTGCGGTTTGGTGTTCCGGAATGATTTCTTCTTCTTGGAGTGAGAGTGAAGGGAATGCATGCAATTCATCTTTTCTTTCGGCATGACTTGCATGCATTCCTGTCATCAGATCCGCTTTTGTTCATGCTGTTTTGATGATAGTGATGATGATGATGATAATGAGGGTCCGGAAGAGTAGGGAGGAGTTCAGAAAGGTTTTCTTGTGCCAGCAATGATCATCATCAGGTCGAGTGTATGAGTGTTGCGTGGTTGCGTAGCTTTTGACGTGGATCGGGAAAAACTGTTTTGATCTAGTTCATTATTGAGGTGTTTTTTTGTCGCAAGGCTGTTTGTTAAGGGAAGATGGAAGCATCGACGTCGGCGGCATCTTCGTCGTCGACTGCAGCTGGTGGTGCCTCGGCTACCGTGCATAATAATAGAATGGAGCGGAGAGGTAGTAGAGGTAATAATCATACTGAAGCAGCAGCGGGGACGGCTGCAGCAAGAGCAGGAGCATCGACGGCACTAGCAGCAGCAGAATCGGCTGCGTCGGGATCACCTAGGAATGTCTTGCATCTGAGAAAAGCGAGTAGTAGTGGTAGTGGTTTCATGGATGTTGTTGTTGCCGGAGGAGGAGAGCAAAACGAGAAGCTGTATCGAGGCTCCAGTAAGACGATGACTGCGTTCCGGGCTATTCTTGCCTCCACAAAGTTGCCAGCTACCTTGCGGAAGCGGCGGAGTGTCGGTAGAACCAAATATGGGGCAGTTCATGTCGACGATGGACATGACGACGAGCAACAACCAATAGTCGTTGAGCAATTCCAGTATCTTCTTGTGCAGTTCCGTGCCGAACTCATCGCCGACAACCTGTTACCTAAACGCCACGATGACTATCATCTCATGACCCGGTTTGTTGTCTTCTCTTTCTGAATTCCTTTCTTCAAGCATCGCACGGCAGTCTCAGAGATAGCAACTGCTCAGCGCTGAAATGTCCTGTCTACAGTCTTCCAGTCTTTTGTCTAGACCTAGGCGCGGGTGGAAGCGGAGGCAGAAAGATCTCTTCCAGGCTTTCCAGCTTTCAAGCTCCTTGAGATTCAGGGAAGGAAGCCACCAGCTCCGGGAAATGGGACGTTAACAGCCATTTAGGGTTTCAACACCTTTGTTGTTGCCCCCTGGGTTGTAGTTGTCCCCTTGGAGGTTTTTTTCTTTCAAAGTATGAGAGTGGAGTGAATTGGGGTACCATTCAAGTGAGTTGCAGATCCTTGACTGCAGTGGAATTGGTGCCATTTTGGAATTGCAGCTTCTTGAAAGCAAGGAAATATGACATTGATAAGGCTAAACAAATGTGGGCTGACATGCTTCAATGGCGCAAGGAATATGGCGTTGACACCATTGAGCAGGTTGTTCTCCTTTCCTTGTCTTCGTTTCTTGCTTGAGGTGTGACAGATTACTGATAGCAGCTTATGTTTTGCACCCTTTGTTATAATGTACAATTATGCCTGAAATGTTAGGTGGAGAATATATGTTCTTGGAGAATGCAAGAGTTGCTTCTTCCAGTAGCACTGAGAATTTTGCAGTACTTGGTGACAGTCCTCCTTTGGTCACTTTTTTTGTGGCGGATTTACATTGCAGGATTTTGTATTTGAGGAGTTAGAAGAAGTTCAAAAGTGTTATCCACACGGACATCATGGGGTGGACAAGGACGGGAGACCTGTATACATTGAGAGAATTGGCATGGTGGACCCAGTATGGTTGCTGGAGATAACGACACTAGAAAGATACTTGAAATACCACATACTTGAGTTTGAAAAGACACTCAACTGGAAGTTTCCAGCATGTTCCATTGCTGCAAATTGCCATATTGACTCTGGCACTACCATTTTGGATGTAGACGGCGTGGTAGGTGTTCATTCCAGAAATTAATTAGGGTTACCTGCATGAGTATGTGCTCAACATGTTCCTTACTTGTGGCCTTTTCCTGATGATGCAGGGCCTTAAAAACTTTGGCAAGTCAGCAAGGGATCTCCTCATGGGTATTCACAAGATTGATAATGCTAATTATCCAGAGGTATTTCACCTATCCCTTGCTGCAAGATCATTACAGCTTTTGGGTGAGATAAATACAATTGGCATTGTATGCAAACTGAACTTGTGTTCCAGCTCATCATAAAGGCATTGTTTGTTGGAATGGCAGACTTTGCATCGCATGTATATAGTGAATGCAGGTCCGGGATTTAGAATATTGTGGGGCACCATCAAAGGCTTCTTAGACCCAAAGACTACTGAGAAGATCCATGTGCGTTGCCACTGCCCAAATCTTATCACTGTTTAGATGTTCTATAAATTCCGTCCTTCAATTACTTGGGCTTTTAGTTTTGAAGTTGCAGCTTATGCATTGTCCATGTCCTGAAGGGGAAATAGCACCTATCTAGTCTTGTTAGCTTGGATTCTTGGATAAGTATGACCAGTGCATCATTTCCAGTTAAGCACGTGTTAGGGCATATGTGGATGTCTTCCCTATGGGTATTCAGATGTGAACAGACTAGGTACTGCAGGGATGTCCAAAGTAATTATTTGAAGTTCCTTCATTACTCACAGATGGGGATTGACTATACCAGCATAGCTTGAGATGTAGCATCAGTTTGAAGATTGTCCATATGTGGAAGTCATGAACCATAGAGTGAATGTTATCTATGATGTTAAGTCAACAGCAAAACCAATGGAGAATATACATTCCTGGAAAATTTTCTAGTGTAAAGTTAACAGAATGGTATTGATTTGCAGGTGATTGGAAGTAACTATCAGCACAAGTTGTTGGAGGTTATTGATGCCAGGTAGTTTGCCTATATTTATCCAAGGGTTTACACATGTTGTATGTTGTCAGTGCATCAATGTCAAGGTTCAATGATGCATCTTTAATGTTGCATGTTCATGGAGTTTTGATTTAGCTTACTTATACTAAGTGGGTGGAATGACCTGGAACAGTCAATTGCCAGAATTTTTGGGTGGCATATGCACATGTGCTGAAGAAGGTGGATGCCTACGCTCTGACCGGGGCCCTTGGAAGGAACCTAGCATTGTGAAGGTCTGTTTTTATTAGTGGGTTTCTTGGTTGTTCCATTTGTCTGAAGGTTTTTGTCCCCTCAGGCTCTGTATCTTTGTAATTGAATCTGCAATTGTACATTGTGGCAGGCATTGAAGGAATCACCAGCAACCACTCCTATGCAAGTGGTTTCTTTGGTGAGTGAGGACTTTGACACAGATTTCCCTATGGCAAGTTTGAAGGTAAGGAGAATTATACTCTCCTTTTATACACTCATCTCTCATGCATGCACTTGCTTTCATATTTTGAATGTTATCACTGTTATGATTGAACAATCTTTGCACAGCATTCATGAGTTTACTAACAGATATTCCACGTAATGGTGAGGAACCAAGATTTGCAGTTCTGAAGAGACATTGCATTATGTAGTATACTTGGAAAAACATCCTCTATGAAAGCTAACATCTGTAATGCAGACTAAATTATTCCCCTCTAGATCCCCTACTCCTAGTCTGTTCAAATGATTGAAAGCTTCTTGAACAGGAAGCTGTCTTGGTCCCCATTTTCCTTATTTCTTCATTCATTCCTTCTTGTGCATTTTTGAAACCTTTCTCTAGGTTCTGCGTTCTGTGACACAGAAACAGATGTGTCAAATCCATTTTTGGGAGCTGATGAAGTTGGTATGGAGTCTTGACATTTGGCAAATGTCAAGCTGGACGTTGTTGATTTGTCTTGCAACCATTTCCAGTTATCAAAGCTGTTAGGTTTCTCTTGCACAATTTGTTCTCGGAGGACTTTGATTTGCCTTCATGGTCTTTTCTCTGCCCTTTTTCCTTCCTTTGTCCCTTGGTTTTCTTACTTCTGTCTTGTAGGTATTTGTGTCTTTAAATCATCTCCCTCCACAGTGGTACTGGCTTGTTGTTGGGATCAGGTTTTGCTTGACTTGAGATGTACATATGGACTATACACAACACGTATCAATTTCCATTGGGCATGTATTGATAAGCACGTGTCAAAAAGACTGCAGTGCAAACCTGGTAAACTTGCTGTATTTTATGGACACTATGGGTGGGAGAGAACTTGAAGGGTGACCTGATAGGTGTCCTTACCCTTTGTGTTAGAACGCAGTTCAAACTGAAGACAGGATGTCCCCTTTTGACATTTAACAGATGCAGAGACAGAGGCATAGTCTTACTGATCTCTCTTGAGGAAAATGAGCATGTACATTTTTGCACAAAAACATCTTTTGAGCTTAATTGTACTTCTAAAAGCTTCTCTTCTAACTTCTTGGATCTTGCTGTGAACCAAAGTCCTCAAGGTAGATCCTGTGATATCTTTGACAAACTTTCTCAACCAGAGTATGCAGGTGTCTTTTGATCATTCCAATACCTTGATTGCTACTAAATTGGGAGTTATCAATA
>Ga0209208_10009166_pt1 | contig 13053 bp, 16 predicted proteins | sample S1TSphfallax_3_FD_187694 | JGI IMG/M metagenome (GOLD analysis project Ga0209208, IMG submission 187694) | Host-associated microbial communities from peat moss isolated from Minnesota, USA - S1T2_Fd - Sphagnum fallax MG (SPAdes) (version 2) | ecosystem: Host-associated > Plants > Peat moss >...
GTGTTCTTTGAAGGTGAGTACGGGTGTGAAGGACTCGTTCGTTTCCTTTTATTAGGATTTCCGCATTGTGTCTGTCTGCTTCTTTTCATCGTCTCTTTTCTTTCTTCGCTTATTGTTGCTTTCCCTTTGGTAAATAAGCTCGAGTTCAATTTTTTTTTTTGTAAGAAAACTCTGGAGTCTATTTGTTTCTTCAAACATCCTTCACCCCCTTCGGTATTGCTTATGTTTTCAGGAAAATATGGCAACAAATATCAGTCTCCATTTGTCGCCTCATCTTTTTGACAGATGATTTGTTTGGCGGCTTGGTTTGCATGCAATTTGAGCATGCAGAGACATTGTAGTCATGAACCCTAGCAACACTGAAATCTTGTCTCTATATACTCCTTTCTCTCTTTTTTTTTGTCTCGAAGGATTTTATGACTAAAAGTAAAGAGTCTCGATCGTCCGTCTGTACATTTCCGCAATTCTGAAGGACTGATGTAGTCATATGGGCTTGGGTGTTTTTGTGTGCTGTGTGCTGTGTGGGGTGTGGTTACTTAGGTTTTCTAGAAGTGCCTCTGTGCAGGCAGGGAGGGAGGGTTCTTGCATTCCAATAACTGCATGGCCAACAACAAACCTCCACCAATGGGCAAGTACCAATGCACTCCATCTTTGTTGAGAGATAGAGCATCTGACAGAAAGTACACCACCTTTGTTCTTCTTCTTATCCATTCATGCATGTACTCAACACAAAGGAAGTGAACACAGGGGTTAGGAATAAAGGTGGCAGTAGTAAGACAAACTTAGAGACTTGGTCTTTGGCTTAATGGCACTTGGAACTTCTTCTTGCCCCATACAGTCTCCATGTCTGGTGCTGGTTTTCATCAGGAAGTTCCAAACACAGCATGCATGTCTTGATCAAGATCCATCATCACAAGGAAATTTCTGCTTTGACTTATGGTGTATTGAGTGTTCAAGAACATGCAGAGGGAAATGGCTTGTAAAGCAAATAGCTTGTCATCCATCTTGGGTTGTTTCCTGACCTACCATTTCAAGGTCTGTTGCTGTTGATACAAATAATTCACTCTCAATGCAATTACTTTTGTAGTCCTCATTTTCTTGGACTTGTATTGTTGCGTATAGCTGTGCAATCACTATGGAGGGGGAGGTTGATGGCAAATGGACGTACAATTGCTCCAGCCACATGTCTGCAATGTCCTATCAGTCAGATGTAAGAGCAGCTCTGCCCGTGCTCAGTATGTGGCCCTGCAATAATATTTCTCACATCCAAGATTAGTTATTTACTTTTTCCCAACCTCACCCATAAAACTGATACTGGGACTGCAAAAGGTGGGAGACTACTGATAGCAATCCACCCATACCAATCAAACCATCTATCCAAGGCTTTGCTATCCCTTTTGCCAGCTTCAGCATCCTGTGCAAAAATGCTGGGCCAAAACCATTATGCTGAGCCAGACCAGCATGTTTTGAGTTTTCTTCATCCATTATTTGCTGTACAATGCATTGTTGGAGTTGCTCTAATACAGCACTCTATTACCCTGGGTCACATTCTGTAAAAAAAAAGTCCATGTGTAGAGGTGCATGTTTCCTCATCATCAGTCTTCTCTGCCTCTTATAGTTTGATCTCAAAGCACTAGCAGAGAGATAAGTGTAACTTTTGAGCCTGTGATAAAGGTGGTCATTGCCCTCATTAGTTACCTGACTCACCTTGGCAGAACGCCTGGGATGATATGGCTATGTTCCGCAGAATCACAGTCTCATATTTCAATCTCCTGGTGCATAACTGATCAAGAAAAAGCTGGTGTTGGGTCAACAGGCCAGAGGATCTTCATTTTCAAGCACATTACAGTACAGCAGCACTTTGTCCACCTGAGGGACGGCCTCATTTCAGTGTGTCTATACTCTCTTCAGCTTCTGGTCCTGTAAAAGAGTGGATTCAATTCCTAACCTTTCTCTATACACATGACAGGGTAATGTGAATTTCTCAGAACACCTTTTCATTCTGTGCAATTTGATGTCACTTGATGTTGCTACAGTCGGCATATTCATATTCCGATATGTGGATTCCATTTTTGCTGGATGGTTGTTCTCTTGATTGGAGGACTACTCTTGATATTTAAAATGCAGGTTGGCACTGTTAGAATACCTGGGTGGAAGCTGCAGTTTCAGCCTCCAAATCATATTCCTGTGGAACCTGAACCCATTTGTGTTTACTATGAGCCAAGACCCTTGCAACCCAGTCCAACTATGTTGAGTAGGTCAAATGTGACACACAACAAAATTGTGGAACAGCATTCCATCAGAGCAGATGTCCCACACAGTCCTGCACAAAGCCGTCCTGCACATGAAACTTTGAGAGTGGGTCAGTTCCACTCTTATCCTTGCTCTTTCCAGTCCTTTTTTGATGCATTGCTTTGTCCAGTAGTTGTTGTCTTGCTTTTCTTTTTTTTCCTTTCATAATCATTCTGACCTGGTTTTGTAGCATATCATTGGGCAAGCAAAGCATTTCTTAGCTCACTCCTATCTTGTTCTCTTTCACTTGAGAACCTTGAGCAATGCTTGCTTTTTGTTTTCCTTTTGCAACTGCTAAGGGTGATGTATGGGGTTGTGAACCAGCTCCTTCGAAACAGCAGAGGCAGTCCACAACTGCACAGGTGCACCCAGCATTTCTGGATAGCTTGGAACAAACACATGCTGCCTGGATCTTTGGAGGACTTGCAGAACTCATTGATAATTCTCGTGATGCATTGGCAACTCGGTATGTTTGCATTGGAATAAGACAAATGTTCAGTAGATGAGTTCGTGATGTCAAGTCCTGTTTTTGGCTTGAGATCCAAATGGAATTCAACAGTGGTATTCAAAAATAGAGGATAGTGCTAATGGACAGACAATTGTAAAAGTTCCTTTTTTCCCTTGGAGTGCTGAAAGTATCACTGATCTCAATGCATGACAGCTTTGGTTCTCAAGTCCAAGTAGCCTTATCTCTCAAGTTACCCTTAGGGTGTGAACAGTACATGTAGATTCTATATGTCATGCAGCATAATCTAGTTTTTAAGTATGATGGAAAGTGAGAATTCTGTGTGCAGCCTCGATATTTCTGTGGCACAAATGGCAATCTTTAAAAATTCCCAGAAAGATAGGATTCCTGTTCTCCAAGTGTGTGACAATGGATGTGGCATGAGCCACCAAGATATTGTGCGGATGTTGTCTTTGGGGCACAAGAGACCAGGAGTTGATGATGTTGACCAGATTGGTTGCTTTGGAGTTGGATTTAAGGTAATGAAACTGCGTTCTTGGACCTTCCATTTTGAATCTTCCTAGTGTTTTAGACTGTCTTCCTTCTATAGTCAGAAAGTTTTGGTGCCCTCGTTTGATTGCTTGGAAGTATTTCAAGACTCTGGTCAAGAGTTTTTCGGCCATAGGGATATGGGAAGGTCTGTTAGTTCCTCAAAAGTGCAAAAAATTCTGCAAGGTGATTGTGATATTCACTGTTACCCATTGTTTGTTGATTCCTATCATGGTCATGTTATTTCTGCTAATCTTGGTATCCTCTCAAGGCCTAGCTTGATTGAACTCTTTTCTAGAGGCACAAATTTCAGAAGATCTTTCTTGTCTGACCTGTCAATTGAAGGAGCATTTAAGAAAGCTGTCAACAAGTTTGTCAATAAATAGGAAGAGCTCATAGGAGTTCAACAGATTTTGAGTGCATGGAAAGCTAAAGTTATTTTGTTTGTGTAGAAGAGAACTTGTTCTCCCTCTGTGGTTTGATCCTCTTCTCATCCTTCATTTTCTGTTCTTTCAGGGGATTTGGATCACCTAAGGAGTTTCCAGTGTTCCTTCGTTATTACTTACATGGATTAAGTGTAGTAGTAATTTTGTTTGTAAAATTCTATGTTTCTTCAGTTTTCTTTGAGCTTAATTCTCTGGTTGGTATGTATGTGGTCTCAAATCTGCCCAATCAGAAATCATTAAATCTCATCATTCTTCTAACAAGGCTCATAATTTTATTGGCAAAAAGTTTGGCTCTCATCTTCGATTCAAAAGTTTCACAAAAGTCTGATTAAACCAAGATTTACTTGTGCAGCCAGTTCCACTTCCCCACTGAAGTTTCTAAGTGGCCTAATTCTCTCTACAAAGCTAATTTTTCCTATGGTAAATGACCTTTGGGTGTCAAAACTCAGAAAGGCTCATGTTCCTTCTGTTAGTAGTTGAATTCTCAATGACTCTACAGGAATAGTGGATAAAATTCCTTACTCCTTCAGGAACAAAAGTCATAGAGCTTCTCCACTCTTGTTGCAGTTGTTTGATTTTTCAACTGCATACACTAAGATAGACATGACAGATCTTAAAGCTCGTGTGAAAGTAATGATTAATAAAGTGTTTAATCAGATATTTAAACCTCATCATTTTAAGTTTTTGGTTGGTTTAAAGAATAGCTTTGAACTTTAGGTATTTGTGGCTTAAGAATAAAGAAGAGATAAATTCCCTTGAAACTCTACATGTTTTTAAAGTTGTGGAGGCTTAATCTCTTTGGCTGGATTTCTTGTTAGATAAATTGTTTTTCTGTTTTGGTCCTTTTTCTTATAGACAATGTATTCGTATCCCCATGGGTACTAATTATGCTCTCTATTTAGCCAATTTTTATATCTTTTCCTATGAGTTTAGTTTTCTCAAGTGCCTCTTGAAGAACAACACCTGTCCTGTGGAGCTTCATAGATTGTCTCTAGTTCATAGGTTTGTGGATGACCTTTTCTTTTGTTCTCGACTTTCCAGACTTTGAGAGTTGTATGTATCTCTTTTCATGGCAGCATAAACCCAAAAATATCTTGTGAGTTGAATTGTACTTCTAAAGGCTTCTCTTGTAACTTCTTGGATCTAGTTGGGAAGGAAAGTCACCAAGGTATATGAGGTATATCCTGGATATACCTTATATATATCTTCGAGAACCAGAGTATGCAGGTATTGACATGATTTGTATACCTCACATTCATTCCAATATCTCTGTTACTGCTAAGTTGGGAGTTATCAATAGTCAATTTTACAGGTTTTTGAGGATTTGCACTTCTAAAGCTTTCTTTGGCTCCCAAATGGTCAGTCTCAGTGTCCTTCTGAAGAGTAAAGATCACCCTCTAAAGATCCTGTTAAAGAGGACTAGAGGGTTGCTCAATAAGTACAATGCCTTTTTGGAATTTCAGCATTTGGTTATTCTAAATGATTCTGTATAGAGTCTCATAAGTAAGCCCACTTGGTCTATTTTTTTTCTGCAGTCTTTTTCTGTATGTTTTGTCTTCTTTTCTGTAAACTGCTTTGTGTTTTCTCCTTGTGTCACTGATGGTTGCTAGCCAGTATCATGGCTGAGTGTTCCTGTTGCTTCCAGACCTGCAGCAGAAACTCAGTATGCAGGTTATTGTTTACACTGGCCTATACCCACTGTAGGGAGCTGATGAAGTCAGTGGGAAGTTGTGATAGTGAAGTTGCTATCATGCATGGTACTGTTGATGGTCCCTGAACAAGTGAGAGACTGACACTGTTGTTCATACTGCATGTGTGCATTTCTTGTTTTCTTGTTCTTGTTTTGTGTTTATTGAGTTGTCCTTTGCAATCAGCTTTGCTAGCCTTTTTCTGGAAGTATTTCTGTGACTCAAAGAAGTTTTAACCTTGTTCCGGCTTTTCTTACTCCTGAGAATGGAGATTTCTCAATTCTTATGAGAGATTGTTCTTGGACCTGAAGGTGTGATGGGCAATCTTCATTTGACAGTTAAGAGAGTTCATTGCATTCAGCTATAGCCTCAGTAGCAGAGTTGTCTGCAATGATGGCTATATCTGCTGTATTTCTTGCCTGAGATTGTATAAAGGCTTACTTGCTGATGGAGGTGGACAGTAATTGGTCACAGAAGTTCCATATCAGGAGTGTAGTTGTGGAAACTCAATAAGGTTGAACACTTCATGTACTGCTCAAATTCTATCCGATAAGAATGAAATGACATCTTGGACAAAATATTTGTTCTCTGCAATTATTTGTGAAATGAGAATGAGAGGGAGATTGTCAAAATAAGGCTCAGGATGGGCCTATGAGGAGGATTGGCCTCTCATAATGAAAAGCTAGTTCATCTGTTATTCCCATGCATTTAAATTGCAATTTCCCATGTTCAGATGGACTAAAGTAAATTTTCTGTTGCTGTTTGCAGACAGGGGCAATGCGCATTGGGAGTGATGCTGTGGTCTTTACAAAGGGCAAGGAAACTTGCTCTTTAGGGTTCCTTTCTAAGTCTTACAACCAGGGCCTTGATGTATGCCTCCTGTACTACCTAACCTTAGAAATTTGCTGATCCATAATCCAGAAGGTAATAATAAGGATTGCAAATGCATTTGTGTCCACCTAAAGGCACTCAACCTTGTGGGCCTTTATTGTATGTGTATGTTACATGTTCTGATCTGTTCTGTTTTTTTCACGTCTCCTCTCAGCTGTGGCAAAGTTATGAATTCCTTACTGTGCTACATATAATCTTTTGTTGTTTGTGTTTAAGCACATTGCAGTGAACTGTTGTCACAGCTCCAAATCACTGGGTGTATTTTGTGGTATTACAGGTGCTGGAAGTGCCAATTGTGACCTATCAAGTTAGTGATGATGGCAGCACCATGGATCTTGATGATAAGCATTTTAGTAGGGCTCAGGAAGAGGCATGCAAGAAAGCTGTGAAGGAGCACTCTCCATTTCGAAGTGACATCATGATTGGGGCCCAGTTTGCAAAGATTGGTGCTAGGGGCACTAGCATTTATGTTTATAACCTTGAGCAGTGGGAGGGTAAGTGTATATTTGACTGGAGCAATGGTGCAGAACAAGAGGATAGAAACAAGAATGATGGTGAGATTGCGGACATTCAAATCCGCTCCAAGCGTGTCCGCAACCGACCAGGACAAACTAGTCGAAAGGTGGGTGACAGCATTCAGAAGTCTTCTATCAGTATGTCAGGACTCCAGAGTCATAGGTTGAAGCCATGGTCTTCTTGTAATTGTTCTCAAGGTTTCTGGTGAGTCCAAATGGTGCTGCACACAGAGTCATTTGATTTGAAGCAAGTTCATATTGCTTGCTGCTTGGGCTCCATGTCACACAGGTTCCATTGGACTACTCCTTGCGAGCATATCTGGAAGTCTTATTCTTAAACCCACGGATGACTATATACTTGCAGGGGACACGGGTATGCCTTTTCCCCTTGCAAAGCAGTCCAGTGCTAGGCAAGATGACTTACACTTAGTTAGTTTCACTTCCGAAAATGTGACAGAAATTCAGGTTGCAGATGTTTCTATAATGGTTTCCATGAAATTTTTCAGCAGAGTTGTGTCTCCTTATCTGAGCATGCTGTCAGGAGCTGATGAAGTTGGGGGGCATTCATGGCAAGCTAATAGCAAATTACTGTTATAGAAAGTTTAGGCAGCCAAAGCTCTTGTTACTTATAAGTGGCCATTCCTTGACTCTATGTCTGGGTGTGGCAGAAGTCAGCTCAGGAGAGTGGTGCAGCTTAATCTCTATGGTCCATTTATGCAGGTTAAGACATTGCGATTGGCTGAATCACTCCATAAGACACAAAGGTTTCAGTTTCCTTTTGTTAGTGAAAGTGGATCTCGGAAGGCTGAGAAGATGATTGAGCTGACTTTGGGATTTCGCCAAGAGGAGTACAACCTGGGCAACTGTGGTGTGTTTCTTTACTGGCATGGCCGTCTGATTGAGGTATTGGTCTCTCTACTCTTGGGCACAAGAGGATGGTTTCATTTATCTCATGCAATGTGTGGGGCCATACAACAGAATGAAGCCTTCTTAGGAGCATTATGAACTTTGTCCCTGCAGTCTATATATGCAAAGTCTAGAGTTGAGTCTGGAGCCTTAGGTTTGTTGCTGAGTGAAGTAACATACATAACAGAAGATGAATATTAGAGTGGTCTACAAGGTTTGAAAATGTACAGAAGCCCATGTGAGGGGTTTTCCATCCACGAAGTTAGTCAAGTGCTGTCCAATCCCTTGAACCTGCACTGCTCTCTTCCAGCTGTCTACAGCAACATCAGTATGCTAATGTTGTTTTGTCTTGGAAAAAAGAAACGCTAGGCCTGAAGAGGAAATGAGGCTTGGCCGGGAATTTGCAGGCTTATAAAAGAGTTGGTGGAATGACTCGTAGTGCTGATGTTGGTCGTGGCATTATTGGTGTGATGGATGTGACAGAGGCTATGGTAAGTGAGAAATCCTGTCAAATGGATGTGCAGCCGAGTAGTTAATGAGAAAGTATGTTATCCAATTGCAGTCATGTTGGTGTTTGCACTGGTCAACTATAGAAACCTACTGGTATTTGTTTGGCCTTCTGAAGACCTTTTATTATCCAATGCCAGGGTTTGCAATGGTTAACCATAGAGTCTCAAGGTAAATTTTTGTGTCTTCTGAGAGCTGCAGGAGGAGCTGGCTGATTGTCTTTTTGCAAGCATGGGGAATGCAGGACTTTGGTAATGGAAAGGTTGGAGTGCTTAACAGCAAGCAGGGATTTACAGATAGTGACACTTATGTGAAGCTTGAGAAGTGGCTCGGTGACATGTTCAATGCATATTGGGATGAGAATTTTGATAACCTTGAAGTGGTAAGTAGATAAATCTTGACCCGTGATTGAAGCCTCTGATTTAAAGGCTGCTTACTCTATGTAGAGACAAATAAAAAAACATTTTGTGTGTGAAATGCAGGTAATTCCTGAGACAATGGACAAAAATACAAAGCTGCACCCTGATCATCAGTGGGTGCAGTGTGATAGTTGTTTGAAATGGCGTGTGCTGCCAGATGGTTGGAATTCTGATGAAATGGAAGGCGATTGGTATTCCTTCTTAACCCCTGATTGCCTTACCCCAAGATGTTCTAATAGATAAAACTTTCTGTACTGCCATAGATGGGGAACTGGGCCGGATGTCATATTTCTTCAGGAGCATCCAGGAACATAGACATGTAATAATTGTCTCCAACCAAGATCAGTGCACAAGACAGTTTGCTCTCCTCCAGAGCCTGATTATTCTGGGAAACAATGGTGGACCTTGATCTGGCACAGTTATCAGATTCTCAATTACTAGGGTTTCTGATTTCCTCTTTCTAAGCTGAGACTTGGGATGCTGTCCTGGGTGAAAGGTTTTGTTATATGGAGCCATACTGTGGAAGCTGCAATGATGCAGAGGTAATGCCTGGCAATGATGTATTCACAATAGAAGTGAAACGAGGAAGTGGTATTCTACATCCCCCACATGGGAACGGCTCTGATGTGTCTATGGTGGCCAATGGAGGTAAACTCTCTCTCTTACATAGTCTGGAAATTTTTCATGATCATGTACCACCAGACAATTTGCCATTGGGGTGGATTATAAGCAGATTATAGGCTTCCTTGTCATGATTTCTACTTATTTCAGAGGTTGTCCTTTGCATTGATGTTATATTATTTTGTTGTCATTTTCAGCAAAGTAAGCTACTTGTCATGATTACAAATGCTTTTTGCCATTATTGATTTGCTAGTTTTTCACCTTCATAAAATCAAACTCTAAGTTATGTGCAATGTCACTCTAGATAATGTTGTAGACAACTCAAGTAGCAGTGATGAGGTTGGTGTTGCACGAAAACGAAGGAGACCTCCAGTGCAGGGTAAATCAATTGCAGTACCACTTCAGAGCAGGAAGTGCCCAATTGTCAAGAAGAAAAAGGTTGCAAGCAAGGAGAAGGAGAAAGGGAAAAAATGATGTGATGGCAGGCGTCTGGTTCACCCAATTTATTTGACTTCATTGCTTAGATCCTCTTGTAAAATTGTCAACAATTTTTGATCCAGTTTTGATTCTGGAGCACAACCATAGGATGTTGAATGGTAGGTCTGAGATGCAAATGGGTATGATGCCATCTGTTTGAACCAACCACATCAGAAGTTGCCCTTGGATTCATTCATGCTGTGAATGAATCCATGGGAAGACCAACCAACCAGTGTGATGTTGGCTTGAATAGTGGATGTGATATTGTGGGACACAAATTGTACATTATGCAAACATGTTAATTGTCCGGTACCCCAACAATCTTGACACAAGCACTGAAGTTGATGCTATCTCCAGTTGATACTCCCAACAGCCCTTATGCATGAGTGAGCCAAATTTCAATTTTGTCCAATTTTTGTGGGGCAGTGAAACTACCTCATAATTGGTTGTTTTATCCTCTCTCTCTATCTGGTAGGTTTGCTGCTAATTTGACTGATTAGTCCTGGGATCTTGTGCAGCGGCAAGCAAAGATACCGCCTTGCTTCAGGCACCTAAATCCAATTGCCCTCTATTGCAATGCTGAGAGTGCAGACTTCTGCACTGTCAGCAGAAGTACATTCTGGTGGTTCACTAGATATGCTCCTGCAGGTACAATCCAAATCCAAATCCAGATATCATGAACTTGGTGTACTTGATGAATGTGCTGTCTACTGAGTCTGTAACTAAGGTTTGATGGTAAATAGGTCTCAAAATGCTTAGTCGGAAATACTAAAATTCTTGGAGGTCAATTCTTGTTTTTTTTATACTAGGCAACAATGAAAGCCACTACTATTGGGTTCAGGACTGGTTTTTGGCTGGTGTAAAGTAGGTATACACCTGGTGTTGGGACTGACATAAAACTGATACAAGGTTGGTATTACCTCATGTCCCTACCTTGCTAACAGTACAAGGCTGGTATCGCCTGGGCTCATACCAGACTGGTAAGGTCCTTGCTCCTTGCTACCAGTGTTGATACCATGTGCTGGCCATATATCAATAGTGGTATCTTCCTCCTTCTGTGAGTCTTGGGTTGGTGTTTGCAATCATTGGGTGCAGAGCCAGACTTCTTCTTTGTCCTTTAAAAAAAAAAATTTGCTTTTGGGTGCAAAGGAGCCTGGAGAATTCCATTCTGGCACCCAAAGAACAGAAAGTACAGTCCTTTAAAAAAAAAATCCTCCTACAACTCCCATTCCATCTGAAAATTCAATGAATTTTTTTGTCTTTCTGTAGGTCCTTTATCAGTGTAGGTGCACCGGTGCCTTTTCCAAATGGTATTCTTTACTTTTGGACTGACCATTCCAAGCGTCAAAGAATTATGAAAGAGTGTTTCCCCCTATCACTTCTCATGCAGTCTGAATTCAACTATATGCTTCACCATGGGAATTTCAAGGGCAGGCATCCATATCATGAAGTTTTTATTGCTTGGGGGTTTACTCTAACCGCATATGTTCAAGTTACCTGTAAAGTCTCCATGTATTCACTCTCTTTCACCCCCTATCCCCTCTTTCAGTGGTCTTTGCAAAGGAAGGAAATTTTATTAAAACTCAGCATTTAATGCACAAGGTTTGTGAGTAACTATAATAGTAGTACATGTAGGAGCAGTGGAAATATATGTAGCACCAGTTGTTGAAATTTACTCGAGTAGTTTGGTCTATGCACTGATTTATTGAAGGATGTTAGGAGCTCATACATTGAGACAATACTAAGCCTTGTACCAATACCTGCCTGGTAGAGATGTGAGGTAATAATATCAGGTATATACTTGCCTTATACCAATCTCAATATCAAATATATACCTTCCTCATACCACCCAAAAATTCAGTCTTGGGAACAAATATGAGGAGCGGGCTACTCCGAAAGGTTAAAAAGGGACTGAATACCAGGATGAGGCTGCTATGAAGATTTTAGAAGGTGCTCCATACTCGGACCAGACTGGTGGTACATTCAAAAGTTGATATTGGACCAAAAATTTTTGTTTCCTTTTTCTGGTCAAAAGAATGTTTTGGTAATTTAGCACTCTTTTCAGTACATCATCCTTGCAAGTTGCAAGAATATGCAAAGAGTGAATGAAAGCTTGCTGCCAATATTGCCAAGTAATGATCAGTATAGCTCGAGCAGTGGCTTTCAATGTTGCCAGAATTGTTGTAAACCTATCAAACTTCATTAAGACAAGCACGAGTTTAAAGAACAAGAATTGGGTGAAACATGGATTTCTCTCTTTGCTTTAGACTGTGCGACTATCCTGATAGTAAAATAAATCTCATATTTTAGTCGAGTAAATTTCAACAACTGGTCTCTTTTTACTATAAGTAGTAGAGATTGTTACATTGTAGCCAGCCTTTTTGATAGGATAGTAGTACAAGGCCAGCTTCAACACATGTCTGTCAAATAATTAATTAATTAATTTTGAAGATTCCATATTTTAAAAAAAAGGGGAATATTCCAGAACATTCTGGAAGATTTTAGAAAATTTCTTCAACAACATTTTGTTCTTTGAAATCCTTTTGGGTGAAAATCCTAACATTTTTGAAAATAATATAATTATTGTCAAAGCTGCCAAGGGTACTATGGTCATTTTGATCCCTCAGACTTCCCACTTGGAATTTGACATACTTGTTGTCCTTTGGCTATATACCCCGCACCATCCTACAGACAGCCCCCATTCACCAACCCAATGGGGGCCCAAATGCTGTATCTGCATGGAAATTTTTAGACCTTCACATGATTTCAACTCCAGCAATACGGGAAATGATAATATATTGCACTAATGGTAAATTGGAGTAAACACTAAACACCACAAATACTTTACATTGGTGTGGCCTGTGCCAATGAGCACATGTTCTTATATATATATATACATATATATTCAATGAATTTGAAAAGGGGAAATGCTACACCTTTTTAAGCCTAAAGTATATAGTCAAATTTACTTAAAAATTTGGTTCTTAATGTTTTATTGAATTTTTAGTGACAAAAGTTGCTCAAAATTCAATGCCTCCCTCATCTTTGATCTAGAAATTACAATGTCACTTCCATAGAATTCTTTTCATCAAGGGCTTTCCAATAGCATGAAGTGCACATCTCAATTTCCCAAATTTTTAAAATTTCTATTGAATTTTCAATGACCACATTATTCAATAACTTATACTTTGTTAGGTCTAAACATCACAAAGCCACCTTGATGCCGCCCCCACTCATCAAGCAGTACCAAGAGAAAGGCAAGGGGGCATTGTTGTTTGGGAGATCTCAACATGACAA
>Ga0209208_10009167_pt1 | contig 13052 bp, 15 predicted proteins | sample S1TSphfallax_3_FD_187694 | JGI IMG/M metagenome (GOLD analysis project Ga0209208, IMG submission 187694) | Host-associated microbial communities from peat moss isolated from Minnesota, USA - S1T2_Fd - Sphagnum fallax MG (SPAdes) (version 2) | ecosystem: Host-associated > Plants > Peat moss >...
TAAACTTCACTTTTATTAGAGTTTGGTTATAATAAATTTAATATCGTTAACCAACCGTTAAATTAAATTTTAAAATAATTATTCGGCACGTCAGTGCTGAACCTGAAAAGGTATTAGGGTATATAGAGTATAGTAGCTTAAGAGATTTTGGCCCCTAGGTAATAGGTCTATTTTTATATGAGGATTTCTGAAAGATGATATATTTGTCGGTTTCAGACAGGGTTTAGGCTTATTAATTAAAATGACAAAAATATTTCAAAACACTTTTTGAATCCATTAACAAAATGCAAACATTTTTTTTTGCATTGCAGGTTACAAAAGATTACAACTAAAGCAACTACTAACATAACTAAACTACAAATACAAATGTTGTTTTAATTGACCAACATATACAACTGACCATCAACATGACAAGAACACAAACATTTTTTTTTTAAAAATCCTATAATGTAACACAGTTTATGTGACTTCAACCACATGACAAGGTCAAAACAAAAAAAAACCCATTTTGCAACCCCATTCCCCAACAAGAAAATTACAACATACACAATTCTCAAATTTTATTCTAAATAACAACATACAATCGGCTTCAAGAACATAGAACAACTTTCAAAAAACCATATGATATAATCATAAATAACATATGACATGCTTGAAAAACATATGACAACAAATGTCCCTACCATCATGCAACAACAATGACTTGAAAACACAATGTGACAAAATGACTTGTAGTAACAAACAACAAATTAAATAACCCTACCCTAAATTGAAAACCACATGAGGTCTTCTACTTTTTTTCATCATTGAAAAAAGGAAAAACCTTTGTTAACTACACTTCAATTCCATGTTGGTAGTTGGTAACTCTTAAATCTCTTTAACTAGTCCTTTTCTTCAATTAATTTCTTTTGTTCTTCAATTAAGATTTTGAGTAACCTCACATGACCAAAAAAACCTTGCATGTTTTGAGGTTTACTTACAACACATCCAACATGAACATCATTCAATCAATTTTATACAACCAAAATGAGGTGATCCAACTTCTCAATCCCCAACTTAAAGTGTTGAAGATTAATGATGATTCTAACAACATCAAACATGTGAGCCCATGAGCCCAAACATTTGATGACCCAAAAAAGACATGTGAAAATTGAAATGGGGTTGTCCCCACCTAACCAAAGAGTTTTCAATTTTTAACAATTGCATGCATAATTGATGAAAAAATTGCAATTCATTCTTCAAAGTAGATTCATCATCATTTGATATAATCTACCCAAAGAAGAAACCATTTTTTTCAACTATTGTTATCTCAACTAGTGCCCTTGCATGGTTTAAATAGAAATAAATTTGTAATAGAATTGGATACACAACCTTCATATTGTATTTTACAACAATTTCACTAATAACATAATTTTCCACACAATATCAAATAACCTTCATGATTTTGAAGCAAAGGTCAAACATTATGGCCACCATATTATGTGCCATGGTTTAAATGAAAGACTAAAAAAATCTCAAGATTGGCCCAAGTATGTTGAAAAATTGTGCCATTTTCCTCAATTTAAATTCTTGGAACTTTAAATCAAAATCCCTACAAATGTAAAGTTAATTCAAAGCTTGAATTTTGTACACCTCAATTCTCACATCAAAGCACAAGGTGAAAGTGAAAATTGGTGAATTTAAAAACAACCAAAAACCTTGGTTTGATTCAAAACACATTGCTAAATATTTAGCAACAAAATATTTTAAATGGCTTAAACAACAACCCCAAGTTTAATTGATTGACATTTTTAATGATAAATGCATTATTGTCCCTCATAGCAAATAAAAATTACATCTTGATACTTTAAAGTCTCTTGGAACAAGAGGACCCCATGATGTAAAGCTTGTTTTTGATAGGAGTTTTCAGCATTTAAAGCAACAACCAAACAATAATGCAAAAAAAAAATCCACTTTTGTTGGCCCTTCCCAAAAGTTTTAATCCATGTTATAATCTTTTGTAATATTTCTTACGCACCCTTAAGATGACTTTTGTAAATGCAAAACACACCTTAGCCTAAATTGTCATGGCTACACATGCAATGTTGTGCATTTTTAAAATACCCACAATCATAGGAATGAATTCCTATATATCATTGATAAAAATAAATTTGGTCATTTGCACCAACCACCCCCGCTTTGTATATTTTTGTTGAGTGTAACTTTAAAACTTGTTGTGGTCATTGCTATAACTCACAAGCCCCATGGACCAAACTATGAAAATCAACATTCATTACATCATAATGGCACAACACACATTTCATGACTTGCAAGTTACAAGAATTGATAAAAAACACCATCATTATCATTCACAACCAAGAAACCCCAATAGTCAATAGAGTGATGAAAGGGGTACCACATATCTCAATTTGCCGAGGACTATGGAGTGAGAAGCTCTCAAGAAACATCTACCTCAAGATTGAATGCCTTTTGTGAACAATTAATGATTTCAATATAAAATGGAAACTCACTATTTTCTTTAATATCAGATAAAACACTTGGGTTGATGAAAAGAGGAGTGGTAATTGTTGATTCTATTGTATTATTTGTTGCACATAAACACATAATTAACAAACAAATAACCAAAAAAGAAAGAAAAAACAAGAGACGCTTTTAAACTCACACCTCAACTCAAGAAGATCAACATTTTGCAATGACAAGTCTTGGTATGTGAAATTTACATCAAAAAGCTTTGTTCCAAATTTGTGGCATTTGAAAACAATAAAGAGAAGATGACAAGCACCTCCAAAGCCTTTGTTCAAAACCTCAAAACCATGCAGCATGCAACCAAAAAAACAAAACAATGATGAACAAAACATTTTGAACTCATTCAAAGGTTGCAACAACTAATCAAAGCTCACAAAGGTAAAAATAAAATGATGTTTCAAAACACCTTAAATACAGACTTGTGCATAAAGGTTTTCATGACACAACTTGCAACCTCAAAATGCAACCAAAGTACCTTAAAAACATTCGTTGACAAATGAAAAATCGTGGCAACATGACAACCTCAACAAACTTTGAGTTCAAATTTTTGGTTCTGAACTCTAAGTAACACCTTCAAACTAAAATCAATCATTTTTACATGTCAACCAATACTTAACCAACATTGGTCATGAATTAATGAAACCATATTTAGTAAATTTAATATCATCAACCATGAAATCATGTACTTTTAGTAAGTACTTACCATAGAAGTCATGGGTTAAGCTATGGGACCCAAGGTTAAAGTGTGGGGAGACCACCAAGGAAGACATTAAACATAACCCCCCTCCCCCACCCCCCTTCATGAAACTTTATCTAGGGTTTAGAGCAAGCCTATGTTTGGGATAATGTGGTTTTACATTCCTTCTTTCAAAAGTTAAAACATGTTTGACAAAACACTTAATGTTGTTTTATTTTTCTACCACTAACCCCGCTAGGATTCAAATCAAGGAGTCCATGGAGACCACTAGAAATGCACTAGCCTATTTTCCAACTTTTAGTACAACATTTTTTTTTTAAAAAAAATTTCTTTTTTAATAAAACAACAAACAACCATGCAAAACAACTATGCACTCTATCACATTGTCACCCACTCTACATGTCTAACAAAACTTGTTGGGGAAGGGGGAGGGGGCAATTGTTTCGTAAGTGCTGAATTATCACCAAAAAAACACCCCCCAAAAAAAAGGGTGATTCTTTTTCCTTTGAGAAATGAGAGCTCAGAAAATGGCATTTTGTTGCCTCCCTTTCATTCTATAGCTGAACTTTGGTGCCAAGAAGCACTCAGTTATCACATCTTCATCACTCAGTTCCAGTAGGATTTTGGTTTCTTTTTTTCCTACTTTCATATTAGTACATAGCCAAATTTGGCTAATTTATTTTTTGGATTATAGCATGAGAGAGTCTTTAAATGTCATCACCTTGGTAAATTCAATAAAAAACAGTCCTTTCATTTTATTGACCCACATGGGGAGCACTGTATGTGGGCCTCTACAGACACCCTGAAGTGAGTTTCATGCTAGTGTATGTCATCTATATGTGCACACCATATAAAATACTTAATAACTTAAACTACCTTAAATAGACTTTGGATTCAAAGCTCTAAAAGTAGCTGAAGGGAAGTGAATTAATTTGATGTTTCACTTCTTTCAAAGATCTCGTCCATTGTTATTATGCCTTTCATTTTTTTCTGTTCCTGTGCAATTTTGGTTAAATTATGTTTGCAATCTTATGTTAAGTGATCAAAATTGTCATGTATAGAGCAAATGAGGCAATTATGTATAAAACAAAGTAAAATTATCATAATTATGTTGGCCGATCCTCATATATTTTACACTTTTATTTCCATACTCATTGACTTTGATATCAATCCAAAATCGTTGATATTCATAAGCTTTCACCTAGTTTATCAACTATCAACCATGCACGTGAAAAATGGATATCAAAATGATATAACTACTTTTAACACCTGAATAATTCACAAATCATCAAAATTTTAATTTGCTCAAATTGATTTTCAAAAAAAGTGATATCTATTTCAAATTCCACATTAATATCAAGTTAGAATGTCAGCATGTGTAGAAGGGAGCAAGTGCCCATACCAAATATCTTGGTTAGGATACACCTCCTGTACCTGATGTCCTGGATGAACCTCCATACCGAACCACTACCCACCATCCAACCTTAATGGTGCATTGGTGGCTGTTGGTTCAATCTCACCCTAAACCTGGACCCATCAACCCCAAGAAGGAGCAAGACCCTACTCACAGCAATGAGCAGAATGCAGAGAAAAAATGAGAGCACATGCAATGACAGATGGATGGCAAGTAGATTGTCAAGTGGTGATGAGATCGATGAACTTGACTTGTCACCTTCATCAGTAATGGACAAACCACCGCAAAAGCTAGTGGGTGCTACAGAGCTTTAAAATCATACTACTTACAATCCAGAGCTACAAACCCTAAACAGATTTGGACTTCATCATTGGAGGAAAATGCCCATAATGTATTGAAGCAACTTCTTATTGACAAGAAATAGATATTCACTATATGCTCAATAGCAAGCCACTATTAGATAATTTGAAATGAACCCCTTACATTCTTTGTTACCTTTGAAATAATCAACAAAGGTGAAATTGGTTTTGGTACCTTGCATTGGAGAGGTTGCAACAATACGATGGTTTTGGTGGGCTCCTTTCTTTTGCTGTGGTGTGATTAAAAGAAAGCAACAGAGATAGATTACAAGGGATCAGATCTGTTACACAAGGAGTGTTGTCCCATGTAAGTAAGCATAATGATGGGAAATAAGTATCCTCATAATTCAATTTGGATCCATAACCAGTACAAAAGAGACAATTGCTCCCACAAGCAGCACAAGAAAAATGCCTTCAAGCGTATGAAGAGTCAGCGCAGTACTGGTAATCCTTGTGTTGGCTCTCCTAGCAAGCCAGTCCACTAAAGTGTTTCTGAAGGCCATCAAAGTTGCTAATCACAAACCATGAGACCTGTGGTTGCTCAACATCAATCATCTGCTGATTTACTGCTGAATGCATCCAGGCATTACCATAGTGCACATCATGGCTGATCACATCCTATCTACTAATCACCATAATGCTAGTTGTAGGAAGACCCCCCTGTTTCTCTGCATGTACAGTATAGGGACCCCGGAATTTGTCTCAAGAGAAAGTACTGGGAATGGAAAAAAGAGAAATCTCCAGCAAGAAGAGGCTTAAAGGAGGAGGAAAGAAGAGGAAGAAGCTTCTCCATCACCGGCTAGCTCCCTGTAAATTGGCACCATTGAAATAAGCACCCTCCAATATGGTATCCCGCAGATCAACATCCCTGAGATAGGCTCTTTGGAGGTTGGCACCTCGCAGATTGGCCCCATTGAGCTTAGCACCCTTCAAATTTGCTTGCTCCAAATTAGCCTCAGATAGGTTAGCATTAGAAAGGTTTGCATTCTGCAAATGTGCAGAGCGAAGATCGGCATTGCAGAAGCTGGAATCTATCAGACAAGCATCTTGCAAATTGGCACTCTGTAGAACTGCACCAGCAAGAACTGCACCCTGCATCACTGCTCCTATGAATTGACAGGAATACAGATTTGCAGAGTGGAAATTAGCTCCATTTGCCTCAACTCCACTGAAATCTGCTTGCTTCAAATTTGCTCTTGAGAAGAAGGTGTTGATGAGACATGAATGGCTTAAATCCACTGAGCTCAGGTCAAGCTTGGAGAGGTTTTGCCCTGAAAGATTGACACCTCGAAGCCGCACTTTAGCAAATTGCAGACACTTGATCACATCTCGTCGTGTCATCTCGGCTTTTGTGTTGTCATCTTCATCTTTCTTACATAGGAGTGGTGCAATACTGTCGATCAAGCCTGTCAGCTGGTAGTACTCCGCTTCCCTCAGAAGCTCCTGGTATGTGGCGATCTCCATGGTTGGCACGACTTCATCTCTGAGCCAGTTTAGAATGTGTCTGAAGTGCGTGCCATCCCTATCAATGAACACTGCTTCCATGCTGGGATCCATGTGCAGCCTGTGGCGACCACTGAACATGACAGCCAGCATAGATTCAGTGTCTCGCTGCGTCAACGTGTCGATCGTCGTTGCAAACAGCATCCCTCCCACGTTGAGGCGGACTATCGAGGAAATCTCCATCGGAAGCTCTGCTGAAGATTCGGCTAACTGGCATCGTGCTGCTGGCTTCTCTACAAAGCACTGCACAGATGGAACCGCGTCTCCCATCGCGAAAAGCTTCATTGACAGAAAGCCGTCATGTCGCTTGCGTCCCCCCTAAAGACTTACAAAATCCCATACAGAAATCCCGTCAGGAAACCGATACAACACAAGCAACTTCCTGCAAGCCATTCCTCGATACACAAAGCTCTGCTCAGGTTTTCTCGCTTCTTTGACGAGACACAACTCCATCAGAAACTTGTGTCAAAGGAAGTCGAAAAGGGAAGTCGCTACGTATCGTATCCTCTTGCCTGATCCGATACATGATTCAACGAAGTTACAAACACAGAAACTGCATGTCCTTGGTTACAGAAGCCGGAGATTTTTTTCTTCTATACGGAAATATTTCATGCGAAAGCACTCCGATCATCATCACCTTAGGCTTTTACTCGCTTCCCACAACCACACAGGAAACGCAACATGCCAAACACTAAACTGAAACAATGCAGACGATGATGCCATCAAATCAATTCTCGCGAAAGAAGATAAATAAATAAAAGCATGTACTAACAGCCGCTGCATTCTCTCTTATCACCTATCGTCATGCTCAGAAAAATTCACAGACATGAAAAGCATAACAAAAACGGAGATTACATACCTTGTTCGAAGTCCGGACACAATAAATTTGTCAGAACTTGACGGATTTCGAAGCCGATTGATTCTTTGGAAAGCCCTCCCTCACAGCAACGACTCTCAGGGTGTCCGGAACGCTGCTGTGGATTTCCGAAACTGCAAAAGACGCTGGTTTTCTTGCGATCTTCTCCCATCTTCCCCTCTCACTCTCGCCCTGTTTCTCCTTCGTCTTCCTTCTTCAGCGCATTCTGCACAAGAAACCGTTTATCATCCATCTACTCATTACTCATCCATTTCTCAGCGCTTCATCACCTATACCTGTCCATGTGGACCATCACATCCCAGATCATCCAAATAATATTCATCCAATATTAGGGTTTCTTCACTCGAAGGACGGACCGACCACTTCTAAGTTCACTATTAGAGAAGTTCCGCATGGATGAACGCAAACCATCCTCCATTGTCTGTCCATTTGGATGATAATACGGTATTAAGACTAAGTCGTCTGAATTTTAGGACCTGGATCGGCTATTCCCCGGGTGCACCTTTTATCATCCATCCACGAATTCCTCATCCATTTCTGATTGTGTCATCACCTGTACCTCTCCATTTGAACTCTCAGATCCCCGATCATCCATAGAATACATCCTTTTTTTTTTCCTGACTCAGGGGAACGAACCATTTTCTGTCCATTTGGATGAGAATACGGGTATTAAGACTAAGTCGTCTGGATTTTGGGACCTGGATCGGCGCTTCCCCGGTTCGGCATAATCCGGGGTACCCGAGGTTACGCGGGGTCCACCTGAGGTAAGGCTGAACTGGGCTTTGCTTTGTTCACATGTGGTTTGGTACACCATTCTCTTTGGTACTAGTAATATTATAATATATTAATTTGGAATAATTATTATTATAATTAATCTTAAATTGTAATAGGTATAGGTCAAATTAAACTAGGTAATTGGGGGAAAAAAATAAATTTTAATTGAAGGGAATTATATTTATTTAATTGAGAAATTAATCCATATAAATTAGATCTATTTTTCAAGTTATAGTAATGACCATTGAACCAAATTTTTTGGTTTTATTTTGTAGACCAAACAATGTGTGAACAAAAAATAATGAGGGTAATGGTCAATTTAGGGTTGCCCGCAAACTCTTGTAAATTAGGTTATAATGGCTCAAGGATGAAATTTGGACCCATTTAATCCCTTTTTTATCCTTTGGGGTTTCAATAATTGGGCTATGGGTGGTCCATGCCCAACAATTTTGAACTCATTATTCTATTGTGACAATTAATAAAATAATATATTATAAAAAAATTCCAACATTTTTCTTACCCACAAAAATTAACATCGTGTTGGACCAAATCATGTGTGTCATAATACCTTGGCAACTTTGACACATGTCTATCAAATTATTTATTTATTTTTCATTTCAACAAATAAAATGTTTTTGAAAATTCAACATTTTCTTTCATAAACACCTTTTATTTGGGAAAAAAAATCAACATTTCAACATTTTTGAAAACAATATAATTAGTATTGAATTGCCATATATATGGAGCTATGTTACATAAATCTTTTAATTATTGATTAAAGATTTGTTGAAAAAACGTTGTTGTTGTTTGCAAGGTTTTTAATGTTCCATGAAATTTGAGTTGTTTAGTTCAAGTTTGGGAAAGTAAATCCAAATCAACATTCAATGTTTTGGTGTGAAAACCAATTCTTTCATGGTTTTAATCTAATCCAATGAAGGATGGTTTGAATTTAATGCAATTTAGGCTAAGGTAACATTGGAAGTTTTGGGAAATCAATTCAAAACATTGGGAAATAATATTGTTTGAGGTTGTGTTGGTGTTAGGACATCAAAACACAATGTTTATCTATTTGGGTTCCACATTACTTTGCACTACTAGTGATGATCAACTAACATAAGATTAAAATATGAATATATATTCATTTGTTGCTTCAATCCCACAATATAAGAATAAAGTTCCATGATATGCAGATTTTCTATGAAATGATTCAATGACTTCCATTCATTTTAGAATATTAACTTAGACTTCACTTGTTGAAAACATTAAAAATCATTTGTGTTTCAATTACACCAAAAATTTCATGAAACCATATCAATCTTAGAGATACAAATTTTAAATGATTAACTTTCTATTCAACCTAACTCAACCTTTAGAATTCAAATATGTGTTGACATTGCATGGGAAAACAAGGAAAAAAACATTCAATTTTCACAACTGATAATGGAAAGGTCATGATATGAAAAGGTTTCAAGTCTTGACATGGAATTGTCAAACTCAAGACCATATGATAAATTATGCAAAAAAAGCCCCATATACTACCTTCAATATCTTGTCAATAATTTTTTTAAAATGAAATTCTTCAATTTTCTCAACATTATACGTAAATACTAATAAAAAATAAAATGGGGGTGTTAATAAAGAATGGAATTTCATGGCCACCACCATTATGACAAGTAAGGTATAAACACCTCAAACCATAAAAATAACTAATGTTCATAATATTAGACTCCTTTTTTTTTTTACATTCATTTTTTCTTAAAGACAAAAGATTTAAATGTGAACCCAAGTTGAAGTTAATTCTAAAATTTCAGCTTTAGTTATGTTTAAATTGAAATTAGTTATGGATTCATAAAAAATTATAGTAGAAGTACCTTGTGTCGTTAGTAGGCTTCTATGTGAATGGAGGGTGTAACATTTCAAATTAGTCAAAAGAGGGTTTTTAATATGCTCAAACTAGGATCCTAAACCAATGCCACGTATGTTCAAAATGGAGCATGGAATGAGTTGGTTTTGGATTTGAAATGGAATGGAAGAAAATCTTAAACAACTTTTAAACTAACTTTAAATCACTTGTGACTCTAATGAGACATTGTCTTTAGTGATGAACATTTATAAGTGTTGATAGTAGGACATGGTTCTACTTTAAATTTTATAAATATCATTATAAAATGAATTGATGTGTTGTGCTTTGTATGCCTCTAGCAATGTTGGTTTTGAGTTGGTCCTTCAATGTTATGGATCATCACAAAACCATAAATGGTGTTATATATTCAATGATGTCCACTAATCCACAATATTTTAAACTTTATAATATACATTATATCTAATGATAATGTTTGTGACAATTGGCAACCATTAATTACATTATGTTTAACCTTTGTTTATGTTCAACTTTGAACTTTATTATGTATTTTAATGCAATTTACAATTGGATGGGTTTATTGATCCAATTACAACAACATATAAAAATCATGGACTACATTGACATTAAACATGTCCAAATGTACACACGCCAACTATGTTATAACTTATAAAATTGTGAAAAAATGTAAATTTACTATATTTTGCTTGTCATTCAATGATCGTGCATAAATAATATTTTATTACCACAATTTTTAAAGACTTGACCAAAAAACCTTAGTGTCAATTGAAGATAATTATTTGTGTTGATAATTCCTCTAAAATATGAAGGAACATTTAACATAATCCCTTGCCCCAAAAAGTGGCAACTTATTTTAGAACAAAAGAATTATAATTAAATTTAAGGTTGTTTAAATGTGCAAATATTTAAATATCAAGTAATAATTGGGTAAGGAAAAAAATTCCTTCACATAATGCCCCCCAATAAATACCTTGTTTGATACATGCAATGTAAAATTTTAACACTTAGTGTCACCCTTGGAATATTTTGTAAAAGTTGTATTTACATTTTTTTTTAATTACATCTTGCGAACAATAAATTACATCAAATTTCATGAAAAACATGGAAAATCAATTTATTGTCTTCGTTAAACAAATAAAACCATAAATTTTTTTGCATCAAATTGAATTACAAGAAAATAAAATTATTCATACAATTCTATAAAAGTTTGATTTGAAAAATTCATATCATTCTTTAAAAGGATCTTGCATATTATGGAAATGAATTGTTGTTATATAATTAAAATTAAAGTTGGATATAAAATAATGTTACCATTAATCATGTTTGAAAATTAATGGCCGCACATGAGTACTTGTAGGTAAATTCTTATTAAACTTATCCATCACATTTTTCAACAAGGCAGAAAAGTGGGAAGAAACAATAAATATTTGTTCACAATTTAACAAGTGTTAAACTTGGTTGCTTGCATGAAGGTTAAATTATTTTTCTTCAAAGGCTACTTTGCAACTAGGGTTATGTTATCCTTGTTGAAAGGTGCCTCCACCACCATTATTGTCATTGTAAACATGCCAGAAGCCTATAGATCTATACACAAAATTATGGCAAAGTTAGTGGAAAAGGTAATAAAATGCTAGTGGATTCAATAAATCACATAGAGGGAAAATGTTCAAAGGCTCAAGAGGTTATATTTTTCATAAACAATTGGATTATTTCAAGGAAAAAGATAGAATTGTCAATGAGACCCATATGATTATATATGGTTAAAACAAGCATAAGGTTGACACAAATTATGAACATGGTTTTAACATAGGGTAGAGCTATCACACATGTAACTAACTTGTAGTTCCATGTCATTCCGCTAGGTGCAATTCATGGGTAGGTAGTTACAACAATTCAATAACAATTGGCACTAATTCAATATAATAAAAAAAGTAAAAACAATAATGTAGTCAATGATGAACATGATTCAATTTATGCAAATTGAATTATATAAATACGAATGTTGATAGAAATTTGCAAGCCAAAATGATGTTTGCTACAAATTTTGATAAAGAGGAGGGTCATAAATAAAAACTTTCATGAATTGATATTTCACAAATTCACTTGCCTTCCAAAAAATATGCATAATTCTTGTCATTTTGCATCTTTAGCTTGTCATTGCCCTTCAACTCTACCAATTCGTTCATCCTCACCAAGTTCAATGAATATGTGTGGAACGTTGACATCGAAACCTCTTGTAATTGTTTGTAAATCTTGATTGATTGATGATTAAGATCAACCTTTCAATAGGGGGTTCATTTGAACCTTTGTGTATTTTTGAACTTCAACACTAAAATAAATCAATGTTAATATTTGAACAACCAATCGTTTCATCTTTTAAGACCTTTCAGGTTTGGTTCTTTGTATCACATGTTAGAAAGTGGGATTGCCTTTGTGGTAATTTTGATGATTGAGAGGCTAATGTCAATGGCCATGTGTCACTTGGGGATGTATGGTCAAGAGGAACTATAGGTTCAAAATGCCAAATCAAGTTGTTGGTTAAGTAGAGATGGGACCGAACATGTGTGGCCAATTGATAACTATTAAAATTTTGGTGAATGAATACCTTGGTGTTGAGGGGGGTAGCTTCTGGTGTTGGTAATCAACTATCCATGGTGTTTGTAATCCAAGAATCCAAGACCTTGCAAGGTGGTTATCTCCCCATTCAAAGATTCAACCAATCTTGGTTAAATACCCCATCCACCTTGAAGTAAACACCTTGATGAAAGGATACATGCATGTTAACCTTGGGTTAGTCTTTTACCTTTTACCTCAAAGGTTAGTGATTTAGGGGGCATCTTGATAATTTTTATTACTAGGAATTGTTATCTCCACTATTAGGGAATAAGGCCCACTAATCTAACTAATTTTTAAGGATGGTAGGTAAAAAGTTAACCACTTACATTGTAGAAGGTAGTAGTTGGCTAACTATTTGCTTATAAGGTAGGAGGCAACTTGTAGAAAAACTAAAAACAACATAT
>Ga0209208_10009168_pt1 | contig 13051 bp, 6 predicted proteins | sample S1TSphfallax_3_FD_187694 | JGI IMG/M metagenome (GOLD analysis project Ga0209208, IMG submission 187694) | Host-associated microbial communities from peat moss isolated from Minnesota, USA - S1T2_Fd - Sphagnum fallax MG (SPAdes) (version 2) | ecosystem: Host-associated > Plants > Peat moss >...
TGGTTATTTGTGCAAAGGTTACCCACTAAGTAATTGTGGGTTCTGGGTGTACTTACAAAGAAATAGAAAGGACTGTGCCAGGTTCATAGCTACAATAAATCCTTCTACCTATGTGGTACAAGTCCCTGGTGGGCAAGGAGTTTTTTTTGTTAGACCCAAAAAGAATGCCTACAAGGTATGATCTTATCTTCCTCATGCCAATTCAACACATCACCATGTTCTTTCTTGCTACACCAGCAATTGGTTTTGCATGTCCTGCCTCACATGGTTGTTGTGGAACATGTGAGTCTGGGACCACTTGCCCTCCTCCCTCTGTATGTCATAGGGTTTAGGTACAAACAACAAAAGAAACTAGATGAAGTTCACACTTGTTGTCTCTTAGAGCTCTTGGCAAAAGATGTGACATTTGTGATGAAAAAGAAAACTCCTCAAATATTACCCAAATCTATGAACTATTTGAAACATATCGACCATCAAAGTACTTGCCTTCTTGCATTGACTTGCAAAAAAGATGGTGTCAGGGTTAGAATGGGAAAAAGAACATAGACTTTACTATCATCATTTGCACTGAATCTGCTTGAAATCTAGAACTTGAATTGATGAGTAAAGTGGAATTTCAAATGCAACAAAGTGATTTAGGGTTCAAGGATTGAGAACCTATTGAGATGAAATTTTCAAGCATACATATAAATTATTAGATTTTAATAAATATGTACCCAACCCATAAAGGTCTTGCATTTCCTCTAAATAATACTTAGCAGGTGGATAGGTTTTCTAACCCTTTTTTTACCAAGTTCAAAACTTAAGAGATAGACCTTGTACTCTTATTGATCACTAATTAATTTTTCAATAAACAGCCAACATTGGATGTTATTAAGGGATGTCAGAATCAGTTGTCAGTGGGTATGTTGATTTGGAGAGATCAATTAATACCCTCATCAAAAAAATAAAGAAAGAAAGAAAAGAAATTAGCAATTAGCAATTATCAAAAGAAGATTCATTTTATGGCAAACATCCAAACATCACCCAAACAGCAAAAGAAGATTCAATAGGAAATATTGAAAACATTGCCACATTTTTTAATGTTTTCAATATTTCCTTTTGTTTCATGATTTTAGTTTTGAAGCCATTTTTGTTGACAATCTTGGATAGTTTTCATTCTTTTCAAGTATAATTTAATGTTGTATAAATAAATCACAATTTTAAAAAAAGGTTGTTACTTGATTTTGAACAACTTTTGTATATTTGACATGTGTTCATAAATGTGTGCTAATTATGATTGAGGAATGCATGAGTCAAGTTTGGTGAAAAATGGTAAGGCCATCTCCTATGGTATTTGTAGGAAAAACATCATTGAATGTTTAAAAAGGAAATGTCAAGACAAGAAGTTATAATGTTACTTCCATATATATTATCCTTTTCATTGTAAGAGGTTGAAATAATAAATAAAAATAGTTGAGGAAACCAATTAGTTCCAAATTAACCACATTTCACAAATCATGACACAAAAAACATATTGTTAAATATCTTAATTAATCTCACATCCTTGTGTTTAGTACACATAATTATTTTCAGACTACTTTCTCAAAAAAGGATTTTACTATTGCATTACTTCTTTAAACTATGTGTATACACACTAAAACGTACGATTAGTGTTGGTTAGTTTTTTCAATTTACAATTTTTTTTCCCATAACCAACAAAACAGCCTTTTCTAAAATTATTTTCAAGTTTTTATAACTTATGATTTGTATTGGTTAGTTTTTCCTTTTTTTTCTCCTTTCTTTTTCCCATAATCAACAAAATAGGTCTTTGAAATTATTTTAAAGGTTTTTTTGCGGTTTCACATAAGGTATCATTGAAAGTTGGATTTCAAAAATAATTGAAATTGCCCTATTATCAATATAATTGTCTAAATAATAGTTCCCAAACTTCTCTAGTTATATTTTAATATACTCCCCTCCTATGCATAAGGCTCAATTTTGAAATACTTCACTTGTTACCTAACTTTAAAATCATCTAGTATAATGTCAAGGTAGGTCTTTTTTAACTAAAACTTATCACCCTAGAGGAAAAAAAAATATTCCACATGCATGTCTCAAATTGTTAACTTACTAATCAAATTCAAGCTAAAAGGGGAGGTAAAATTGGATTTGAAATTGAATCTAAAAAAGGACTATGTAGCCAAATGAAAATTAACACATCTTCAAATATTTTAGTATTTAAAAGTTGATTTTTTTTTTGACATGAAACATGTTCAAGCATATGGGTTTCTTCACTAAAGCAATACCCAACCCATAAAGGTCTTCTTGGGTTTTTATGGAATAAATATGAAATATGTAAGGTCTTTGTCCAATTTCTATTTACCAATTTCAAACCTTGTAGGTCATTACACTATTACAAATCATGACCAACTTGCCCAATGTTTGTTTTGATCAAAAGTGATGTCCATCTTGACTAGTGCGTTGGTGCATAAAATAAATGTGTCTTTTTTATTAGTACATTTGACTAAAATGACATTTTTGACTAAGTGTCAATTGATCATCTAGTAAAAAGGGACAAACAAAAGAAAAAGGTCAATCAAAATGACCATGCTTTAGTCAAATTGAACATACTAATTTGACATTAGTTAGGTAGGCCTAAGTCAAAGCTACCTATATAGTTAACATACATAATTAACTAACCTATTATAATTAGCCTACTAGCTTATTATTAGGTCTAGGTTACCTACCTACATACTTACCCATGTATTCCTATTTACTTACCTTACCTCCTTACATACCTACAAATGAAAACACACTAAGGTGGAACAAAAATAGTACATCATGACAGTCCATTTTTAGTTCATTATGAAATAAAATACAATAGGAAAGTATAATAAAAACAAGCAAAAACAAGATACTTTAAATCAAATGGGCCATGTGGCAAGGTGTTATAAGATATTTTTCCATAAGGATTTAAACATTTTTAACATATTTTTGATAATCTTATACTTGAAATATGAACATCTAAATCATTATTTTCAGCAAATGAAAGACTTCCTTAAAAAATACTTGATATACATTTCAGAATTTAATTATCAAATGTTTTCAAATTGTTTTATTTTAATATCAATTTGTCACAATATTATATTACCATTGAATCATTTATTCATAAAGGACATTATATCAAGGTGTATTGAGTCCATTTAATTTATCCTTAATTGGATAGGTGTTGTTGTACAATTTTAAAAGACCATAACAAATTGAATACCAAAGATTTGACCATGAAATTTTAACATAGTTTTTAGATGTATGAGTTCATTCTTGACATGAGTCCCATTTCATCATTTGCACATATAAATTGGAAGAAATTACTATTGAAAATTTAAAGACTATGAAAAATGGACTTCCGACTAGGAAATCCAAAGTGTAACACATTAATATGCTTTCACCCCTACCTACATACCTACCCACCTAAACCTATTTACTTACCCTAGGTCTATTTACGTACCATTTATACATACCTACCTATACATACCTCCTTAATTACCTACTAATTTATTAAGCAACTAGAATTATATTTAGGTTTACTAGCTAGCTACTCTTTATTATTTAAGTAATTAGGTAGGTTTATTAATTAGGTAGCATATATTACCTAGTTACGATCTAGTTCCTAATTATTACATACTAATTGTACTGCCTAATATTTATTTTTTTCTACTACTTATTAAATTTACATCTACACAAAACTATAAATCTTGAAGCAAAAATATCACTTGAATTTGTGAACACAATTCAATTTCAAGAATTTTTTTTTCAAAAATCATTTAAAATTTTATACATTATTGTGCACACCAATGAACAAATTGGGTACACATTTTAAAAACTAAAAAAATTGACCCAAAAAACTTGCTACCCATAATTTTTGTTAACTAATTTGACCAGTCACCACTCGACTAATCAAAAAGATCACCAATCAAATTGGTCAAGTCAAAAAAGACTTGACCAAAATGATTGACTGATTTTTTTGACTTGTGTCCAATAGGGATACTTTTCGGTCAAAATTTCCATTAGAAAAAGTCATGATTTGTAGTAGTGTTATGGATAACGCACCTTTGGACCCTTGTTGATAACTATTCATTTTCTCAATAATTGACCAACATTGGTTATGGCATTTTACCCCAACACTAAAGGAAGTAATATCCTTACAAACCTTAATTGTTTACAAGGCATTATACCTCAATTAGCACCATTTTTCATATGAATTTTGATTTCATTAAATGAATCAATTTAATTACATGGGCCCCAAAAGTAATAATATTTTTTCATTTAATCACCATGGTTAATGCAACCTTTGAAAAGGTTCAACTTTAAATGGTGTTCATTTTATCTTATTTAGGATTAAAGCTTAACCCACATGTTTTTAAAGTTAAAGTCTCTTTTTAAGTCAATAAAATTCCCCATAGGTTTCAACATTTTATTGAAAGTTTTGGATAACCTTGACCATAACTTCACCAAAAAAAACTTAAACTAACTGTATAAATTTAAAAATTTACATAAACATGAAACTCTATTTGAACCTTCATTAACTGAATTCTCAAGTCCAGTCCATAATTAACATGAGATTTAACTTATTTTTCTAGCCTTATGATGCACAACCCCAAGCTTATCAAGTGGTATTGATCATTCAAAGATTTTGTGACAATAATGTTATGAAAACTTGGGATGTCTTTACAATAACATGTTTATGTTATCTTATAATCATAATTAAGATTACTGTAAAATCATTCTTATTTGATTAAAACATGATTAACTTTGTCTATTTTGATTAACCCAAATAATAATGTCTAATTTGACTAAGTTCAACATTTTAAAAGTCAAAACAAATATTGATACTAAGACATGGACCATTGAGGATTCATGTGTGGAGATCAACAATGGTGATAGTTTCATGATTGAATTTAGACATAAGAAAATGACAAAGACACTAATTACAATTGTTCACATGAAATTTTTATTCATTCTGAAATTAGAGTCATATTTTTTAATACACTAGTAGGTGGTCAAAAGAGCCAATTTTTTTACTAATATGGTCCCTTTTAACAACTGTAATACATGTGATGTGTTCAATGTGTTCTAGCAATTATATGATGTGTTTTACATGTTCAACTTTACATTATCCTAGTGGTTTTCCTTATTGTTGTTTGTATTAAGGTTGTATTTGATATACAAGTATCATTGAAATAGGTGAATTTCATATGAGCTATTCATGATTAAATCTAATTTTACAAAATTGTTAGGCTATGATAATTGTTAAATGTCAAGTTGATCTTGTGTAAGTTTTTTCCATTTTTTTGACAATTCATTTCATTTTTACATCTTAGAATTGGAATCATTTTTTGTGTGTGAATTTGTAATCTTCTAGCAAATTCATATGGTGTGCATTATGGCCTTTAATGCATATAAAAGAAAATAAAGGGGTTGGTGTTAGAACTTATAGGCATGCTTTTGATGTAAAATGAGTTCCTTTACATTATGATTGCATTGTGAATTTATGTGCCTAGTCCTTATCTTGTTTTAACTTATTATTATTTTTGTTATCTATCCTAGGGACACATATCTTGATTTTGAAACATTTAACTTCAATTAAAGGTGGGAATTTTGAATCTCCTTTACATCCATGTTGTTTTCTTTTTAATGACACAAACTATTGTGTTCTAGCTTCAGGTCTCATTGGCAATGGTTTATGTGATATCAAGTAATGACCTTGTAGTGGTTTGTCATGTATTAAAAATATATCAAATGACTTTGCTTATGCATTAGATTTTGACAAGTATTCAGTCAATTTTAGATCATGTTTCATATTCCATTTATAACATTATATTGCCATAAAGTTACATCTACAATTTTGAAACACAATAGAATAGAAATTGTCATCAAATGCCGTTTGATTAGATATGATTAAGCAATTAATAGATTATGTCAAATGCAAACAACATTAACATAACACTCCAAAAATAACTAATATATAACAATATTAAATACTTGTGAAAATAACAAACTTTAGATTTTGATACCTAATATCCAATATCTTGATGTATATTTTGTAAATCAAGTGACATCTTTTGATCAAGAATTCAAAAATACTCTTGACATTTGAAGACAGTTATGTACATAAATATTGTAATGTTTGGAGTACAACCAATATATTGCCTATTCTCATTATTCAAAGTATCACTTACATTGTTATATATCAAATATTTCTGTGAAGAATTTAACAAGTAGACTACTTGATGAAAAAAATATGTTGTAAAAGTTATAATTTGCAAAAGTTAAAGCTAAGTGTTAAGACAAACTCAAAGTAGGTAAGTGACATTTACTTGTCAAGTTTCTCTTTACACTTAATGTCAAATAAACTTTGAATTTTTCTTTAAGAAAAAACTTAGAATCTATTAAACAATATCAAGATGAATATTCAATATATTGCCATATTCATCCATTCATAAGCATGAATTTTTACCCAATACAAAAAGAATTTTGTAATCACTCTTAATTGATCTTCTTCTTGAAGTAGATCATTAATAAGAAATATTCATTCTAAATTTGTAATGCATGTTAGGTTTATTAAGGTTTGCAAATTAATCAAAATATTTGGGTAAAAACTCATTCTGACTAGAATGTCAAAGGTATCAAAATGACTTTCCACCCAAATTATAATTGAAAGTTTATAATTTATATTTTATTGTTTAAAATCATAGCAATTATGTTAAGTTTTTTTTTTTCATTCATATCAATGTCAAGGAATTCAAACCAAAAATCCATTTGATAAAATTTTAAGTTTAAGTTTTGATTTAGGACCTTTGAAAGTGAACACCTATTACATTAGAAGGAATCAATTTTGTAAAGGACTATCAAAAGGATTCATGTAATAAAACAAAATTGATGGGAAAGATAAAGACCTATTAACCACATTAAAAAAAAGCTCATACCGTAATATGTGGAAACCTAAAACCATAAAAATTCAAAGAACTTTCCAAAATAGACCAAAATTTTAGAATTTCAAAAATCTTTTACCACATATAAATGGGCTATAATGTACATGATGTGTTACAAAAAGTCGTAGCTTATTATACAAGAAAACATAAAAAATTAAAAAATCAATTTTTGGTTATGATTTGTAATTTGTATCATTTTTTAAAAGGAAACACTAAATTTACAAGGAATTAACACACTTTCAAAAATTCATATTTATTCAAAAATTATTTACTTGGAAAATATAAGAATGTCTTTGTATTATATTGTTAAGGTTTGTATTATAACAAACAACTAAGGTTTTATAAATGGTCTGGGAAATTCTTCACAAAATTTTAAATATCGTTAGCAATAGGAAAGAAAGGTTGATGCAATGTAAAGCACCATTCTAAAAAAAAAAAAAAAAAATTCACCCACAAAGAGTTCTACAACTAAATTGTTACAATACAAAAATGACAAATTTAAAAATGATGCAATGTTCATTCAAATAGAAACTGCCCATAAGATTCATACTTTGTACATATCAATGGTATCATGTTGAAAGTTATTCACCATTCATCAAATGCAAAAATTCCATACACCCATTTCCTTGCATAAATTGAATTGGAACATAAGATTGGAAAACAAAACAAAACTTCTATAATAATTATAGTGTCATTTCACAAGATGTTGTCCATGTGCACAAATGTAGTCCAAAAATTAAAACTCTTTTGTGAAAGGGTGAAAATATCTTTGGGTGGTACCATTAGGAACCGCTTTGCCAAAATCACAAGAAAGTTGAACCCAATTTAAGAAATAAATTTTCATCTATTTATGCATTGGTTTATTTGATTGGACTAGGTGGGATATGTTTTCCCACCTATGCACACACTCATGAACACCCAAAAACCTATAATATGCATTAACATTTTGATTCTTGAACTAGTTTTGACCCGATTTTTGACTTTTAAATGTCTTTAAATTTACACATTAGATATTTTTTCTTGTTTATTTAATATATGCATAAGGGAATGATCCAAACTAGTCATATTAACAAAAGGTGAAAATATTTATCATTTGTGTTTTTAACATCAATGGCCTTTTGGGATTTTAAGATCTTGATTTTAAAATTCACAATTAAATGAAAATTGATTAAATCAATTATTTATAAAAAGACATCAAATAGGTTGGCATTTGAAGTATTCTTAAAAGCTAACATCCAAGAAAAATTCCCAAAAAATAGATTCCTTTTCTGTTGCTAATCGAAAACATCCCTCATGTTACATTTTTGAAACTTTTTCCTTATGCATTCATTTTCCACATCAAAACACATTTTTTTATAAGTTTAATTAAAGTTTTGAATTCTACATGACATGGGCAACCTTTTGATAAGTAATTTGGAATGAAAAGTTATATTTATATGAGTCCTATGTTGTCTTGAAGTTGTATGGGTCTCAGAAATTTGGGGTGTGATGTTCCTAGTGGTACCACCCAAGAATAAGTTTGTTTGAAAGTATAAATAACATCCAATTAGTAGTCCAAAATTGAATTTACTAATCTAGTACAAAATTTAAGAATACTAAACATTATAAAATTTATGTTTAAAAAAAATGGATCATACATTATATATCCACCAATCCTTGTAAAAAGAAATTTTCAATTTTATTTAAAAGATGTTTGATTCAGTTGACTGATAAGACACATTTAAGAAAATCTTTCTTGAAGGTTTTTGAGGAATGTGTTTTGCTTTTGAATTGTTTTCATCACAATTACATTTTAAGGGTTTTCCTTTACAACATCCAAACCCACTTCAGCAAAATATGTGTCATGACCATATGTGTGTTAGCCATAACATATAGTGTGCTATGGTAGCGAGTAGTGCCTACTTAAGGTTTCTAGGTTTAGGGTTAGAGGAAAGTGGCTCTTCTGGTAGGACACACCTTTAGGTTGTGAGTGGCGGTATAAAGTGAGAGAGAGGGCTCAAAAAACATAATTCTTTGAATTGAGCCTAAAGTGTTGGGAGTAGTTGGAGTTAATGGAGCTTCGAGCTATGGTGTCTCGTTAGCATTGGCCTAAATTCTTTGAGTGGAGTAGGGCTTGGCTTGACTATATGTGTATGCATCACGAGTTTTATGATAGTAGATCTTTCTTGTGACATTTTCATTCAAAGAACTATGTTTTTTTTTGGGAGTAGTTAAACCGTGGGGGTTTTTGTGATCTCGCTCTCTGGTTGTGTGGCCGAATTGGGAGTGGGTGGTGTCAAAAGGAGCGCCTTGGCAAGAGCTTTCCAACGCACCAAATAATGTTGGATTTCGTTGAATTGATCAAAAGTTATGATCATTTGAAGTTGCTAGTTTAGGGTTTGACAGTTTTAGTGACGGTTTACAAGCAACGTTAATTTCTCAGATAAATGAAAATTTCCTTGAAGAAAGTTGCTGAAAATTGGTAGGAGTGTAACTAGAGAGCCAATCTATAATATGGCAAAGACAGATTGTGTTTTCGTTGAACGGATTATGCGTTATGTTTGTTTTTGTGATGATGGTTTTTTTTAGTTTATGCACACTTAGTGCGAAAGCGCTATCAGATTTTTAGCTAAATAACTAGGGAAGATCACGTGCTGCAATTTTGTGAAGTTGTTGCTTGAGGGCTGAATTGCATATTGGAATTGTTTGGGATTTTTTGGTGGAGCCAATTGGGAGTATTGACCTTTGAAAGATCTCAAGTTTGTGTAGATTTGTGCCTAGGTTTGTTTTCAGCGATTTTTCGTAGGTCATATCTTGGCACACAAACCTTTTTTTCAGTTGAGTTTTGGAGGGAAGGAAGATCTAGTTGTCTTTTACATTCTAGTCGAAGTAGATTGGCATTTGGTGTAGGAACGGTGGAGATATGGTTGTTTGAGTGCTCACAGCCCAATTTCGCAACTTTTGGCTATGGAAAATTAAGGATTTTGTTGGAAATTGAGCTTTTGGTTAGTGGGGAGCACATTTTTCGACTTGTGGTGGTGGGCCGGTTGGACAAGTTGAGCCACTACTGAGCTAGGTGGTTGAATTGAGTACTCGTTTCTAGTAGCAAATCGGGCATGAGGTCGACAATACTTAGTGGTGATTCAATTTGAGTATTGGGTTTGGTGATTGGGTCATCACGGAGCAGTTTGGTGGTCCTGTGGGAGACCATGGTGGACATGGTGGAGTTACACGTAGTGGGTTGAAGTATCGACTACCTTCACCCACATCATCGGTTGTTAAGGAGGACGAGGTTATCGTGAATAATAAGTCTTCCATATTACCATCTAGTATTGTGGCCCCATTGATTTGGGATATGGACGAGGGTTCTGGGGCCATGAAGGGCCCCCAACGTTACTCAGGTGTAGTGGGCACCATCGAGTTGGAGGACTTCATTCAGGAGTTTGATTCTTGGTGTGATATGCAGATGTTACGTAATGCCAGATTGTTCTCACCCTTCTTGGCATGGAAGGGATTGTTTCAGCACTTGGAGGGTCCTCCAATGGATGATTATCATGAGTTTCAAAGAGATCATGTTACTGAGATTGAGGAGTGGAGGCAACATTGGTCTCCATCCTATGTATCTATTACTTACGGTGGTGTTGCTAGTGGCGGTACTATTACATCGTCTACTCCTAGTACGAGCACACAAGTTGTTCCCCCACCTCCGTTTAACCCTATCACGGAGTTGTTTTTGAAGCTGAAGAAGAACTACCAAAGGGTGAAGACGGAGAAGTTGAGGAGTCTTCAGGAATTTGAGCGGAAGACTAATGAGAGTCTTCGCGAGGCATACACTCGTATGCGACGGTTGATTGCAGTTACCCAGGGGGTGACGGAAGCTCAAGCAGTCCAATTTTGGTATGGGATTCTAGACAAGGAGTTGCGACGAAGAGCACGCGATGTGACTCTCATGAGTGACGATTCTCCCACATTGGCCCATGTGTTTGCTTTGTCTGAGAAAATAGAGCTTAACATGGTGGAGGAGAGGGTGGTGACATCTGGATTCAATAGGGATATAGTTACTACTTCTCGTGGACAATGGTCCACCTCACAACCTTGTACTGGTGGAGGTGGGAGTCGTGGAGGTCAGGTACAACCTCAATTAGGTTCTGGAGGGACGGGTGCACAAAGACCGTTGCCTTCATTCGCTAGTCAATAGCAGGGACCGTCTTATTAGACATGTGGTGGTGCTCATATTCAGAGGGATTGTCCACAGGAGAGTGGTGGACGGACTTTGGCTGATGGATCTCAGTCAGCACAAGTTCAATGTGATAACTATGGCCGGGTCGGCCACCCTTGTGAGCGTTGTTTTGACATTTACCCAGAATTGAGATCAGGTCGTGGTGGTAGAGGTGGTAGAGGTGGTGGGGGTGGTAGAGGTACACCAATGGTTAGGGCACTTCCTTTGATCACTCCTCCCTTTACGACAGAGGCACTATGGCTACTAGGATTGAGCAATTGGAGCAAAGGCTTGTTACCATGGCAAGTTTCCAGCATCAATCACATTCAAGAGGCGAGGCTCTCACATCTTATGGGGGAGATGATGTCTTTTATATGGCTAGTGTAGCACAAATTAAGGCGTCCGTTGTAGTGACGAGAGGCATCACTCGAACCTCGGAGCCACGTGGGGCAACTGTGGAGTTGGATCCACATAGGGTTGAAGCTGGTAACAGGCCAGGCTTCCCCAATCATTCTTGTTGTCTGAAGTGGTTAGGACTCCTTCCATGGTCCCTACACTGCCTATTGAGCCAACAATGGAGCCAACGGCATCGACATCACGTGTAGTGGACACGGATATATCATCGAGTGTAGTGTCGTAAATGGTGACTTCAGTGTTGGGATCCCCAACATTTTCGGCTAATGATTTGATGGCGTTAGGAGTTGACTTAACTCGTGTATTTCGACTAGCAGCCACATTGTGTGAACGTGGGAGTGTTGTTGCTACAAGTGCCGAGGTGTGTGAGGGTGTTGATGTGGGGCAACTTGTAGTGGGGGATGTTGTTGTGGAGCAAACCGTTGTATCAGGTGTGGATAGTCCTTGGCAAGCGGCGGCGGCTAAGATGGATGCCTTACCAGTTCGACCAGCCATTGATCGTGAGAGGCTTACACCTGGTGTATGTATGTTGGATAATCGGAGTGGTATTTTTCGGTTGGTGAGTCCTACAGGCCAGGTGTATAAACCAGATCGGGTTTTGTTAGATTCTGGTGCCCAACCTTTGATGTTGGGGAAGGCAGCATGTATTGGTTTAGGTATTCGAAGGTCGGAGCTTGAACTGTGCCCATTCCAAATTCAGACATCACTTGGTGGAACCACTGATAGGTCTAACTTCATGACACGTGAGAGATTATTGGTGCAAATGAAACCGGATCATGTGACTGATAGCTCTAGGTTGGGAATGACTGTTGTTGTTACAGCAGCTGAGTCGTATGATGTACTAGTTGGAGGTGCCATGTTGTATTCGATGGGTTTTCAGATGGATTATTGGACAGAGACAACGACTTATCGACCTGGTTGGCAGTCTGGGGATGGACGGATGAGCCAAGTGCCTGTGAGATTTATTTATAGGGTTCGACCAGGAGGGTCTCCCCTAGAGGTGTTGGCATCAGTTGCTGGTTTTAGTGGAATGGTCACTTGGCCAGATGACTTGTTGGAGGGCAACATTTCAACCGTTGACACTCCGATCTACGAGGATATAGAGGAGGTTTCTAGCTTTGTTGCAGCAGTGTCCTCCTCATTGGATGTTCCACTTTGGCGTTCGAGTGGGGTGTTATGACAAGATGTCGATCGTTTGGTATCACAGGCTTGGCGTGAGGCTTTTGTGCATGTGGAGGAGGAGGAGGTTCCACAACGGACTCCTATTTCTGGTCCTGTTGGGTTATCTCCGTTGGATACTACACCCATTGCGTGGGAATATCCTTTTGAGGGTATTTGCGTGTTGGATCTATTTGGTGGGATTAGCACTGGTTTGGCAGCAGTGCTTCAAGTAGGTATTCTAGTTCGGAAGTACCTTTACGTGGAGAGAGATGAAACTGCGAGAAAGGTTTCATCGCACCATCTT
>Ga0209208_10009169_pt1 | contig 13051 bp, 16 predicted proteins | sample S1TSphfallax_3_FD_187694 | JGI IMG/M metagenome (GOLD analysis project Ga0209208, IMG submission 187694) | Host-associated microbial communities from peat moss isolated from Minnesota, USA - S1T2_Fd - Sphagnum fallax MG (SPAdes) (version 2) | ecosystem: Host-associated > Plants > Peat moss >...
ATGCAAACCAGGTTTTTCTAGCCCCACCCTTATAGTATTAGTGTACTAATAAAAAAAAAGTCTTGAATAGGTTTGTATGTAGGTGTGCAGAAAAATGTTATGGCCAATGAAATTGCTAGATTTGCTGTTCTGAATTTTTTATAAAAAATTTACCTTCAGTGAACTAACATGTGAAAATGTAACAAGGGTTGGTAGGTTAGTGAGAGTTTTAAATGATCAATGGAAATGTAAAAAAGGAACATTATTCTCAATGTTTAGCATAATAGGGTTGTATGTAAGCTTGGAGATTATTATTATTTTATTTTTTCAGGCCAATGGGATTGTTGGATTTGATGGTCTAAATTTTATCTTCTTGGTTATATTTGGCAAACTAAGGGTCAATGTGTAAATATTTATTTATAAATAAGGTTGTAGCACATTATTTGAATTATTTTTTTCTTTCCCCATTTTGTGATACAACCACATTGGTTATATCGTTCACAAGATGAATTATTCAATTTGGTCATAAGCCGAGCAAGAAAGTAAAATTTTCAAAAAAAAGATATTATATTTTAGTTAGATGTTGGAACCTATTGTTCAAATTTGGCAATTTCAGTATCATTTTCTTCCAAATTTGACAACTTTGTAAATTTTTTTGATAAAAATCTTTTGTATGTGAACCATTAAAATTTTGTCATTTGCAAGTTGACGAAAAAAAACATATTGGTTTAAACCAATGTTGGTTCATTACTATTTTTTATAATAACCATTATAAAGATTTGGGATCACATAAGTTATCAAAATCAAAATTTTGAATGTTAAATAGGTGGGTGTGTAAATCACAAGCGGGTTTTGGATCGAAATTATCTATGTTTATTACATAGTTATGGAAATCTATGTTTTTGTTTGCATAATGTGTTCTCACCTTTTCATTGTCTATGTATAATTAGTATGCCACATCATTCTCCTATCATGGATTTCACATAAATTATATTAAAACCTTTCAAAACAAAAATCTGAATTCCTTTCACAATTTTATTCCATAAAATTTTACATTCATACAACTTATTTCTATCAAATGAAGGTGTTTTCCAAAGGTCATAAACACCCACTTATGTATTAACCAAAAGGAAAGTAAACAAGAAATTTCCCAAAATTTATACATCGTATGGCTCCCCATGTGATTAAACATGCATAATAAAGTGGTAAAGATTTTTCACATAAATTATCATGTGTGAATCAATGCACTTTAATGTGCCAGAAAAATTTCACATGACTTTTCACACATAAATTATCATGTGAAAGTCAATGGACCTTAATGTGTCAAAGATTTTTCAAATGAATTTTCACATGAATTACCATGTGAAAGTCAAATACTATGATCAAATCATAATTAAATTTATGAAAATTTATTAATAAATAAATCATCAAACTTAACTGTTAAATAATTACATAGGTAATAGTCTAATTACATCAAGTTACATCACTCCCAAAGTCATTATGGATTCCATCTTTGGAATCACATATCCAAAACCTTTTTTTAACTTGTCATGATTAATGTGATCTAGATATGGTAAGCCATCAACATTTTCAAATTCAGAAGATCCATTATCTACAAACACCCTCCTAATGACAAATGGTCCAAACCACTTGGACAACAATTTTTTATAAGTTTTACGATGATGCCGAACGTCAAACATCATGATAAGGTTACTTTTTGTAAACTCTTTTTTTTTCAACTTCTTGTTAAAAACTTTTTTTTGTTAAACTTGCACGACTTTAACGGATTGGTGAGCTCTCAATTATAGTTTTCCAATTCATTAAGTTGCAACAATTGATGGCATTGGGATTCTTCGAAAGGAAGTTTCATCGTTGTGGGAATGCATAAAGTCATTACTTCCAATTCAATGGGTAAGAGCGTTTCCATCCCATAGGTTAAACAAAAAGGTGAATATTTTGTGCTAGTTTTGTATGTGATGTTGTAAACCCACACAACATGGTGGATCTTGAGATCATAATCATAAATGTTCACATGAATTTCAACCTCTTTTGTTAACATGGAACACAATGTCCTATTGATCCTTTCTACTAAGCAATTGGTGCTAGGTTTATACAAAATGGTAAAGCTATGTTTCATTGCAAGGTGTGCTAACAAGTTTTCCATAACTTCACTCAAAAATTAAGGACCATTATTAAAAACAATTTCGAATGGTGTTGCAAATTGAGTAAAGATTCGTTCATACAAAAATCATGTTATTTTTTATTTCATTAAGGATTTCAAGGCATGTACTTCTATAAATTTTATGAAATAGTCTATGCAACCACAATGAATCAATGCCCTTTCCTAGTCACTAGCAATGGCCCCATAAAATGAATTACCCATTTTCAAAAGGTCCTAAAGGTGGTATGGGGTGTAGAGGGCCACTCATAGTAGACCTTTGTGCATAAGTTTGACATACATCAAAACTCTTAGAATAATCATGCGCATCCTTGAAGAGGGTGGGCCAGTAATAACTTGCTTGCAAAATCATTTTTGTTGTGATTTGTCTCACAAAGTGGCCTCCATAGAACGCATCATGAAATTCATACAAAAGATGCGAAGTTTCATCCTTTCCAATGGTTCGTTGCAAAACACCATCCTCTTTTTGGAAATAAAATTAATCGCCTATTATCGAATAATTTCGACTTTTGTGCGTACTTCGTGTTTGCATCACTTTTGTGGTTTTAATTAAAAATTTCATGCCATCTAAGTATTGAATGATTTCTTAGTATTACTTAAATGTTTCTTCTGCATTGATGGTCATTATTGTTGCATTTGGAAAGTCATCATCTTTTAAAACATCACCCATTCCTTCATATGCCCTTGTAAGGCCATCAACATTGCCATGTCACCTTCCTGGACAATGGACAATGTCAATGTCAAATTCCTCCATTAATAGCAACCATCAAGCAAGTTGACCACTTGGATTGGACTTGCTGACTAAGTAGGTTATCACCTTGTGATTTGTCACAATTTTGGCCTTCTACCCCAACAAGTAATGGTGAAACTTCTTAAGAGGGAAAAAACTATAAGACTTTCTTATTCAATCATAGTATATTTTTTCTCTGTTGAAGTTAATTATTTGCTAGTAAAATGAATGATGTCATGCTCATTTTCGTCCAATTGGGACAATGTGCTCCCCACCGCTTTTTGAGATGCATCACAATGTACTAAAAATGGTTTGTTCTAATATGGAATCCAAAGGATTGGTGCAATTTAAAAATTTGATTTGAGTTATTTGAATGCATATTTGAATGCTTTATCTTCCATTGGTGTAGGTGTATCTTTTCGTAGGAATCGTGTTAAAGGACGTGTTTTTGCTACAAACATGTGTATGAACCTTCAATAATAATCCAGCATCCCCAAAAAACTTCGAAGGGTTTTTTTTGTCGTGGGAAAAGAAGCTTTGAAATCCTATTAAACTTTTTGATATTTGTGGCTACCCATTATATGATAGAATGTGTTTAACTATCTTCTTTTTTGAAAAACTAATTGTGATTTTTTCAGGGTTCAAAGTCATTCTTGAATCATCCAAACGTTGAAAGATTAATTCAAGTTTGGTAAGGTGAGAAACTCCATCACTATAAATTCCAAAATCATCAATGAAAACTTGTAAAAAACAAGGATGGTTTAAAAATCTTGTTCATTAAACATTGAAATGTCTTTGGAACATTGCACAAATTAAAAAACAATAATGTGTAACAAAATGTTCCCCATGGTGTGGTGAATGTGGTGTTCAAATGATCTTCCAGAACAATTTTCACTTGGTGGTATCCCTTGTACCCATTTCCGAATGTGTACATATTGTGTTTTGCTACCTTTTCCAAAAAAATTTCATAAAATGACAAAGGGTATCAATCTTTCTTAGTTATTTTGTTTAAAACTTTGCAATTGACCCATACCTTTAACTTGTCATTTTTCTTTAACACTAATTCCATTGGAGAAACCCATTAAGTTGTTTCCATAAGTTTAATGAACCTTACTTCCAATAATTTATCAAGTTCTTCCTTCGCCATTCCAGTGTATTTTGGATTCCACCTTCCTTACTTGGTTTTGATCGATTTGACAATTGGTAATGATTCAATTTTGTGTTTTTCCATGGTGATTTTAAAAAGTCTTTGTAGCTAAAAGTAAACAAATGGATATATTTACATAACAAATCTTCATATTGTTTTTTTTCCTCAGGGCGAAGGTTTAATCCTAATTGAATCTTGCTCACCCATTCCACAATTTCTCTTTTTATCAACACACGTGGAGTTGATTGATCATTATCCCTTTGAACCCTTTAATCACGTGAGTTGATTGATCGTTATCCCCTTGAACCCTTTGATCACGTGAGTTGATTGATCATTATCCCTTTAAACCCTTTGATCACATGAGTTGATTGATCATTATCCCTTCAAACCTTTTGATCCGCTTGAAACAAAGCTCCAACCTTGAGGATGGCTTCCAAAACATATAACCTTACTTCTTCTTCACTATAATCATTTGTGTAAATTTTTTCAGAATTACAACTTTGATCTGTTTTTAATTCATCATCATATTCATTCGTTCTTCTGGAACTCTTCATAAAGTTTGTAAATGGAATTTTCTGTTGGTTAGGATAAACTCCAATGGTCATGTATTTTTCACCCCAATAGTTTTGTGCATGTGATTTTATTAATTAAAGCCTATTTAATATCATTGGGTAAGCCCCATCTTCCTCTAATACCATATGGAAATCCATAATGGTGGAAACTGTCATTATAATGATTACAACATTACTAATTAATCCTTCTGGTTTAACAACTCGTTTGTTAGCCATTTTTAAGGTTATTAAAGGCAACCTTTCAATTTTCAACCCTAAGTATTTCATTGCAAGAATTATAATCACATTAATTCTTGCCCCTCCATCTATTAACACTCCATGTTACATTGATCCATTACATTGCACATCAATGATTGGATCACATTCATGTTCAACTGTTATGGCATTCAAAGGTGTGGGTACCTTTGGGACTTTAGGTCTTGACAACCTTTTTTTTTATTCCCTTTGAGCCGATGGCGCCATTACCACCAACTGTCCAATGGTGATGTTTGCCTTTTATGATCCCACATCCTTCACTACTGAATAAGGACTAAAATTTCTAGAAATTGGAAAGTGTTGGAATTTAAACTTTCGCCTTTGACCCTTTTTCTTTTCTTTTGGTGCTCTCACCATCTCCTTGAACTTCTTGAAACTTGCATCAAGATGAGTAGTGTTTTCGATTGATCGTTTAGTTTAAGCCATGACATCAACCACATCTTCAAGAATTTTGAGGTTCTTTTTCAAACTCATCAAAACCTTTTCTTGCCCTTCATTCATTGGTTTAATTAAATGTACTTGAGTTTTGCCTTTTTCCATTGTAGAAAACCTTTGAATAGAAAAACCTACATTTTCTTTGGTAGGTGAGGTACGCAAGTTTGGACATTCTTTTGAATAATGTCTCATTTCTTGACATTTGTAACATAGAATTGTTATTGAGTCCCTCTCCATGTTTCTGCTCTTGTTAATCTTTGGTTGCAATAGATGGAGGTCCAATTAGTTCATTTGATTGATCATTTGTTCCATAGCTAATTCCATTAGTTCATTTCTAGATGCTTTTGCAATTTTAGTTTGTCGAAAATTGAATTACCTTTGCCATGGATTTCATAATTGGTTGTGGAACTTCTTCCATGTTTTCCTCCTTTTCAACCACCTCCACCACTTCATCAAACATCTTCGTTTGTTCATATTTCACTTGTTGTCACAGCTTTGACAACATACCAATGGTGAAATGTTTTAGCACCAATGCATTGATATTTAACAAAAAATGGATTAGTTCCTTTGTGACCTTGTGCTCTAAAACACCCCTAGAGTTTATTCTATAATGTCATTGTGCTTTCCTTATACTTTTTCATTGATTTTGAAGCTCCTTACTTTTGTTCATTTAGTTCAAGTATTAAGTTTTGGTAGACATTTTTTACTAGGGCTTTAGTTATGTAATTCCATGATCCCTTTAATTTTTCTATCTATCGTTCAACCTAATGTGATGTACCCTTTAAGAATTCAAAAAAGAAATTAAGCCATTCTATAGTTGTTCTAAACCCCATACTAATACAAGTTCTTTTATATTCCCTTAAAAACACTTCAGGGTCTTCACCTTTACTTCCCTTAAAAACTAAAATAACCATGTTGATTTTTATTTTTTTATTTAAAAGATTAAAAAAAACACCAAACTAATTAATCTCTTTTGACCAACTATCATTTAGCTTTCACAATTTCTTTTCATGAATTAGAAAACTCCCAATGGCTCAAATTACATTCATAATAAAATTCTCCCTATCTTTTCAATGCAAGTTTTTAAAAGGACCAGACATTTCTAACCCTATAATTATCTTGTTTAAATGCATGGATTGAAAGACAACATTTATAAGATCACAACCATCACAAGTATCAATGACGTTTACATTCCACATGACATGCAAGTTATTGATTATGGCATAGTCTAGAGTTACATCCTTTTTTTTAAGCTAAATGAGTAAATGTTGTTCTGGTGTGATCACTTTTTGGCGTTGCTTCAAAGGTTTAAGGTCAGATTGAAGTCCAAATTCTTCTCGTCGTTTATGTAGTTGTGACATTAACACACTTGCTTCACCCATAGTTCTAGATTCTTCAATAGGTTTATCAACAAGTCTTTCAATAGGCGAACTTAGCCTAACAACTCTTAATGTCAGTGATGGGGTTTGTGGCCTATCTTCTGGAAACTATGTGCAAGGGGAATTAAAAGCCTCTCCTAACATTGACATTAGTGTTTTATTTAAAACATTAATCCTAAAAATAAAACATATATTGCTTTTTAAAAACCTACAACATTTTTTACATCAGAAATTAAAAAATTTCAAAGTTTCAACAAAGTTTAACAAACGTAAACTTATTCATGAATGCCTACTAGTTTTTTTTGTAAACTTTCTATTCATATGGCTTAACACTTGCCATTTTTGTTTTCCTTTATTACCTATAATTTTTCTTTGTAAAACTTTTTAGATTCCCACAAATCTAACTTTAGTTCGTGCTTAGGACTACATGTAAAATCCAAAAATAGACTTGGGGTCAAATAGAATGACTCGTGTTTATGGTTTTCATGATGTTGCTTAATGTGTTTAATTGTGCACCAAACTCAACTTGGTTTGCCTCTCGTAATTTCTATTACCACAAGTTGAATCTCCTCCACCCATGTTGTCAATTTTGTCCATGATTCGGGGAAAACAAATCACCCTGCATTTCACATTCTAAAACAAAACAAATAATTTTTTTTTCCCTACTAAATTTTCAACAACAAAATTAAGTTCATCAACACAAATAACATAGATTCAGGTCTTGGTTATGAAACCAAAAGATGTAAATCACAAGCAAGTTTAGGATCAAACTATGTATGTTTATCACATAGTTATGGAAATTATGTTTTTGTTTGCATAAATATTTTTTCACCTTTCTATTGTCTATGTATAACCGATATGCCACACCATTTTCCTACCATGGACTTCACAATAAAGTATACCAAAACCTTTTTAAAAAAAATTTCAATTCCCTTTACAATTCTATTCCATGAAGCTTTACACTCCCACAACAACTTATTTTTATCAAGTGAAGGTGTTTCCAAAGGTCATAAACACCCGCTTATATATTAAACAAAAGGAAACTAAACAAGAAATTTTCTAAAAACTACACATCACAAGGCTCCCCATGTGATTTCACATGCATAATAAAATGGCAAAGATTTTTCACATAAATTATCATGTGAATTAATGCACTTTAATGTGCCAAAGACTTGTCATATGACTTTTCACATAAATTATCATGTGAAAGTTAATGCACTTTAATGTGCCAAAGACATTTCACATGGCTTTTCACATTTTCATGTGAAAATCAATGGACTTTAATGTGCTAAAGATTTTTCACATGATGTTTCACATGAATTACCATGTGAAAGTCAAGCACTATGATCAAATCATAATTAAATTATGAAAATCTACTAATAAGTAAATCACCAAACTTAACCATTAAATAATTACATAGGTAATAATTTAACTACATCAAGTTACATGTGCTCACAGTGTTTATGTTAAAACTTAAAATGAAAAGGGTTATTTTGAAAAGGAAGGTTATTTGACCAAAAAACAGAGTGGGGGTTCTACATATACATGGCAAGAATGTTGACAAATTCACTATTTTTGGCAAAAGCATGATTATGGCCAACCCATTTGATTGTCAATTTGATGAAGAAATTTTGTTTATCTTAATTAGAATCTAGTATTTGCCAAGTTTAAATTGGTTTCACTTTTTTTATGGGAATTGTTTAAGTGTGTGAAAAGTTGCAAACTTGGGTTGAATAAATGAAAATACTAATTTTTTCTTTTCTTGTTTAAAAACATGGAGTGATGATGGGAATTCATTTATAGATAATAATACAAAAGTAAAACATTATTTTTGTAGCTTGTGTTTTTGTTTTATTTAGCTGCAACTGTAATGAACCAAAATGGACATTTTTGTTGGGTACCTAAATTGTCAAGGACATTTTCCCCCCCAAAATGAAGCTATTATGTTGAAAACCATTATAAAGTATAATAGTTTCAAAAGATTTTACCCTTTAGAAACTAGGTGACATGATTCATCCTAATTTAGTTGGAAAAAAATTCACATTCATCTTTTGAAATTTTGTTTTCTCCTCCACCCTTTCAACTATGCATCTATCCTTGAGCAATTTTATCACCAATTCATAACCCACAAAACTAAATATGAAACTATTTTTTCCAAAAATGGTTATGGCACCCATCATAAGCAAAATTCATGCAAATCGTTCAAAATGTGACAATGTGATTGAAAACATTCAAATACACATTTTTCTTATTTTTGGTTTGAAATTTTGCACAAATGTGAATACTATAAATGAAAGGCAATATTTGATCAGTTTTGTTTTATGAGGAAAAAGTCATTGGATTTCAAAAAAATTGAAAATCATGTTACACATGACATTTCTTGATTGGTTTTGATTTGGTAATTTTTTTTAAAATGTTTAAATAAGTTTTTAGAACATGTCATCATTTAATGTGAGAGCCTTATTGGGTTCCTCATAATTAATTTGATGATAAAAATGGAAATAATAATCATGAAATTTTTTCTTTTACAACAACATGATGATGTACATTAAAATCAATTTATATTCTACTTTTTCCCTATTTATAACCAATTTATCATATAATATTTGATATTAAATGAATGGTAGGGCCATTGTGTATAACACATCTTGTTTGTTTTTCAAATTACTTATAGAACCCCGCAAATAGATGGATGCATTCCAATACAACCCATCAAATGGATGGGTAAACTTTAAATTCACACATTGGTGTTAGTAGCTTGGGGCAATAGCAAATCTAAAAAAATATTTGGCACATAAATCTAATGAATAACCCTCATGAAATCATGCCACATGACATGTATTCCAAAAAGGATACAATGTATTATCATTAATCACATTATCAATGAAACCTTTGATCAACTAATAAAGAAAAATTCATTGAAGTTAATGTCACAAGTCATAAGGTGTTGTGATTACTAGTCAAACTTTTTACCATGTGGCATGTCACTTTAACATTGTATGACCATAAGTAGTTATTAATCACCAAAAATTGCAAGATTCAATGGAATTTTTTTATTACATAATTATGAATGATTAAAAATATATAATTTTAAGAATTGATATTTGTGTAAAAATTATCAAGTCATGATATTAACTATAATCGTAAAATATAATGTCACATGATATGACAATGTCCTTTATAACTATGAAGTAATTAATATGAACATGTAATTACAATTATAATATAAATAAATAAATTATGAATTTATTAATCAGTTGCAAAACCCAAGATATGTTGTTGTGTTTAAATCCCTACTTTGAAAATAGAATCAAGTTTTTGTAAAAACCTAGTTCAATTTTGATGAAAATCAAGACTTAAGAAAAACCTTCTAAAACTAGGGGTTGGTTCCCACCTTAGTTCTACATCTTTGATGACATTTCCAATTTCGATTCTACTTAGTTTCAAAAATGAACCTAGGTACAGGTAAGTTCCAAGTACCTGAATTCAAGATCATTGATTCTTAGCTGACAATCTGGGTACTGACCGACATTGATGAGTACCACATACTTCTCCCATATCGGGCAAGATACCTACTGTAGCAGGTGAACAACTTGGTGGCTACCAGGTCAATGCATGTGAATGATAAGCACGTATAGCTCTCCACCGTGACCAAACATCATCCATCCTGTATCCAGGTGGTTCGAGGTGGGTCCAACTGGTTTACTCTCATGCACGGTCCACTAAACGTGCATCAGTCTTGGTTTCCTGCATACCCAAGTTAGTGAGTGACGTACCAACTCACCAAAATTGTCTCCCAGCGGGCTTGGACTTTGAAAGGTCGACTCCAAGCACCTACGAACGCACCACACCCCGTTTTTACGGTTTTGAGGCCATCCAGTTGGATGAATCTCAATTCTAGAACCCCTGGCACACTTCGAGATTATAGAAGGCCAACACCTTCAACTATTGGGAGATTAGCTGGGGAACAAGAATCTAATGAAAAAAGAAGTGTCAGGACTTGTCCTTGCAACATCCATCCATGGTGGTGCATTCCTGGGTGCTGGTTCACTATGGCCCACCACATGTGCAAAATGTGAACAGGATTATCGTTTCCCTGAACGCACGCAGGCGGCGCCTCTTTCATGACTCACTCGCTGGGCTGCAGTTTGTCTGGACGAACAGCAAATGAGAACAGAGCGACTTTGGCAAAAATGTTCCAAAGAGATCCACTAGCGAATTATAGATTCGATCGTGTTGAAAACTTTGGTAACGTACTTGCAGTAGTGACATCGACACTAGAGACACTAAAAGTCAAGTACTCTTGTATCCCCGTGTCTTGAAAAAATTGTACCTACGAAGCCTCTATAATTGATTGATGAGACATCGTTTGACGTAGTAGGCCTTGAAGACTAGTAGGTATAAGATGTGTCGAAAGCTTCCATATTGATCTAGACATTGAGCCAATAAGGACATCTTTCCACTAGGCTGTTATGATCACAACAGTTTTTTCAGTATGTTTTTCCAGTTAACTGTGCTCACAGTCATCTCACAGCTCTAACAGTCAAGCGCCATTGACCAGGAGCTGGCTGTAAAATTGTGACTGATCACAAAATGACATCCGTAGTTTTCCATGGCAGCATTTGTTGCTAGGGTTCCTAACATGATTTACTACGTAGTACCTTGGTAGCTTCGACACATGTCTGTCCAACAATTGATTAAGTTTGAAATTTTCATTTCGACAAATATAATATATTTGAAGGCCCTATTTGAGTCGCTTTCCATTAGTCTGCTGTCATCGCAGCACACGCTGTGTGTTCATATGATCACAGTGCAGCCTAATGGAAAGAGCAATATATTGTCCTAAAAGGTCATGGGTGGGGTGGGTGGGGCAAGATTTTCCCTGTCTATTGTCAAGCGATCGTGCATGACTTTGATTGCGCAGGTTGAAATGTATAGATGACGAACTTTTCTGGTTGTTTTGAGACACAACAGTCGTCTTCACGAATTTACAAAGAAGTTGCAGCTCGCTGCAATTAGGCCCTAGCTCGATACGTCATGCCATACATAAGCTTGGTAATTGTTGGCGACTTGTAGCAGATTGGGGCGTGGCAGATTGGGGTACTCGTGGCGTGCGCTACTATCCATTACACCTGTAAAGGCGTTCTAAGGAGTTTCGGAGGTTTCTCGATTTCCACCTTTTGGTGACCTATAAGAATGGCTCGCTGTCCACTCTTCTCTTCACATTCTCAGATCTGCACTACTAGTCTCTCGAGTCTCAGACACCTCTCAGTTTCCAGCTATTGTGTTATTCCAGATAGATCTTGAGACAATTGAGACAGTTACTCTCTGTGGTAATCCGTCTCTGCACACAGCAGCTTCCAGCAGCTAGGGTGCTAGCACTAACTACTAGCTCGCTTTCCAAATTACACTAGTGGCAACAGCTGCATCTTCAAAGTTCAAGCATGGCAATTAAGCTGGGGGCTGCTGTAGTGGTAGCTTTTGCGCTGTACTACTTGTGTGCAGCATCGCTCATAGGACAAGTTGCAGCAGAGAGTGGCGAAGCTACATTTTACACTACATATACTCGTAAGCATAATTTAATGCAGATCGAATCATTATATATTGTGATTTATGTCATACAGTTGCGGCTTCAACTGATATAGTGTCCAGTGCAATCAGGTTGATCAGTAATTCATAAATACTAGAGATCCTGCTGATTATTTTATTTCCTTGTCCTAATCTTCATCTGTGTGTATGGGATGCAGCATCGGCTTGCTTTGGGTTTGATCCGCCTCCTTCTAACGGCCTCTTCGCTGCAGCAAGTCCTGATATCTACCAAAATGGAGCTGCATGTGGCAAGTTTTACACCATCACTTGCACCGGTGCTACCAGTGGCCAAGCTAACGCCTGCACCGGCACTCCAACTGTGACGGTCGAGATTATAGACCTTTGTCCTGGTTGTTTTCAGCCTGGTTTTGACCTCTCCGAAACTGCATTCAATCAGATTTCTTTTGAGTCCGTTGGCCGTATCAACATCAACTTCAACCAGTAACTTTCTAATCTTCCTAGTTCATCACTTACAGTGCTATATTACAGTATTTATACTAAACCTAGCACCCACCACTGCACCTTCAAATATGCATTGTAAGTGGTCAGGAAACAGTTTTCTGCTACCTTTCAGTTCCCCAGTTCATTCATCACTGGGGAAAAGTATTCCTTTTTGGGTTTTGCAGCTTGAATTTTGTAAGTTTCATTCTTTCCGATTATATTATCATTTATTTTGAGCGCATATTAGTTTTGGAAGTTGCAAAACCCAATTGTAGTTTCACTCAGTTCGAAAGCTCACTTATTATTATAATAAATATAACCATAATCATTAGCTCGGCTGTGTTT
>Ga0209208_10009170_pt1 | contig 13051 bp, 12 predicted proteins | sample S1TSphfallax_3_FD_187694 | JGI IMG/M metagenome (GOLD analysis project Ga0209208, IMG submission 187694) | Host-associated microbial communities from peat moss isolated from Minnesota, USA - S1T2_Fd - Sphagnum fallax MG (SPAdes) (version 2) | ecosystem: Host-associated > Plants > Peat moss >...
TCTGTGCGTGTTTCAAGGGTTTTTTTTTTTGTGTTGTTGGGTATCACGCCTACTACTACTGGGCAGGAGACTGAAGATCCAGATTCAACAGAGTAATGAAGAGAAGTCAAATGCTACAAAGGTCATCCAGCTTTACGTACCATATTGGCTCGATACCAAAAAATGTCCACCTCTCAAGTACAAACTGGTGGCAATCGGGCAACATGCAGATAAGAAAGGGGAGTATACTGGAGATTTGGGCTTAAGGAAGCTTAAGGCCTTGTCAGCTGATGCTGCTGCTGATCTAGATCAGATGGAAAACTCGCCAACCATGCTATCCTCTTTTGATTGCAGGTCCCTGGAACTGTCTGTTGCTTTGGCTAACAGTGCAGAAGCAGTGTTTGGACCTGGTACTCCTCTGCAAGCCTTAGATGAAGCGGTAAGACAGAACCCATGTCTCTTCATCCTGAGTGATTGTTGGGACACCCATCTCTTTGCATCCCGAGTGCTCGTTGCAAATGGGTAGTACACATTAAGCGAACTTGGCTTCTTTGTTCAGAAAAAAGAAGACTGTTGTTCCCACAAGCTCCATAAGCTTGGAATTGATGATATGATTTTTTTAATTTTAATTTTTCTTTTGAGTGGTTTTGTTTTTCTCCTACAGTACTTTTTGGGGTCCATCCAGCCACCAAGCGATGGACCCAATAACAACTCCTTCACTCAATTCTTCTTATTTCCATTTCGTTTGTACTCATGTAAAATTAGTTTCTTGCATGAGCAGGATGGGAGTGTGGAGTTACATGCGATTGATGATGAGGGTTCTTATTTTAGATTTTTGGTCACGACGACATCCTCCCCATTCCATTTTGGCCAGACAAAGGTACTTGCACTTTTATTGTCACTTAAACCTTAAACCTTAAACGCATCATTTTTTAATTTTTAAACAGGTTAAAAAAGGGTTTGATTGCTGCTAATGCTTTGTGATCACAATCACTGCTGCCTGTTTCAGAAAATATTCTTCTGTAGGCCACCACTGCCCCCATGCATTTTTTGCTAGTTGGGTGCCTTTCTCCATGTGACTGATTCTCTGTTGACAACACTCACATTTGCCTATTGGTCATTGCAGGTAGTGAGGATTCGCCCATACATGACATTCACAAACAGGCTTGGACAGGAGCTCATTCTGAGGCAGAACAGTGTAAACCAGGCAAGAACTCTGAAAGCTTCAGATTCCCGGGTATCGTTCCCCTTCCAGGAGACAGAGAACCCAATCATGCTGCAGGTGTGTGTGCTACCCAAAAACACCATATTAAATCCCATTGTAATTCTCATTTGTTTCCCAAGTAATTCTCATTTCACAGATGATAGAAGAAATGTTTGCTGCTTTGGTGAGCGCTTTTCTTCACCAGAGTTGGGTCTATTTTCTCAACCAATCTGTTGTTGGTTGGTTGTGGTCTGGGTGGTGCAGATTCAACTTGCAGGGTCGCAGTGGTCTCATCCATTTGCGATCCAAAAGGAAGAATCACTGCATCTCATGATTCGTCATGACAATGGGTTGAGGCAAAGTGTACAAGTTGACGTTCGGGGATACGAAGATGGGTCCCGTTTCTTGGTCTTCTTTCGCCTTGGTTCTTCACGTGGGCCTTACAGGTCAATCATTGATTTGATGGGTGCTTTAATTTTTGTTTGGCTAAACTTTAGTTTTCAATAGCTGTAAAAAAACACTTGTTTTGCATTGATTTGAAACAAGAACTTTGAAGCCAGCCATCAATCACAGCAGGGCTTTCATTTGATGGGTTGTGGGTTTTTTCTTTTTTGCTGAATACAGGATTGAAAATCGTACCAAGTTTCAGCGAATCAAATTCCGTCAAGCAGGGCTTGATGAGGAGGCATGGCAGACGTTGCGCCCACACTCAACAACAAGCTTTGCATGGGAGCATCCCCAGGGGTCGCAACTGCTGGAGGTAGTAGCAGATGGAATGGAAGCTTATGATGCTCTTAAGTATGACATCAACAAAATTGGCAATCAGCCTGTTTTGACGTTTGATGGGGTGACCTCATCGAGTGTTTGTGTTCGTGTGTTGGAACTTGGGGAGATTAAAGCCGTCCGCTTTTTTGACCAAGAGCTGGAGGTAGTAGATGCAGGCAGCAGCAGCAACAAGGAGGGCAAGGAAATCCTTTTAGCCCAAGAAGGATCAGCTGAGCCTGTTCAGGAAGATGAAGTCAAACGTGATGTTCCCTCTCAGCTGGAGATTGTATTTGGTATCGAAAAGTTTGGTCTCTCGGTTATTGATCACAAACCTCAAGAGATCCTGTTCCTTTCACTTCAAAAAGTCGGCATCACCTACTCTGCAGGCTTGGGCCAAGAAAATATCAGCAGGTAAAGGCCTGGATATTTTCCAAAGAAAAAAAATCTTTGTACATGTTTTGTTGTTTAATGTCAGAATGGTAAAGAGTATGCATTCTATGTTGGAATTCTGATGTACAACTTCTTGGGTCCTGTGAAACCCTGTTCATGATGTCCAGAAAGGAAGAAATCATGTGTTGATGATCCATAGATCATCATCATCATAGAGAAAAAACCCATGTAATGATATGAGTATAAGCATATGCTTTGTGTTATGTATGGGTTTGGATAGGCTTAAGGTCATGGTAAGATACATTCAGTTGGACAACCAGCTGCCATTGGCAGCCATGCCGGTGCTCCTGGCCCCAGAAACAGGAGACGAGAATGAAGAATCTGTGGTGAAGGCCACTATCAATGTGTATAACGACAACAGCAATGTGATTGCAGTTTACCCTTACATTGGAATACGGGTATGTATGTCTTTCAACAGACCGAGGAGGTGTAAGGATCCCCTTTTAAGTTTGTGACTTTTGAGTACAAAAACTGTATATTGCCAGGTACATATATAATATATCTATGTACGTAGCTTGCAGATCTTTCTTTCCATTGGTGCTAATGATATTGAATTTCTGTCATTTTTTCCTTCCAGGTTACGCAAAGTGCATGGCAGATCAATGTGCATGAACCCATTATATGGGCTGTTATGGAGATGGTTAACAACTTGCATCTGGATCGCCTTTCTTCTGATTCTGACGTCGTTCAAGTAGACCCTGAAATCCGTATTGAGTAAGTATTTGTCACGAAATTCCACCCAAAAATTACCCTTTTTCCCTGGAAGCTGCTGGAACATTCAGCTGGGTTCCACAGTAATAACATTCCTGTTGAAACCATTCCAGTTGGTGAACCATGAACAGATTTATGTTCAGGTTGTACATTTGGGCTTTTGTTCTTGACGAATGTACTGAAGTGCAGTGGTGGTGGTACACTATCTTTTGGATAATGCAGGCTGATTGATGTGTCGGAAGTGCGATTGAAGCTTACTCTTGAGACAGCTCCAGAGCAGCGACCACGTGGGACTCTTGGCATTTGGAGTCCCGTGGTTACAACCATTGGCAACATCTCCAAAATGCCTGTACGTTTCTTGAACCTTCCTATCTACCCGGTAGTGAGTTTTCTCCATCACATGTTTTCTTGTTGTACTTGGCAATTGGACGTCTCTACAATTCTCATGTACTCATCAAATAGGGGGAAATCTGTGTACATTGGATCATGAAAGTATCTGATGACACTTGAAGTGCAAGTGCTTTTGACAGCAATATGCTAGATCAGAGAGACCCAAAACAATTATCGAACATTGATGGGTTGTCTTGCGACTTTATTTTACTTTTGTGTGTGTGATGTGGTGACGGCAGATTCACTTTAGCAGTGTCTTCCATGAGTACCGGTACATGCGGAAGAGCCAAGTAGTGCCAGCAATTTTGAATCGTGTGAGGAGGGACTTGATACACCAGCCACTGCAACTCCTCATCGGTGTGAATGTACTCGGGATGACAAGTTCAACACTTGGCACATTGAGTCGAGGAGCTGCTGAGTTATCCGGAGATGGAAAATTCTTGCGGCTGCGTTCCAAACAGGTTTCTACATACCCAATACTCTTCTACCTACATCTGTGATGTAAAATTCAGTAGGCTCCAGGAATTATTATGGTATGTTGAAGACGGGTCGCACACAACCCATGTATGTCATGTTGGGTTATAAGGGTTTATGATTGTGTGAATGAGTTCTAACTTCATCTGTATTTGGCAAGGTCATCTCGTGAGGTGCTGACACCACCATGATACCCAGTGGGTACAGAGAAGCCATTATGCTGTATATCCACTTACCAGGATTTGCCTTACCTCCTTATGTTGGGAATTGCAGGAGAGGTCAAGGATCATTGGAGGAGTGAGTGATGGACTGTTACAAGGGACTGAAGCACTGGCACGTGGATTTGCATATGGTTTCAGAGGAGTGGTAACCAAACCTGTGTACAGTGCACGACAAAATGGGTTTGCTGGGTTTTTCTCTGGCCTAGGCAAAGCAGCAGTGGGTGTCGTGGTGCAACCTGTGAGTGGTGCTCTCGACTTTGTGGCTCTCACTGTGAATGGAGTCGGAACTAGCTGTACAAACTGCTTTGACATCTTTGAGCACAAGCCGAAGTTTGGACCAGCTCGCTTGCCACGGGCTATTTGCGGAGATGGAATCCTACGTCCCTATGATGAGCAGACTGCATATGGACAGGTGGGGAGTTTTTCTCTCTGGTAACAAAAGAAAACAAAAATCTTTATTAAGATGATGGCCTTATTAGTTTCAGAAGTCACATGATGAGATAATAATAACACTATGTTCCACAATTGGGCAGGCTATTCTGAGACTTGCACAATCGGGTGCATATTTTGGAAGCAAAGATGTATTCAAAGAGCCAGCCAAGTTTGCATGGTCAGATTTTTACCAGGATCATTTCCCTCTGCCAAAGAACAAAATACTGATGCTCACAAATCGACGTATCATGATGCTTGTAGTAAGTACCCCTCTCCATTTCATCTGTTTTTTTTAATCCTTCTGTGCATCACTAGACATGAAGGATTGTGGTTTTTTTTAGCAATTGAAGCACCATCCATCAATGGGTTTTCTAAAAGAGTTTTTATTTTGGTTTTGCAGCGCACAGCATCTCATGAAAAAGGATCTGACCTCACATTGTCAGATCCTTGCACAATACTGTGGGAGGTTCAATGGGGTAACATACTGGCTATGGAGGTAGCCACAGGGCCATCTGATGAGCTGCCTTGTCATGTTCTTATTCACCTCCGCTATTCCACAAAGAGCTTCGCCCACGTGATCCATTGCTACAGGCCTGATGAGAACCGATATCCCCAAGCTTCTTACATTTACCAAGTTGTTTACCACCAATGGCGTGCACTTGGGGCTGGGCACAATCTTCCTCCATCCAAGGTACAATTGTCGCCCCCCCCCATGACCTCCGCAGGTCATTGAGAGATGTTTCTGTTTTGAATTTCCTTTTAGTTATGTTGTGGAATGTGCATTTATCAACAGAGAGGAAAACGGCAGCAACATCGTCGGATGACACCAAAGTTGGGTCCAATCGTTGATGCAAACCCCGGGAAGAAACTTGAGCAACAAGACAGCGCAAGTCTGTGCTGGTCAGAAGATGTCGGTGAGTCATCTGCATCAGCAGCAAGCTCTCCAGCACTTGCCTATGAGTGCAGTGAAGGCTTCAAAAAGGAAGTAGTGTTGTTTGAACAAGTTTGGACGACTGATAGGGAACCATCAAGGCAATGTTCCTTCTGTTGCATGGTATGTCCCAATTCCCAACAGACAGATTACATTCGGCTTGAAATTCTTAGTTGCGTACAGATGTTCAACTTCACAATCAGTCTCTATGGTCTATTTGTCAAGTTCTGCAATTGTCTGAAGGATTTTGGTTTCCTATTGGGAGTACGTTACAGCAGTTCAATTTTCCAACCAACCACATTGTCTTTGCAAGTTAAGAAATCTTGTTGTTTTGCAGGGCTCTGCAGGCAATGAGAAGTGTACAATCTGGCGACCCATTGCACTTGAAGGGTAACATCTATTTCTATCCCATCTTCAGCCAAACTGAACAACTCCTGCTTCACACCAATTTTACTACTAAAGATTTTTATTTTCTTCTTCTTAATCTATTTTCAATGCTAGATGATAGTGCCAGTCATCCTCTTTGTGTTTCAAGAGCTTCAATTTAACTACAGAACATGCAGATAAAGTAAAGCCTTATCCAATTTGATGGGATATGTAGAAAAGAATAAGACTTTGAGGTCACAATTTTATGAGTTCATATTTTGATGTGGGTTTTCACTTTATTTGCCTGCAGGTATGTCTCGGTGGGGGATGTTGCATATGTCGGAAAGCATCCACCAACAATTGTGATGACTTACAAAAATGGAAAGGGCAGATTTGCACAGCCGACAGGCTTTGATTTGGTAAGCCTATTTGCAAATATTGCACCATTTCTGTTATGGGCTTGGAGTTCGATTCATCGTTAGAATTGCTCTGTAATGTGTCTCTCAGACCTCCGGACAGCTTTTACATAGTACATGATTGGAGAATCATATCTGTCCTATACTAGGCAAAAATTGAATTAGGCAGATATCTGTAGAGTTTGTCTTGGACTTTTGCATACAATTGTGCTATGCTTTGGAAATGAAATTGATGGTCCATCATCTGGTGACTTCATGATGTGATGAATTCTCCAGTTTCGGAGTCTTTTTCAGTTGATAGCAAAAGTTTCAATTTTGGTTTTTTCTGAAAATGCAGGTGTGGCGGAACTGGAAGGATGGAGTCAATGACCCGATTTCCATATGGATGCCCAGAGCTCCAGAGGGTTATGTGGCACTGGGTTGTGTTGCTGTACCTGATTACAAAGAACCTGAAAATGATTCAGTCTGGTGTGTGCACTCCGACTTGACAGAAGAAGCTGAGCTGGAAGAATACCCAGTGTATCATGCTCCCAGTGACTCTCCCTGGCACTGTTTTCTTTACCCAGTGAACAGTGACTCGCTCACTTTCATGGCCATGCGGGAACAGAAACACAGTGGCAGCCCAGTTCCACACCGCATCATCTCAGGCATCTTGCATGAGATCCAATCGTAACTAAATTTTTAGGTATGTAGGAAGAAGCTTTTTCTCTTTCGAGAGCTTCAGAGTGTTAAAATTTGCACACCACAGTTACTGTCTCTCTTCTCTTTTGCTTCAGCAAGGCATTAACAACACCACCACCTCTGTTTTGTACAGCTTTATCTAGAATCATACAAATGGGTAGTATTTTTTTTAATGTTGTAGACTGGAGGAGCATGTGTGATAAAAAATTTGTTTCTTGTTAATTCTCTGAGGTTCTGAAAGAGCCTTGGGAATGTAAACTGTAACGTTTATGTTCATGAAATAACAAAGCTTGAGGAATGGTAGGAGTCTTGGGTTCTTTTGCTTCCAAGTTGGTTGACAAAGAGTGGGGGAGAGTCTGCGTATCTCTTACTTTCTTCTGTTCTTTTCTCTTACAATTGTGTTAGTGCGGTCAAATGACTTGTTCTTATTATAAGGAAATCAAGCTTGAAGGAGAGATCAAACTATGTAATGTGAAAATTCTATCAATCATCTTGAAATGTTGATGTGTTTAGAAAACCCAAAATGTAGTCAAATTCAACCAAGGCATCTTTGAAATTGATTCATGTTCAAATTGATCAAAACTAACATTGTGGTATCAACATATAGATATAGCAATGTTGATAGAAAGATCCGATAGATGTAAAACTATCTATTTTTAAAGCTTAGTGTTTTTGTGCTACTAGTATTTTTTTATGTTGGATGTTTTTGGATTGAGAAATGATATGTCCCTCTAAAATATTGCGACAATCTAAATGATTGCAAAAGAAGAGATTTGCATAGTTTGTCAAGCAAATGTGATTAACTAGCTTTCCATATGTTTTTAGTGCTCTCGAGTTCCAATTTGGAGGGTCATCATGTCCTCATTGGTACTTATCGTTGTGAGAGGGCAATGTGGCCAGCTAACCTTCTTCTATGGTTTGTCCACTAAGTAAATAACCTTTTGGTCTTTCCCAAAATTTGCAACAAAAAATTTGTACAAATTTTCTTACAATATGAAACTATACTTAAAAATTTTCAATCCATATAATTCCTTCTTAAATCGTTGTCTTGTTCTTGACAATATCATTGTGGAAATGTTGATTGAATATTTGTCTCGTTTTTTACATTGTCATTGTGTAAATGTTGATTGAATATTTATCTTGTTTTCTACAATAATCTTGATTGTGTTTTGAATGGTAATGCTTAGAAACTTTTTGTTTCGCAATGTTTTTTAAACCATGAAAAACATTAGTTTCGAATTTCAAACATGTTGAAAGATATTTTATATTCATTGGATTATTTTGACAAGGGATGTTGCACTTGAATAAATTTATATATTTATTTATTTAATAAAACATGGTTTGGATTGTGTATGTTTGTTGTAGGTTATTATTTTTAGTTATATCGCTTATAAAGGATATTGAATGTTATTAATATATATATTTAAATTTACATTTTATTTGCATGTTAAATATGGAATGGTGCATTAATGTCTTCATCAAAATGTTAATGTAGCACTAACATAAAAACAACATGTTACATCAATTTTAGTAATCTTAACAATTGTTATATTTCAATTTCCATTGTTTTGAGTGATTCAAAAAATAAATTTTTAACAAATCAATTCCTTATTATAAAAAACTTTCAAAAAAGGAAAAAAACTGATAATTTTCTCATAAAATTTGAATGTTCATTTTTAAATTGAATTTTCAAATTTTTACATTGAAAGAATTTTTCAAATAAAAATTTCTTCGAAAAAAAAATAAAAATTTCCGGTTTCGAACCAAATCGGTATTTAAATTTTTTTATTTAATTATGGTAATTTTGAAATGGTACATTTTCAAAGATTGATATTACTTTAATTTTTTATTTTATTATATTATGAAATTTTATTTCATACATTGATTCTTATTTTTGTGAATTTTTTACATATTATAAATATTACTTGTAAATCAATATAATATTTTTTATTGAAAGGATTTAATATATATTTAAAAATTTAATTAAAAAATCACATTGTCATAATTGTTTTGACTAATGGGGTCCATGGTTGCATTCTTGACATCAATAGAAAAATCTTTTAACAAGGTAATGTGCACAACTAATTTTTAATGATATTTGAACAAGTATGAATATGAAAAAATGAAGTACAATGATTTTTGGGAGTAAAATTTATTTAAAGATTAAAAAGTAAGTTTGATTTTCAAGGCCAATTATTTTGTGTAAGGTTTTTTTACATTTCCATTAGGTTTTCAACATTATCATTAGTTTGTTAGGTTTTCAACATCATTAGTAATTGTTTTTTTAACATTTTGTTTTTCATTTTTTTTGGTTTTGAGAATCATTAATAATGTTTCTTTAAAATTATTTTCTTACATCTTTGTGAGCTTTTTAAATAATTAGTAATAACTTTGAACATTCTCTTGTTGCATTTTTATTTGGTTTCAAAATAGTATTAACATTATTTTGTTCTATTTTTGTTAAGTTTCAAATTTGTAATGTCATTTGTTGTTTTAGGGATGTTTTGCTACAAGAAATATATGTTGAGATTATTACATTTTTTAATGCAACACTATTGATTTAAAATGATTTTACATGTAATAATTCAATTGATTCTATATCTCTTCAATAGAAAAGAAAATGAAAAAAAAACAATTTGTAAAGGAAAAGGAAGGGTGTTTAAAGAGGATTAGGTTTAGATGAAATGAATTTTGAGATAATAAGCTAATTCAAGTGCATGTCAAAAGGTGGAATTGATTAGTATATCAACTTGTAAAAAAAATGCAACATGGCAAGGTTCTTGGTTGGAGAGAGAGATAGAAATACTAATAAGCCAAAAATTTTAAAATCCCAAATGAAAAAAAAATAACATTGTTGCAAGGAAACAAAACTTATGGGGGACACACTAGAATTTTAAATTCAAAGAATTTCTAACCACATTAAAGTTTGACAAGGTGATTGTGAAGTTATTGACCATGAAACTTAAAACATTTTTCATATGATAAAACTTGATTACCTAAACAATTGCCACATTAATCTTGCACTCATTGAAAGTAATCAATGTGAAAACATAAAACTTCACAAATGGTACATTCCAAATAGCACATCCATTTAATATTTGCTCCATTATACTTTCATTTCTGCATGCTTTGCAATCGTCACGAAGTTTGAACTCTCAATATGAAGAAAAGTTCACATTTCCATTTCTATCTTAACCACAAAAAACAATAATCAACTTCTCATTTTTGTGCAATTTAATGTAATACCCAATACAAATGAAAGCATGTAGTATGTTTTTGTAATTGAAGACACATTAAAAAAAAAACAAAAGTACCATCTAATCCTAATATTATCAATTTAATTAGTAAAATTTTAAAAAGTATGTGAAATATTTGTCAACTCCACCAAAGTGCATAAAATAAAACTTTGTATTAAAAATGATTATCAACTTAGGAGTTACATACAAGACCTTAACTGAAGATTGACAATTATGACAATAGAAAGGTAAGTTACTAAATTCCATTACACTTATGCTATATATTAAATTTGCATCAATATTATTAAATTTGCACTTTTTGGTGCTTATGGCAAAAATATTATGGACATCAATTAATATTCAAAATTAAGACAATTGGACGTTTTATGTTTAGTGTGCAACCACCCACAAGTTACAATGATATTCACTGTGGTGTTTTTATTGTAGAAATGTGGTCATGATTCCAAAAACGGCCATAAAACATGGGCTCACACTCCATAAACTGATTTGGGTTTTGGAAATGAGGACACTGCATGATTTTCAGAACCGTTGTTGTGTAGGACATGACAAGCTGGAACTCCAAAGAAAAAAGATTTCATCCTAGTGAACCTCAATTGTGGTCATTTCACAGAGCTAATGATAAAAAAGGTGAAACAAGCTTTGAGAAGGCATCTACAAGCTTGCAGTAAAATCTTCACAACAACATTTTGGAAGAGAACATTACAATGAGTATGGATATCATCTTCATCAAAGAGTTGCTTAGAATGAAGTGTTGGAACAGCACCTGAATAGGAGTGACAAGCTGCCATGACAACCCACTGACTTTATTGGCTTCAGGCAAACCATTGTACAGTCATCTGCATCCTCCTGAGTTTCTGTCACATTTTCTGGAAGTAGAGGAAAGACTCAGTCCATGATGTTGGCTAGCACCCAAGAGATTACAGGGGGAAAAAAAACTTATGAGAACAAACAGTTTGATGTCATCAAGTCTAAGCTACAACAAGTGGTACATGGAACTCAAAACATGAGTATATGAGTAACAGATCAAGACACATATATTCAATCACATGTCACAAAAATGAAATGAATTGCATTACCTTCAACCCCCAAAAAAGAAATCAAATCCAAACCAATTCCTACAAAAGGCTGGCAACATCTAAAAGCTTTGAGTCCTTTCAGACATCTACTTGGAGGGCCCTATTAACATTCTTCAAGGATCTGTACAATAGCATGACTTAAATCAATTTGCAACCCATTTGAAGCGTATCCTTGCTGGGCTCCAGGGGTTTTTGAGTTCTCATCTAAATCACAATGCCATAATTTTACCCCTGAAGTGATACACATATTCAGAATCAATTCTCTCTTTTGAACAAATTGAACTGTGTTTCTGATGTGACCATGTCCACATACTCATTTCCTGCAAAAGTGTCAGGACACACCCAACCATGTACAGAAGAAAACCACCTGATTTCCTGACCTAAATGCCTAAGGATACATCAACTCTTGCACAAAACTTTTGGCGTAATTTCTTTGTCCCTGCATGCAGACTCCAAGAGTGAACCCTTCACATGAAACCTGACCACCGTGATTTCACCCTGAGTGCCAGCACTACATCAATGCTATCAACTTGAAGGACTGGTTGCTCAAGTCAAGATTCTTACTTTTTCAGTATGATCTCAGACACCCTGGAAATACATATTCCGCCACCAATCAAGAACCCTTCCTCAGATGTTTCAACTTATTCTCAAGCTCCCCTGACTGTCCACATTCACAAGCAGGGCTAAGGCCTATCATACATTTACACAGTCCAGAAGTAAAATCTGAGAGAAACATTCACACAACAGAAACTAACAAAACATCCATTGCAAAATGATGAGAATCTACAAAAGTTGGAAAAAACAGTGTCATCACCAGCCTTAGTGATGCCAGTGCCTCTCAAATGAACCTTTTACAAAGACTCCTCAAACTAGAGTTTTCTCTAACAAAAAACCTTACCAAAATCAGAGGTCTCAAGAGCACACAGTAAGACAAGCTGCAGAGTTGAGAAAGTTTACATTATTTCAAACAACAAATACTCAAATTATAGCAAAACATGTAAGCAGAGAATCTTACACGGTGCATGGACATCAGGATGTCAGACCCTCCCAGAAACTCACCATCTACATAGACTTGAGGAATAGTCGGCCAATTACTGCATAGAAAAACCAACAAGCCACATTAGGCAATCATGAGACTTCTCCTAGATTTTCATGATCTTCTTCTTAAACAGACTCAATGCACCCCTTCCTATCCTCCAGTCAACACTACTTCCTTCCTTTCTTGTTAAGTGCAGAAACTCATTAGTATGATCCAAGTGAAGGAGGAACAAGGGTCAAAATTCCTTAAACCCATACTTCTTGCAATTTCACATCTTTCTAGCCTCTTTGCCTACTTCAGTGCCTATAATCACCCACTAACTGCATGAATGATCTTCTGACCAATACACTTTACTACTAATCAACCCCAATAGGCAGGATCCCTTGAGTTCCTTACTAAAAAGGCAAACTTTAAACCCATATATGTCAGAGTTTCACTAGAGGAAGAAATGCTCATCAACTCAGGCTCCTATTAGGCTGGGCGGCTGTAATGTAAACCCATACAAATAGAATTCCAAGTGGGTCTTGGGTACATGCATTGGATCTACCCTCTGGCTTACAAAGGTCAATCAATTTGCATCTAGTATACCTAAGTACCTGAAGGTTTTGATGCCTTCTCTAAGTTCCTGGTCTGTTAATACATTTCTTGACTTGTACTTT
>Ga0209208_10009171_pt1 | contig 13051 bp, 10 predicted proteins | sample S1TSphfallax_3_FD_187694 | JGI IMG/M metagenome (GOLD analysis project Ga0209208, IMG submission 187694) | Host-associated microbial communities from peat moss isolated from Minnesota, USA - S1T2_Fd - Sphagnum fallax MG (SPAdes) (version 2) | ecosystem: Host-associated > Plants > Peat moss >...
GGGGGGGGGGGGGGGGGGGATATACCCAATCTTCCAAGAAAATTGCTTATGGGCAAAATCAATATGGCTTCCTCTTAAAGAAAGAAAAAGTTGTGAGCACACACATGATCTTATTAATATGAATCACACTATCCCCATAAGAGATAAAGCCCCAAATTGTATGATGTCTCTGGCATTAGCCTAGGTCGAAAATGTTGACAAACAAATGCAGGAATAGTAATTCTGCTCAGTGAGTTGAGGCAATGCAGCACCCCACCCACTCTTCCCCCAAGGAAAAAACTGGACCCCTCACGAGAGCCTTCTCATTAGCTGGGCATGAAACTTTTATTTTCCAAAACTGTTTGTCATCATTTTTGGCCTGGGCTAATGGCAGGGGGCACAACCTGTGAGACATAGTTTAGCAGAACTTACTCCTGGAATTGAATTTTTCTTGGGATGGTATATTGGCATCTGCATGGGTCTCAATAGCATGGTCTCAATAGAGCTGGGATCAGATCAGTAATACAGACATCCAGTGAAGCCATATAACAACAAGAACTGTACAGTAATACAAATTGTGAAAAAAATTACCATAAGGTACAGCAGTAAGCTGCTGCACATGATGAATTGCTCCTGACGATTTGGGAAGAGGCTCCATCCTCGTGTGAATGCAACTCGAGCTGATGTAAAACATGAGCAAGCATTCTCTCTTGCGGTCACAAAGAATGCTCAAATATTAGTGTAAAAGAGACTTGTACCCCCTGGCCTTTCAGTTGAAAACCATGCTAGCTCCATTATGTGCACTGGATATTCTAAGTGATGTCTGACAATTACAAGTTAGAAATGCAACTTTTGTGCTTTACAACTCCTGGCTTGTTTGATTTGGTTGGGGTTGAATCACCGAGTTTAGGAGCAACATTGTTGGGAGAGAGTGGGAAATGGACGTTCGGGGAGAGTTTGATTGAACTGGAGTGGCATAAATTGAGCTTTGAGGAGATGAGAGTGATGACCCTGGTGGAAGGATAAGAGTACTAGAAGTTGAAAGTGGTGATGTGGAATCCGCCCTTGGGGATGCAGGAGACCTTCCCCCTGGTGGTAACAAATTCACCTTGATCCTGCAGGCATACAAACAAGAAATTAGAATAGACTACATATGAATGATTTGAAACTTTATCCTCTCATTTTGCTAATAGATCATAGTACAATGTGTTGAGATTCAAGCACTTTTGAATGTAGTCAGCAGTCCAGAAGGGTTCCTCAACACACATTCAACTATTGTGTTGATTAAGTGAGACAAAATGGACACTCATAGTAGAAGCATCTGCACTCCCAATTTTCAAATTAACATACTAGTGCTGAACACTATATCTGCTGCTTCTACATTTGATATCAAAGCAAGTTTGATATCATGGCCAAAGCAGTTTGATAAAGAGTTCTAGTACTACTGAGAAAAATCAAAAGAAAGTGTCCCATGAAGGCTATTCATTGAGCTCCTAGCCTATTGTGCCTAAATCTTCCCAGTTAAATATTGGACTATTTGCAGTTCCATTGAACTTCTGATGAGAATCCTGAAAATCTTTGAAATCCAACATTCTCCAAACAACCACTGAAGTTAAGACATGTTTGTTGTATCTTACTTGTTATGAATGTCAATGTACTCATCTGTCTCATCCAAAATCTCCTCCTGAACAGAAATCCGACAATAGTAGAAGTCTGTCATGAGATTCTGAATGCACTCACATTGGACAAATTGGATGCTTAGATGCTTATTCTCAGAATTCAGATGAGAAACCTCATTTGCAACTAATGCAAGCTGAAGAAGCATTGCTGTGCTGGTTGCTATACATACTGTTCCTAATACGAAGACATCAGAAACAGGAGCCTGTACAGTGGGAAAAATGCAAGAGTTTCCACCTGTAGGAGCTCTTCAATGAGATCTTCCATGGTTATGATTCCTACCACCTCTCCATCATCTGAAAAGTTTGGCAATGATTCTTCCCCAATTTCCAGCACATTTGAAGCTCTAGTATGCTCCCACTTTTTGCTGCGGTGACGACTACCAAATGCTTCTTCATCTAAGCCCAGAACTGTAGTGGAAGCATTCAGTTGAGCACTGTGGGAAGTGCTAAAGCAAGTTGGAAGAGAACTGCCATGATCACTACACACGGCTCCACTCTCTCCTTCTCCTCTTTTCAGTGAATTCTGTTCATCTAGGATGCCATCATGAATGTATTTCCATTCAGGAATTTCTGGAGCTGCATCTTCATGGGAACCAACATGAACAAATGATGAGTTTCTCTAAATGGAGCATCATCTAGAGAACTGGGAAGAAGAAAGTTCTGTGGATCAGGCAAGAAAGAAGAAAATGCTTTAGATCAAGAAGACGTACCTAAAAGATAGGAGCTCCTACTCTTGAGGGGCTTAGATTCATTGATCCATTTTGAATGCTTTTGATGACCAGATTTCCGATCCAGCTTCAAATCAGGGCCTTGCTGTGTCAAATTAGCCTTTTCCTTCTTGTACTTCACAACAACAGCCATATGACTGTGTCCTTTCTGAAACTCATTCAAGATGTCATATAGAGGTGCCTCTTCCACTATCCTGATCAACCCCAGGCCCACACATTTTCCTCAAACAGTAGAAGTTCCATCTGTCATGTACTCAAGCAAGGCAGGTAACAAGAAAGTGCCACAAGGCAACAACGCCTGGAGTGCTAATTGCACCATTGAAATCAATGCCACACTGCTGAATCCTGTTTCATGCTGTGGCAAACTATTGGAGCTAAACAAACATTTTCAGTCCAATTTGCACCTATGGTTATAGAATGATTTCATAATTAATAGACATTTTACAAGCTGGTAAGAAAGATGAGGTATGAAGATGTGAAACTATATACACAGGACAGTGTGCCAAGGATGGAAACCTGGGTATTTTTCGTATGGTGCAACTCCTCACAGGGGTCTCATCTTCTGGCCGGAGAGTCAGTAAATTTTTGACCTGTCACCCAAAATGCAAAAGATCCATATCAACTCAAAAATGATATGTAATGCTCAAAGGATGACACAGGACTTGTAAAGGCCTCTTGGTAATTACCAATCATGTGATTCCAAGACATAGAGTTAAATTGCCAATGACTGCTCTTTGCATTTACGGACTTCTTGCCCTAATTACCAGAAGGAGACCAACAATATTGGTTGGTTCCCCAATGTAGACTGGAACCCGGCTGTGGCCCTTTGCCATTATGATGTTCATAGTTTCACTGCAATGCCACAAGATCAGGTATGAGAACCAGGTGGTTCATTCTTTAAATTGTACAGAGTGCAAAATGTCTAATACTCCATGGTGTGAGTTGTGCCGTAATGTTGGGAAAAGGTATAAATGGAGCAAGAAATAATCTAAGAAGTATTCCACAAAGTTTCACTCTTTACCAACAATTAGTGTGGTACAACTCAAAATTGACGGAGCTTGATGATGTGATGAAAATACACATGCAGAATTCTCTAAGTTGTCAGAGCTGCAGACTATTCTTTGCTTCAATTGATTCTTACAATTACATGAAAATCTTACGTACAGGTCAAGTTTTGCTGTCACGTCGAGTGAAAACACAGACTCAATAGCAGTCATTGCTTGGGATGCAGTCTTTTCTGTCAGCTCCAAAGCTCCAGCAATTATTGTGGTCTCATCATGTGTTAATTCGCCACCTTTCCCAGCCTGAAAACTCCCCCATCAAGTCATACAACAGACCAAAAGCAAGCTCCTTTGCATTCCCAATGCAGCCTCCACAATGGCTGCAACCCTTTCAAACATTGTGAAACACTGGGTTATGCATTCAACTAATACTAGGCCAAATATCATGTTCAGAAATTTTGTTGTTGGTCTATGTACAGGAATATAGAAAGGCTAGTGCCTGAAAAAATTACCTCATTGCCATGCAAGTTCACAAGTGTTTTCAACTCAGCCCGCCGAAACAGTGGTGCATGGTCCTTGCCAAGAATTGCATCCAGGAGCTGCTCCATAAGCAAATGAACCTTTCAAAGATGTTGCAATTGAAAGACATTCTTGGACCAGAGAACTACTGGATGGCCACAACAACAAAAGCTTGCCACTGTGACACACCCATCTGCTATTAATTGTCAAACAGTGCCCTACTGTATGTTACAGTATGGAAGGAAGTATAGAAATGTAAAACAAGGAAGACCATTGCAACAGACCAAACTGCAGTTGGAAGTTGACTAGCTAGCTTTCAACATGTCCCCCCAAATAATTATGAGGATAGGGCTGAGCATTGAGCAAGGAGAAGGTGGGTACAGAAAGTACCTTGCTAATTGGATAAGAAACTGGGAAGAAGACAACAAGCAGTAGGCGAACCACTGGTGCCATGGCTGCTCCAACAGCCAATCCATGTCGAGAACAAACTGCTTGTGGGAGAATCTGAAACAGGTACGGAAGGAAAGGGGTTATTTTGTCAAACTGGTTCAAAAGTGTCACTGTGTCATGAGGATCTAAAGCACTACAAGTGTACACAAGGGTGCATGTTGAAAGTGGCTTTTGTAGGTATAAATAAATGGCAGTATCCAGAGCACAAAACAATATGTTATTTACCTCTCCAAACATCAGGATTAAGGTCACTGAGATGAGAACCGCACCCCACGCTTCAAGCAAAGCATCAAGAAAGATAGGCAGCGCCTGGTGACAGAAGCATATCGAGTAAAAAACTGATTGATCTGGACATCCCTTCTGACCACTCATTGAAAAACCCACATTGTTTTATGTTGTGCTTCAGACACTGTTTGAAACAGGAGGATGATGATGAGTTATTGAGCTGAAGATTTCTTTCTGGCAGGTGGTCAAATGCCTATTCTGAAAACTTTCACAAGAGTTATGGCATTGGCATGCCAGATCAGAAGTCAGCAATTTGCACAAAACATGGTTTTGCAGGCAGATGCAGACATTTTGCATTGATCAAGGATTGCTTGAGAAGAAAAAGGAATCACTGAGCAGCATTAGTACCTCCATTGCAAGTGCGTTCCCTATCAACAAGGTACACAGCAACAGATGCTGGTTCTTCACCACTGGTAGAATTTTTTCTGTAGAGAAAGGAACAAACCCAGCCACTTAGCAGAATGCAAACATGAAGGAAATTTTTGCCGAGAAATGAGTTCATGGCACTGTTTCTTTACACGGGGCAGCCCCTCGAAGAACCTTAGTGCTATAGACGATCGCAGTAGATAAAAGTGCAACACAAAAGGTTACTTGAAGAACAAGGAGAGAGAGAGAGATGACAAAGGACATGGGCCGCGTGTCGAGAGAGAGAGATACACGAAGGAAGTGAGGGCTCCGGGATGAAAACCTGCATGTTTCTTATCGGCAGGTGTCCCTGATTTGATAAGAACTTCAAGGTCTACGAGCCCCAGTGACATGAGCCCAAGCGTCAATCCCGACATCAAGCCCGCAAACAACACCAGTCCGATTATCACCACAATATATACGTAGAAAGTTGGCGTTCCCGGCGTCTCGTGAGCCATTTGCTTGCTTCTCTTGCCACTTTCGACTATAACCAGCAGCAGCAAAGCAAAACTCAATGAACAACGAAAGCAATTGACAAGATTCTCAATTCTTGTGTGGAAGATGACAGTCTCCCCGTATTGATGCAGAACCTGAAGCGTCAAAGTGATTTGCCAGTCCTCAGGCGTTGGATCCTGCTCTGGACAGTTCTTCTTGTAAGGCGACGACAAGAGATTAGAATCGAAAGGATGTCAAGAATACAGAGCGAAGCTAAGATTGCCTCTTTCTTCTGTCTGAGCGTTTAGAGGACGAACGAGGATGTTTTCTTTCCGGATCCACGAGCAATGTTCATGTTTACGATGATGATGGCGCAGCAGCAGCGGACTTATTAAGTTTTCATAGCTCCTCCTCCTCAACTTTGTTCACCGACTGCCAAAAACTGCTTCGAAAAACTCCCCGTAATTGAACTACGACCGAGGAGACATCAATACCGGATCCGATCCGCCGCTGTGAGTCCTGCTGTCACAGAGACATTCAATTCCGCAGTGGAGAAGACGTCAATCATGAATGCAGTTGGATCTCAAATCAAACTTCCTGTCGGCCGCAAACGTTATCGAAACTGGTTCCAAACCGGTCTACAAGAGACTACAAGATGCTTCGTGTATGCAAGAAAAATACGACATATTGCAGGAAAAATTTGACACGAGCAACTTTGCGACCGAAAGCAAAAAAAAGAGAAAGAATCATCACCTGCGTCGATAGAAGAAGATCAGTCATCTTTTTGTTGGATAAAGGGACTTCCGAATTGGAGAATCAGGAAGAGAGGAGAGAGAGGGAGAGAGGCCCACCGGCGAGGAGACGTGCTTGTGAAGAAGCTCCTCCCAAGGAATGTGCATTTTCTTCACCCGCAGCGGCTACTCCACACATCATGATGCCCAAAACCTCGTAGTCTCGCGCATTTTTCCCTGTGCACAAAAGCTTGAAAAAACTGAAAACACACACACACACACACACACACACACACACCCCTAATAAGCGTGTAGGTAGTCTTTTCCCACAGAAAAAAGAAAAGAAAATAGTAGATACACTACCGCAACAATGATGATGATATAATCCCGAAAAAATCACAAAATGGAGCGGAAGAAGAATACCTACGTAGGTAGATCCTGCGCCCACACCTCGTCTCTCACGAGAAAAAAACTGCCTCACGTGTAAAAGTCCGGTGTAGGAAGGAGGCCGTTACAAAACTCTTCACAGAACATAACAAAAACAAAAACAAAAATATGCTGAGAAAAACAAGCAGCATATTTTGTAAGGAAAAGCGAATGATGAACACAGGATGAGTTTCCCTGCTCTCACTTAGAAAAGAAAGATACACAAAGACAGAACTCAGACGTGGCTGGGGAAAATAAAGAGCTCTGGATTAATCTAAGCTTATACATAGTTTCAACTTACGAAATTTTTATAATCAGCTCTGGATTAATCTAAGCTTATACATAGTTTCAACTTACGAAATTTTTATAATCATACTTTCGTTAAAATATATAAATATTATGACTCCACTTGTATTGTCTCTTACTTTCATTATTGCTCGATCACTCAAAAAACGCAAACATAGAACCCTGTGGTGGCCAGGGTTGAAAAAAGCTGTGGCTTAATTCAAGGTGATGTATTAGAATGAATACGTTGGTGAGTGAACATTTAAAAAAACAAATGAGGTTGAATCCTCACACATTGTTCCCTTGTTTCTGAAACTCAAAGAACATTTGTAGCCCTCCACCTAGCACTTTAGATGTCACAAAAGTTGTTCAATTCGATAAAGGAATGGGGAAAAATATGAGGTGTTTGGTGTAAGAGGGTTCAATGTTCAAGAAGTGGCTCTACGAGTGAGAGGCTCTGTCCTGAAAATAAGGTATTACATTTAATATTCTACTATGAACTCAAGTTATATTGGATGAAAGTTTGTTAGCTTTATGAAAGATCATAAAATTTGTTTTTCACATTTGTACTAAAAAAATAAAATAAAAAATTCTAATCATCTTAGAATTCATTGCACATGTTTAAAAATTGAAACCATAGTGCATTGTCTTTTCTTTAACCATACAAATGAACATAAAGTTGTAAATAATATATTATTTTAAAAAATTCAAGTTTTTAAAACTTGGATAATGTAGACAATTTTTAGCAATGTGCATGAAGTATTTCAAATGTTTGAAACAAACATCAATATTGAATGGATATAATTTACATGGAATTTTTTTTAAATTTTGTCTCATTTTCATTTTGAAGTTTGAGAATTTGGCATTTTTTATTTTTATTTTTGTCGCATTTTGGGTTTAGGTTTTCCATGGAAGATGTGTTGTTATGATGTTTGATGGGTGTACGTGTGGATAGAACAATCATTCAAAAAATTTGTGTTAGTATTGATATTTATGATTTATTTTTGCACGTATGGTCCATGAAAAAAATGTAAAAATGCAAATTCAAGCCACAAGGTGCCAACATTTTGGGAGAAATTAATTAGGTGGGAAATGCAACATTTACATGTATATTTTCACAAATACTACACTTTAAATAAATGGAGACATTAATGGTTTTTTGTTATACTTTGGAAGTGTGTTTGGTAATTTGAATGCGATATAAATTGGTTTGTGAAAATTTGACCAATATGCTTTTATTACACCATATTTGCATTCATTTACAAGGACATTTGCCCATATATGGTCTAATTGATATCCAACTTTTGTGGTGTTTTCATTAAATTGTGATTTTAATTGGAATTTATCCATGAAATAGAATGGTTCTTGTTTATTTTTTGGTTGATTATTGTCTTTTAGAATGTTAACATTAAAATCTCCCATAATGATGATTAGACAATGTTCATGAAATTGTTGAATTATAGTTTGAAGATTGTTTAAGAATGTAGAAATTGAACATGAATGAACTTTATACACACATACAAAATATATATTTTCCATCTATTAGTATTGAAAGTTGTTATATATTCTAAACCATCATTAGTTATTGTATTGAAAGAATCTAAGTGTGTCATACATCATCATTAACCCATGACCATTATGCATTGAAATATATGAATACTTCAATGAATTTATAAAATTGTGCACATATGTTGATGCATGATGTATTCTTGTTTCTATAACACATAAGATATGAAACATTTGAAGTTATGATCATGATTGATGTCTTCATAATGTTGGTGTACAAAAGTTGTATTCAAGGGTTGTATAATTAAATGAAATTTATGCAAGTATTTTAATTAAATAATTAATATTATCCAAGTTGCAATTATTTTCAATCTATTCATTTTTACATTCTTGGATCTACATAAAAAAATTCATATTGGAGAGGAGCCAACAAAAATAATTTTTCTTTTGTTTGATTGGAGGATAATGTTATATATGTTAACCCATGTTTTTTAATGTTAGTGTGATAAAAAAAATTCATTTAGTGATAATCTTTGATAACAATGAATGGTTATTGTTGTTGCAAGTTGAATTGAAAATTAAATCCTTGTTATGATAAATGTTTGGGATTTACCAACTCTTATATTTTTTATGATAGGTTCAATTGGTGTTCATTTTGATTCAATGTTATTGTCATAATAATGATTATATTGTTTTCTTATTAGTGTTCCAATTTTAGAATTCTGAAACATTATCCATATAATGATTTTTTCACAATATGTTGGTGATGTTTTAAAGATGTGATTAGCTCCATTCACAAGACCATCAAATGTTGCATAATTACCAACACATAATTCAACCAACATATATATATTTATATTAATTATAGAATGTAAACCTATAGTTTTATTCATATCATTTGAGAGTTTGTAAAATGGTGGGCATGATTGATGGTTGATGTCCATTGTTTTGAAAATAAACGTGGGACCTAATGTGTTAATGAACACATTTTCATTGTGTTTCTGCACAAGTTTATTTGTATAAATACTAAATAGTAAAATTGTTGAGTGATTGTCAATTATAAATTGAATTTATAAATTCAATATCCTTTGTATTTTCTATTGCAATATGAAATTTGTTCAAAGTTTATATAAAGATCATATCAAACTATTACATAACATTATTTAGTTCATAACATTAGACATGTGTTTGCCAAAAAATTGGTGATAATGTATTAACATTATCTTTGATATTTTGAAAGATCCAATTATTTTTCACAAGGGTGTTTGATAGAGATCACTTCTCATGATAACTTCAACACCATCGAAAAATTATTTTGAATGTGTTATGGATCTTAGCCTATTATCTATAATATTAAACATTCTAGCACCAACAAATGATATTTCATCTATCATAATAAGTTGTAATTGTTCATATTAACATTTAAGCCTATTTAATAAATCTAATGATAAGTTTGATAAACTAGATAAGGACTATTAGACAAGTATGTTCAATGTTAAATGTGTTGTTACACTATCAATATTGAAGACATATTTACTTGTTGATGCCATAAATAAAGCTTTGGTTTTTGTTAAGTCAAAAGATATATCTTGATTGCATAATCATAATAATCCTTGAATTATGAGTTTCAATGTAAAAGTTTTACTTGTTTGAACGCCCCCTGTCAAAAATAAACATATCAGTGTATTAGGGTATAATTGATTTCTATGCATAACATCATCAAATATTAATCTTTGTTCTTCATTTAATTACACAACTAGGAAATGTGTCTTAGTTCATTCTGGGTTTCACTAGATTTTGAATGAATTTGGACATTTTTACTTAATGAAATTGTTTAACCCCCTAATGAACGAAGACTAGTTGCTATGGACAATGACTTGTTTCACTAATACCTAATGAAATAAGGTTATTCTCAAATGAAATACAAATTTATCAAACCATTCACTTACTAATTAATTAACTAACTAACACGAAAATTAATTAAATTTTAATTATTTAATATATAATATTATTGATAATTTTCATGATTTTTAAAGCTTATTATTTATTGAAACGTGTCACTACCTATGCTAGGTTAAAAACTTAGCCTAGGTAAGTAGGTAGGCCACATAATCAACTTAAACACCTATTATAAAAATTCAATAAGATAATATTCGATCAACATACCACACATAACACCACCCATGAGGTTTGATCCTTTGACCTTTGGATTGGAAACAAACACCTTTACCATCAAGCCACCCCATTTATTTTGATAATTTGTAACATTACATTTTATTTATCAAATACTTCATTTTAAACATTACAAAAACATAAACTTTGAAAATTCATATCTTATTGAAATTTTATTCAAATGAAATTATTCAAATTTACTTTTTAAAAAATTTCAATAATGTACATAATTACATTTATTTCCTTTTGAAAGCTTAAAATCATTTGAACAAAAAAAAAACTTGAATATCATTATTCAATAACATTTCAATGACCATGTTTTTGAAAAAAATAAATTTAATAAATGGATTTCTTTTGTTAATATAATAATACTACCTATGTTAAACTACTTTCAATCATTATATGACTATTTTTCATTAATTTAAATTATTTCACCCTACATTATTTATGGCTATTTATGGTTATTCTCAATTACTTTTGGTTATTTTTTGTTATTTCACCTTAGGCTACTTTTGGTTATTTTAGCTTATTTCACCTTAGGTTATTTTCAATTGTTGTAAGTTTTTTTGGCTATTCTATGTTATTTTTGGCTATTGTAAATTATTTTAGTTTACACTATTTATAATTATTATAAGTTATTTTTGACTATTGAAGGTTATTTCACCTTATGTTATTATTGGCAACTCTAGGTTATTATAGGTTATTTCACCTTAAATTATTTTTGTATATTATAAATTATTTCACCCTAGATTATTTTTAGAAATCCTAAACAATTCTAATATATGGTTATTGGTTATTTTTTTATTACTGTTATTAGTGGTTATTAATGGCTATTGGTACCTATTCTATTTATGGTTATTAATGTTTTTTAGTGGTTATTATATTATTAATTATTGGTGACTATTCTATTAATGACCATTAGTAGTTATTCTATTGGTGGCTATTCGTGCTTATTCTATTGGTGGCTATTCGTGGTTATTCTATTAGTGGTTATTGGTGGTTATTTTATTAATGACTATCGGTGGTTATTCTATTAATGGCTACTTGTGGCTATTCTATTAATGGCTACTGGTGGCTATTCTATTAATGGTCATTGGTGAATATTTTATTAATGGCTACTGGTGGCTATTCTATTAATGGTTATTGGTGAATATTTTATTAATGGCTACTGGTGGCTATTTTATTAATGGTTATTGGTGAATATTTTATTAATGGCTACTGGTGGCTATTCTATTAATGGTTATTGGTGAATATTTTATTAATGGCTACTGGTGGCTATTTTACTAATGGTTATTAGTGAATATTCTATTAATGGTTATTGTGGCCATTCTATTAATGGTTATTAATGGCCATTTTATTAATGACTTTTAGTGACTACTCTATTAGTGGTTATTAATGGATGTTTCATTGGTTAATATTCATGGTTATTCTATTAATGGCTATTGGTGGCTATTCTATTAATGGTTATTGTGGTTATTTTATTAATGGCTATTGTGGCTATTATATTAATGGGTATTGTGCTTATTCCATTAATGGCTATTGTGGCTATTATATTAATGGTTATTGTGGCTATTATATTAATGGTTATTACAGTTATCTATTAATGGCTATTGGTGGTTATTATATTAATGGCTATTGGTGGTTATTTTATTAATGGCTATTGGTGGTTATTATATTAATGGCTATTGGTGGTTATTATATTAATGGTTATTGTGGCTACTCTATTAATCGCTATTGTGGCTACTCTATTAATGGCTATTGTGGCTACTCTATTAATGGCTACTGTGGCTACTCTATTAATGGCTATTGTGGCTACTCTATTAATGGCTATTGTGGCTACTCTATTAATGGCTATTGTGGCTACTCTATTAATGGCTATTGTGGCTACTCTATTAATGGCTCTTGTGGTTACTTTATTAATGGTTATTGTGGTTATTCTATTAATGGCTATTGTGACTACTATATTAATGGTTATTGTGTGTTATTTTATTAATGCTTATACGTGGTTATTTTATTAATGGTTATTGGTGGATATTTTATTAATGGTTATTGTGGTTATTCTATTAATGGTTATATGTGGTTATTTTATTAATGTTTATTTTATTAATGGGTATTGGTTGTTATTTTATAAATAACTATTGGTGGTTATTCTATTAATGACTATTAGTGCTTACTCTATTTATGGTTATTAATGGATATTGGTGTTTATTAATAGTTATTTTATTAGTGATCATTAGTGGTTATTCTATTAGTGGATATTGGTGATTATTAATTGGTATTATATTAATGGTTGTTAGTGGCTATTTTATTAATGGTTATTAATGGTTATCATATTATAAGTTATTATATTATAGGTTATTGATAGTTATTATATTATAGGATATTTAAAATTACTTTTCATAGGTTATTTTTTTTATTCCAAGTTACTTTTACCTTACGTCATTATATTT